>Ga0233438_10000745_pt1 | contig 39488 bp, 48 predicted proteins | sample SI_123_September_FD_182720 | JGI IMG/M metagenome (GOLD analysis project Ga0233438, IMG submission 182720) | Seawater microbial communities from Saanich Inlet, British Columbia, Canada - SI_123_September2016_10_MG | ecosystem: Environmental > Aquatic > Marine > Inlet | place: Canada: British...
GCATAGGTTTGGATGAGCCTCGCGCCGGAGTAGGCAAACACCTTGACACCCTGTTCCTTGAAATCTTCGAACATGTTGGGTCGAAGTCGCCATTTCTTCTTCTTGATTTGTTTGACCACCGTTCGAGGCATCATAACCCATACCTTCGCGTCCGTGGATGCGACGTGGTAAAAGTGCGGTGCGGTCTTTTTACCGAGGACGGTATCGAATTCGAGTCCCATCTGCGAGACCGCTTCCATCGACCCGTTACGTACCTTATCCTTGAACATGTCCCAATTAATACCTTGCTTCACGCCGGGAAAGACGACCAAACCGGCGTTTTCGTTAATCTCCAACGCCTTCTCCAAGGAAGTTTCATCCACCCCGATCCCGAAATCAATAAAGAGGATTCGGTCGTAGACTTTCATGCACTGCTCGATCATCGCCGCTTTCTCGAACGGGTCGTCGTTGACGTACAAGATCTGGTGGTCCACACTGTTCTGCACGCATAGGATGTTGAGTTTTAGGACGGTGTGCAGAGTCTTGACGTGGCACGCTTTTGATCGAGTGACGAGTACGGACACGAGCTTCATATCTGAACGTCGAATTTAAACCTTAAGTCTATCGTCTAAACACGCGCTGAATGGAAGGTTCCCCACGTGCCCGAGCGTGGTGTTCACGTCGGCGTAGATGGTACCGCCCGCCTGTTGCCACCGTCGGCAGAAGGCGTAATCTTCGGAGAGGTACCGCTTGGATTCCGGATCGATCATGCAATCGAAACACGCGTGATACTCGTCGAAATCCCTATTTTGGTGGTCGTTCTTACACCACAGCTCGGGGAACTTTTCCTCGAGCTTCTTGAACACCGAACGGTGAATGCACATGAACCCCGTGGGACCGTCCAAAATTTCCACGAACCCGTTTTCTATCGAACGCTTCGTCGCGCCTATGTTGACGACGAGACTCGATGAGAGCATCGCCATATCTCGGTCGTCACCGTTTCGTACGGCGGCAGCGGCTTGGTCCCACATGACAACCTTCTTGGGGTAACACGCCACCGACAACTCATGCCCCGACCGAACGAGACGCACGACGGCGGCTGGATCGAAATGGACATCCGCGTCGATAAACATGAGGTACTCGCAATCCGTCTTCTGCATAAACCGGCCCACACTCACATTACGCGCTCGGTGAACGAGCGATTCGTTTTCTGTCGTGTCGATCATGAGTTGAATTTTCTCTCTCATCATCAGCATCTGTAATTTTATCACGGCGGACGCGTACTTCTCCAGACATAACCCGCCGTAGCACGGGGTGGAGAGGAACACTTTCGTCATGGTGTACATTATCACCACGTCTTTAAATTAAGGGTGGCGAGGGGGTTTCCGTGCCATGGAAGCTAACATTCTCTGGTAGGTTGTTCGCCTCGGTGGGTTTCTCGCTTTCGGTGTGTTCGCTTTCGGTTTCGTGTTGTTCGCTTTCGGTTTCGTTTTCCTGCCAAGCGAGGGGCGGGGAGGTGCCCTTGGTTTCGTACTGGCTTTTTTCCCCGCGTTCATGGAATTATACATTCTCTGGACACGGGCTGAACTCGATCTCGGGAGTTTGATGGTGTTCTTCGGTTTCGCACCTAGCTTTTCTGCGACGTATTTCTTCGTGATGATCTTCGGGAGCTTGGATGTCATCTTTTGATTGAACGACTTGACGGTGTTCATGTTCGGAACGCCCGTCAGGAAAGAGTGCGACAGAATGTTTTCGAACTTGGGGAGTTTATCGTGTGTTCTTCCCAACTTTATACCGTATGATGATATGTTATTACTATTCTTCACGAGGTACGATTTTGGGAAGACATCTTCGATGAATCGCATCACCTCGCGGTATTTTTGAGTGTTTTTATTTGAGTATTTTATTTGAGTGTAAACACCTTTGTTCATGAAAAGGTGGATGTCGAACATGTAATGACTTCTCTTTTTGTTGATCCCGTAATTTCGGAACCCTCCGTTGTTGATCCACGGGTTGGGTATATCCGGCATGGTCGACATCCCGAAGTCGATGAACGTCACCGATACACCCTCGTTCGACCTCTTGTACGTTTTACCGTCGACTTTCCACGTGATATCCGCTCGGGGAACGTTTTGTATAATTACGTTCCCGCTGTGCAGGTCGTGGTGCCTGAACCCGCGGATCTTGCTCCGTATCTTCATCAAGTTTACGGCGACTTGTGTGAGCACGGACCTGACCTTATCAACCGAAGGTGAGGTTTTCATCCACTTGTTGAAATCGGGTCCGTCGAGGTACTCCATGTAGAGATATGCGTGGGAAAAATCACAGATCTTGTAAAGATACATCTCCGGAACGAAATCGAATCCACTCGCTTTGAGTTTCTTCGCGACTTTGTACTCGAATTCGGCTCCTGCAATTTGCCCCGAGTTTCCGATAATCTTCTTATACGCGATACGCCTACCGGTGTTGTTAAATCTCGCCTTATAGACCTCACCGTAAGCACCCTGGGAGACTTTATCGACTTCTCGCAACCCTAACCCCGGTATCCCCACCGATGGATTACAAGCTCTATTGCCCACCTGTAAATATTTTCGAAGGTTATTACCAACTGACATATAATATTACACAATATTTAAATGTTTTCTAACTAAATTTTCAATCTTGTTCAGAGTGGGAACCGAGATCGAACACTTCTCACACATCTCGTTCTTCGGCACGCGGTGGCCGATGACGATGTAGATGATGGCCGACGCCACGGAGTTGGGGGTCTTGCTCATCAGGTCCACGCAGTCGTCGGTCTTACCGCACAGCTTGATACACTCGAGGCGTTCCTCCCTGGTGACTTCGAAACTGTTCAGAATGCGCTGCATGACGTCGAAAGCCTTGGTGACGTAGTTCTTCTTGGTCTCTCCTTCGATGTTGTCTTTGAAAACCTGTGTCGTTCTCGAAATATCCCTCGACTGTATGCCGAACATGTCGGCGATCTCCTTCGTCGTCCTGGGATGTTTCGCCAGCCTACACGCGTACAAAACGCAGTTGGCTTTGATCCCGAGCCGAACCGCGCCGCGCGTGAGCTTCTCCCCGTTGAATTTTTTGTACATGTGTTTAGCGTCCTTGCGAACGCACTCGGGCAGCGTGTGGCACGCCTCGTCGATGTCCCTGTACGCGTGGTAGAGACTTCGATCCTTGTGGTTCATGGACATGTGAAAGTTTATCTTCGCCATGCGCTTGTGCTCGTACGTGGCTTTCCCCTTGATGATCGTCCCCTTGCCCCACTTATCGGAGAAGAGGTCGGCGTTTGCGTTTGGGATCGCACACCTCGACGGGTCGTTGACCCTGCCGTCGGAGGTCATCCCGCTAGTCCATTCCGCGGTGTCGTCTACGAAGTTATCTTCGACGAGACCGCACTCGGAACATACCGGTAAGCCCTCGGGGCTGATGACCTTCACACCCGAGCATTCCCGGCAAAAATGTATACTCGCTGGCTTTGTGTCTTTGTTTTTGTTTAGTAAGGTGTCCACCTGGGACCAAATTGTAGCCAGCATCTCTGTTGTGATGTACGTGACATTATTCACTTAGGCTTCTGGCGCAGTGCCTCTTAGGCTTCTGGCGCGGTTCTCGATGAGGTCCACCGTCTCCTTGAAACTCTGCCCCCCCGAGGTCGAAGGCTCCCATTCGTTCCACGCCGCGTCCACCTCCTGATGATCTATGGGCAATCCCTCAACCTCGGTGTCAGAAACGATGAACCCACTCAGTGACGTGTCCGAATCCGAACCGCCTTCGTCGTAGATATCGCTGTCGTCGTCTAAGGGATTTATCTCGGAGAAATAGGCGAACATATTACTCCCGAGGGATTTAAGGTCTAGGTCCTCGAACGTCGTCCCCGTCGGGTAATGTTCCATCACACTCTCGTAAGGGGCGGGGCACATCTCGTCGTCGTCGAGTCTGTACACGCAAGCGGACTTGTAGTGCATTTCGGTCGGGTATAGGTAATGCATCCCGAGGGTTCGACCGGTGTTCGCCGCCACCAGGCCGTACGTCTCCTCCTCGATCCCGTCTTCGCTGACTAATATTTTGACTATGTCGTTTCGGTTTATCTCTTTTGGCATGAGCATGCTTAAAAAATCCGGGCAAAAAATTATCGGGGATAATATCACAGCAGATGAAAGTTATTATTTATTCGAAGGAAGGGTGCGACTATTGCGACCACGCGGCGAGACTATGCGAGTCTGAGAATCTCGAGTACGAGAAGATCATGGTCGACAGGGAAGAGTTAAAATCCCTATGCGGGAAAACAGTCGCGACCTACCCTCAAATATGTATTAACGGAAATCACATCGGGACGTACTTTGACTTTCAGGATTTCATGACAGATGAATACGAACCCATCCTGGAGGAAACGTTGGACCGTTTCACGGTGTTCCCCCTGCAGTACCCTGAGCTATGGGAACTGTACAAGAAGGCACAAATGTCCAACTGGACCGCCGAAGAGGTCGACCTGAGTAAAGACCTCGACGATTGGGGAACCCTAAACGATAACGAACGGAAATTCATCAAGTACATCCTGGCGTTCTTCGCTGGCAGTGACGGTATAGTCTTCGAGAATATCAACAACAATTTCGCCGACGAGGTTCAAATTTCAGAGGCGCGCTCTTTCTATGCGTACCAGTCACACAACGAGATGATTCACGGCGAAACCTACAGCAAACTCATCGACAAGTACATCAAGGACCCTGCCGAGAAGAAACATCTCTTCAAAGCTGTCAGCACCGTCCCCTGTATCAAACAGAAGGCGGACTGGGCCCTGAAATGGTTCGAAAAGTCTCGTCCCTTCGCCGAACGCCTCTTTGCGTTCGCCTGTGTTGAGGGTATTTTCTTTTCGGGTTCTTTCTGTGCGATTTTTTGGCTCAAGAAACGGGGACTCATGCCCGGTCTGTGTTTCAGTAACGAGTTGATCTCTCGCGACGAGGGGCTTCACCAGGAGTTCGCTGTGGAACTATTCAAACTCCTGAGAAACAAACCGTCAACGGAAACCCTCCAATCCATCGTTAAGGAGGCGGTCGCGATCGAGAAGGCGTTCATCACCGATGCCCTCCCGTGTAATCTGATCGGCATGAACTCCGAGAAAATGAGCGAGTACATCGAGTACGTGTCCGATCGTCTTCTCAAACAGATCGGCCAACCGCCTATTTGGAACTCGAAGAACCCGTTCGATTTCATGGAGAATATCTCTTTGGACGGCAAGACCAACTTTTTCGAAAAGAGGGTGGGAGACTACGGTAAACTCGACGACGACGCCGAGGATATAGGTTTCGACGAAGAATTTTAATATTTTAGTGACACACTATTTGAAAACCGTGTCAAAAGTACCGAAAGGGGCGATCATGTATTTCTCGGTTTTCTTGGAGACAAACTTTTTAGTGGGTTCATCTTCCGGAATCGGTATGCCGGGCTCTAGTTCTAAATTTGAACTCTGAAGTTCATCTCTAGTTTTAGCTGGTAGATCTAAAATAATCGTGGGTTTAGGTGCACCCAATGCCCATCTCACCACCACCGTGCTAACGACAAATTTACTTTCAAACCCTTCCCGGGGTTTCATTTCTCTCTCGTATTCTTCCCCTGTTTCATTGGATATGATTCCAGTTTTGAACATTCGACCTTGTTCGTCAAACCTATGTGTTTCTTTCATTTTCTTCTTTCTAGCCTCGAAACGTGGGAGTTTTCCGGCATACAGGTCGTCTACAAATATCTTAATCAAATCCTCACCTTCGTCGTTGGTTATTTTTGTTATACGACCATTTTCTGCGCGTTCGTAGTAGAGGCAATCATACGTACCATCCGGGCACGTCTTGTTTTCATAATCCCACGTTTCAGGCCCTGGAGTACTTCGTGATTCTGATATGATTGAATCGTCTGGGTTATATACATAGACACCGTACTCGTGAACGTCATCCGGAACTGGTATCATAGACGACATATACGTCTCAGTTTTACTTTCTTCTCCATATCTGACCCCTTCGTCGCCGATAATTAACGTTTTTCTGTGTAGCCCGGCACTGGGGGTGACTGTGGTGGTTGTACTTGACGACGACCGCATGGAGGACACGCAACATGCGATACTCGATCCTACGGTCAAAAAGCCGACGACATTGAAGAACGACATTTATTATACCTGTATATAATAAATGCCCACACCGAAAAAAACGAAAAATGCCAAGAACGCGATCCGAATAACCGTTAACCGAATAAGGTTCCCTGCGGGGAGATATCCAAAGATCCAAGGATCACGCCGCTATCCTGCAATTCAATCTGTTCCTCTGCGAAACCCGGTTCCGGATTCGGTGCATCCACCATATCCGGTTGCGTCAACAGCTTCTTTTCCCCCTTCTTGCCACCCCCGCACCCGCAATCACCCTTCTTCTTCTTGGGCGGTTCTGGTCTGATGTTCATCATACCCCAAACCACTAGGATGAACACGACGGTGTGAAGGAGAAGACCCACGGTCGATGGGCACCCCGTCGGCGTCGCGATGCGTGATCCGAAGATCGAACGCATGAGACGAAAGGTTTCGGGGTTGGCGATCACGAAAAACGTGAGACCCGAGATGATACTGGTGATAAGTTTTTCCTCCTGCTTGCGGCCGTTGCAGCCGCATCCACAGTCTTTGAAAATGCCCATGTTTTTATAATAGGTTGTGAAAAAAATCTCGGTAAAAATTAAGTATGATGATGATCCTCGGTGGAATCGTTTTCCTGTTGATCCTGGTGATGGTTTTCTTCATCTCCAGGCAAAACGCGGCACAGCGACAGGAGATCAAGCAGATGGAAATCGATGCCGAAGCTGCGGCGTCAAGGCCGCAGCCGCGTATGAGCGATTCAGTGATCACACCGATGGAGCCGGAACCCACAGAGGATCCCATGCCCGGTGACGCCCAGGTGTCTCGGGTTGCCGCTCCGGCTCCAGCTCCGGCTCCAGCTCCTGCTCCCGCTCCTGCTCCTGCTCCTGCTCCTGCTCCTGCTCCTGCTCCTGCTCCGGCTCCTGCTCCTGCTCCCGCTCCTGCCCCGAACCACTCGACGAATGGAAGGTGTGGTTATAGGGGCAATAATAATCAGAGGTGCCCCGGCAAACAGTGTTGCAGTCCCAGTTACTGGTGTGCTGGTAACCAAGCGGAGTATTCCGCTTGGTGTAAATACAAAGACGGGAAGGGGGGGTACAGAGGGGTGAGTAGCGGTGGGTACGATGGACAGGGTTAAATGAAAAAAATCTACGTTAAAAATATGATCGCGTTCCTGCTGCTCTCGATATGCCTGTACGTATCCATACTTTGTTCGTCTATCTTGAGTGTCATGGTATCGAACGTGGAGCCCACCGAGAGTACCGAGCCCGAACCACCTACCGAGGGTCCCATGCCCGGCGAAACAGAAACACCGGTTCCGGCTTCAGCCCCTATCCCTGCTCCGGCTCAGAGGTCATTTTTCGATTCGGGTCCGGGTCCTGTCACTCTCTCTGCCCCAGCCCCGACTCACTTGGTACGGCAAATATCGACCGACGGTCGCTGCGGCGATGGAATTGGGAATAATGCCATGTGTCCGGGCTTTCAGTGTTGCAGTGCTGGGAGGTGGTGTGGAGGCAACCAATCGTCTGAGTCAGGGCATTGTAAGTACTCGGATGGGTCAGAGGGTAACATGGTATTTAGAGGATACTTCAGGGAATTCGATGGACTAGGTTAAAGACAAGGCACCTTGTATAGATATAACCAACTAAAATGTCGCTCTCTATCCAACAATCCACCGATTTCGTCCCCACCGCCGTTCAGTTCTCGAAGCTTCGTAAGAACAAGAACGGTGGTAAGGCAGTCTACCTCAACGCAGGCGATAACAAAAAGGTGTATCTTCAACTCCCTTTCATGCGGTCTCCGTACGGCCTTTCGGCGTTCACCGACGAATCGAGCGGACGAACTTCCTACTCGCTCGACCTTTCGTTCGACGCTGAAAACACCGAGGCGATGGATCTGCACAAGAAGCTCACCGAGCTGGACGATATCATCGTGAACACCGTCGCCGCCAATTCCAAGGAATGGATGGGCAAGGAGTTCAACGTCGCTGTTCTTAAGGAGGCACTCTACAAGCCTATGGTTCGTCCGGGCAAGGAACAGTACCCCGCGACGATCAAGCTCAAGATCCAGACCAAGCCCGACGGCACCTTCGTCCCGGAATGTTACAGCATGAACAAGGAACAGGTCACCCTCGACTCGATCGAAAAAGGTCAAAAGGCCATGGCCATCGTCGACCTGAACCAGATCTGGTTCATCGATAACAAGTTCGGTGTGACCATCCGACTTCAGCAGGCTCTGTTCGAGGAGTCCACCAAGCTTCCTTCCTTCGCGTTCCAGGGAGTTACCTTCCCCGGCGCCGCCGCTGCCACCGAAGAGGAAGACGACGACGACGAGCTCGAGGTCGACGTGGACGAAGATCACTAATCTCTGTGTTTAGTACAAACGTTTAAAGAATAATCGCATTCATATGTCAAAGATGTCTTTCTCACTCGCCGCCCGTGTTACCCCCGTGCGTACTGTCAAAACTCGCGTGTTCACCGACCCGACGCAATACGATACAGAAATCAATGCGGCTCGCGGGTTCAGTAAACCCAGCCATAGTTTCGACACCCGTGTCGCCGCGACCAAGGCAGCCTTGAAACGGGTTCCTCAACTCGCCGTGACTGAAACGGAAGTTATCGAGGCGCAGAATTTCTGGGCACGATCTATCGTGGACATTTCCAATGCTTTCCTCGCGGGTGAAGATTACGTCAGCCTCGCGGGTGAGCGCGCGGGTGAGTTGTACGGGTACGATCACTCTAACGTACTCTTCAAACCCACCAAAGCTTCACAACAGCAATTCAGACCCACCTCCGGCGGTGCCATGTCCTACTTCGTGGGTCACGACGCCGTTATAAGCGGGTACAAAGAAGATCAAGGCTTCGCCATCAACGCCAAGAAGGGCTTCAGCGAGGTCGTCTTCGATAATCACCAGATCGACTGTCACGGCGACGTGGCGCACGCCATGGGTACGTACGAGTTCACGTGTGCCACTACAGGTGAAATTTCGGAGGTTGAATATACATTCGGCTACAAACGTAACGACGACGGGAAGGTGCGCATCTGTTTGCATCACTCGTCCATCCCGTACGAGTCGGGTAATAAGACGTCTCACGTGAAACGTGTAAAATCACACGTGAAGCGTACGATCATGTTCGACCCTGACCAATACGACCCTGAGGAGAACGAAGTTCGCCACGTCAGACAGTAGGATAAAATATTTGTTTAGTGTATAATGGATTGCTCCGTGTCAACTGTTAAGGTCACGGACGAAACGGGTGCCTCTCGAGGTGTCGAAATAGTTCCCAGCGGGTGTGAACCAGTCAGTGAGGATGTCTGCAAATCAGGGTTCATGGCGCCCGCTGAGAACGTATCGTTCCCCCAAAACGCGCTCAAGCAATGTTGCAAATGCCAGAAAGGTGAGACGTGTGCCTTGTGCGCGGACCCGTCGGCGTGTACTGACGAAGAGAAGGAAAAATTCGTCGGGATCAAGGATTGTTTCGGTATGGTCGAAAATGAAGAGGAAGAGGAAGAGGAAGAGACCGAGGCAGAAGCCGAAGCTGATGCCGAGTCGGTGGAGACCGCGACCGCGACCGAGGTGGAAACCAAAAGTTCGGGGATGTTCATGTATTACGCGATAAGCGCGTGTTGTGTGATTTCCATCGTGGTGTTCATGATCTCCAGGGGAGGAGGCCGTAGAAATAATATGATGTACTAATAATAATGAAACTCCACGTCCTCGCCGTCATCGTCGTCGCGATCATCGTGCTCGTCACCGTGATGAATAAGTCATCGTCGTCTAACTATACTGTTTACGGTACCAAAGGGTGCCCGTGGTGTCGTAAACAGATAGAGTATTTCGAAAAGAATGGAACGTCATTCAAATTCGTCGATTGCAACAAGCAATCGTGTAAGGGTATGGATGCGTTCCCGACTATCATATCCCCCTCTGGTGAAAAGAGCGTTGGGTACAAGGAATTTTAGATACCGCGAATGACCTGCATGGAGATGGACAGGATGAACGCGTCCAGCATGCTGGAGATGGGCTTGAGCACGGTGATGTGCTTGGAGAGGGAACGGTTCCACACGAGGCGGAGAATGAAGGTAGAGATGAGGATGTTCAGAAGAAGAACGAGGATCTCCTTGACGACCTCGGAGCGGTTCCTTGATTTCGTGAAGATTTCCTGGAGCATTTTACTATAAATTGAGATTTTATTTCCTGAGTAAAAGTAAGTATGAAGAAGGTGAAAACGCTTCCCCTGAGCGGTTCGGAGTCCAGGTACACGACCAAGAGGTGGGGTTCGAAACGCGGCATCGGGTCGAACAACTGTTACGCCTATGCCATCGGCGATTACGAATCGTACCGTTGGCAAAAAGCTATTCCAGGTGACCGATCCGGCCTGTCGGGTTTAAACCATACCTACACACACTGTACTGATCTTCCTCGGCGCGTTATTTCTGATAACCCCAAGAAGGTCTACAAGACGGACGCCGCCACAAAGTGCAAGCGCGGGTACTTCAAAATGATGATGTTCGTTTCGCCTGGACGACCGATGAATTACATTCGTCAGGGTGATTTCCACTTTTACAAGCAACACGGCGTCGTGGAGTACAAGGTGAAGAAGGGCGATACGATCACCTCGGTCGCTAAGTTTTTCAAGGTTCCTGAAAGTCGGATCAGACGTGCCGGCCAGTTTAAGGTCGGGAAAAGGATCGTCTTCAAAACTAATTTGTGGAGCCACAAACGTGGCTGGGCAACGGGTCCTCTCCTGACGGACGCAAAGGGAAAAATCATCAAAGATCCTCGTAAAGCTTCGAGGGATTACCCTGGGTTGAACTACGAGAGGTACTGTAGTTCATTCTGTGTCAAGAAGAGAGGCATCAAGGTCGGAAAGACCCACCCCAAGGTCGGCCAGAAGCGAGTTTAGATCGTCGAGTTCTGCGACGTCAAAGTTAAAATCGAAAAGATCGAGGACGTTCAGTACGCTCTCTTCATTCAATACCACGGCGTTCGCCGCCGCCGTGATATTGTTCGTAATCGAAACCGTCACTTTAAAATTCGAACCGTCGAATACTTTTCGGCAGAGAGGACAGGTGTTCTTACCTCGTTCTTTCCATGCTTCGAGGCAAGATGTGTGAAAGACGTGTCCGCACCGGAGCGGGGGGTTCGCCCGCGTCGGTCGGACCTCGTTCAGACAAATTGAACATGTTGGCATCCTATTGTTACAAATCTAAATATTTTTTTGGTCTAGTACGCGTTTGGGGTCTTGAGGAGAGGCTTATCGCAGGTGTTGCACTTCCCTGTACCCTGCTCCGCCTGCACGGCGCTCATGATCTCCGGGCCCTGCTTCTGGAGAAGCTGGCGGAAGGAATAGTTGTCCTCGAGGGAGATCCCGTTGTTCTTCATGATGTGGTTGTTCAGAAGCTGGATGGACGACTGAACAGTGAAGCATCGACCGTCGGCCATACCGAGTCGCTGAGACATTTTATTATACGCTCAGAATTTAATTCGGTGGTTGGTCGTCGTGCACATCCATGACTTGAATCCCTTGGACCTGAGACGTTCCACCATCGGTCCACACCTGTACCCAAGGAAAATATCGAAGACGTCCTTATCGGCCTCGGGGACGGCCTTGACCCTGATCTTTTCGTTCTCGTTGATATGGTTATTTATGATCATATACGCGAAAGCGATCTCTTTCAGGGTCTCGGCGCCTGTGATGATAATCTTCCCAGTTGAGAAAATCGAGGTGGTGATTTCCTTCATGTCCTCCGAAGGTTTGAACTTGATTTTAACAGCTGAATACCGATCCGGCTCGAAGGATACCTTGAAAATGTTACCGTAGTTTTCGAACCAGTCCGCCACCTCACGAAGGTTGACGCTGTAGTTGAGACTGAAGTTCGAGTTGATCATCACCACCCTGTACGTATCCGTCGGTATGTCCGTCTCAATTTCCAGAAAACTTTTGAGGATGTGTGTGAGCTGAACGATGATCCGCTTGCAATCGAAGAGGTCGCAACACCCCGCGACCTGGACCGAGCCGTTCGGGAACACCTTCACAGATTTCGTACTGTACGTGTCGTTGTAGGTCAAGGTGACCTGATTATAGAACGTAGTCGGTTTCAGCTTCCATTCGAATCCATCCGCTTTCGAACTCTTCCGTTTCATCTTGAGCGAGCCGACCATCTCGAAGAGGGTCCGCAATTTTTTTATGTCGACGGCGTGACCGATATTCGATACCATGGTGATCGTTGTGATCTTCACCCACGAGGGGCACAACTTCTCGGGGAGGTTCTCGCGTATATCATCGAGCGTCAACAAATACGAAAAGGAATTGTTGGCGATCGACGAGTACATCTTGCATGATATTTAAAGGACCTTCGCCTTCTTAGGCTTCCATTTTACAACACGTGTAGTCGTATCGGTAGACCGATTTTTCCTCGGGTCTTGGAAACGGTGGGATGACGTAGGTACCGTCATCGGCTGTCGTACCCCCCCTGAGCTGGAATCGAGTGAGCACCTGATCTTCGCCGGGGCACTTGACGTCCATACCCTGAAGTCCCATGGCATCGTCCGTGACGAGATCTTCTGGCTTGAGCGCGCCACTCGTCGTCTCGTAGTTCTGACACTGCCCGCTCGTGGGTGTGGCGAGGCATTTATACAGGTATTGGGTGGTATTCAGGTAATGATTGCTCGGGTCCACAATGAAATCATACCTGAACTGACTTATGGGCGTTTCGCCGACGGAATCCATTTCGGTTCTGTTCTCATCGCTCGTACCTCCGATACCACCTACGTCGCATCGCGCGTTATGTCGATACATGGTCCGGAGATCGAACCTTTTGCCGTCCATGATTTTTTTGCTTTCGCCCTTGAACACCTTCGGCGTTCCTTGAGTCTCGTCGAAAACCTTCGCGTCGATACCTTTTAAACACGTGTAGTCGTACTTGTACAGTCCACTGCCGCAAGGCGATAATTTAAACTGCTTGACGGCGTTCCGACCGCAGTCGACTTTCATCGCGAGGTCGTGGATGTTCGCCGAGCAGGGTGTAGACCTCTTTTCCTCGTAATAATTTTTACTCCGTCGGAGCGAAATCAAATCCGCCAGGTCCTCGGATGTGTTTTCGTCGGCCTGGTCGAAGATCGCCTGTTGCGCTTCATCTTCATTGTAGAGCGCGGAAAGTTCGTTCCTGTACGCCTGGAGTTCGTCGTCCTCCGTGGTGGTGTCACTGCTTCCTACGGCCTTGTTTCTAGGGTTCAAGTACAGGTACACCGGCGTGGCGCAACTCAGTGCCGAGGAAAGGCCCAACAAAAGTAGCAAACCAGTGGCCATATTATAATACTTAGAGAAATAAATTGTTTACCTTCTAATGTCATCCCTGTCAGAAGCCAAGCACGTCTACGATATCGAATCGGACCTGGAATTCGTAGAGATCACATACAAAAAACGAAACCGCACCTATACCGATTATATCAATACCCAACCCCTCGGTTGGACCCGAATCTCCTGCACGGCGAACTACTATAAGTTCTTAGACGCGATGGTCGTCAAGACTGTGGAGGTTCTGCAGCGCATGGCCGAGTTAGGCCTCGAGGATATTGTCCACGGGGAGCACGGCCCCAGATTATGGGTCAGACTCATGCACGCCGTGCGAATTCTAGATCCCACGTTCCAGCCACCTCGCATAGATATGGAAAGTGCTTGGCAAGTGGAGTTCATCACCGAATCGTGTAAAAAATATATTCCGACTGCTATATACACGTGCATATCGAAGAAGCGCTTGTCGTATTTTAACGACGTAGTGCAAAGACTAGCGCAAGAAGAATGAGCACCACGAGCGCGATTTTCGTCGAGTCGGGGGTATTCCTCGAAACGCCCACGGTGACGACCTTGGGCTTTCGGCACGCGACGCCGTAATCGATGTTGTACCTGGGATGGACGACCTTGTTCATGACGTTCTGTTCCGTCTGCTTGGCGCAGAGGTTGGTGGCGCAGAACGGACTCTTCTCGACCCTGTAAATCCCACCGACGCCGGTCTTATCGAGGAGTCTCTGTTCGGTGTCACTCGGCCTATTCCTGGGAATGCTGTTTTTCGAGTAGTACTCCCCGATCTCCATCCTGTCCGTCTGTCGAATGCCGCCTGGGAGGCTGAATTCGTGCACGACGTACGGGTTGATCTTATCGATGGAATCTTGTTCGTTCATCTTGTTATTAACTCAGATAAAATTTTTGGTTCATTTTGGATTGGTGTTCGAGCCACATCTTGTCGAGGTCCACGTTGAGCATGTGGGCCAGCTGGAATAGGTAACTGAAGACGTCCCCCATCTCCACCATGACGTCCGTTCCTCGATCCTTTTTCAGGTTTGTTTTCTTGAACGTCCTCTTGTACTGACGGATCGCCGACGCGAGTTCGCCGACCTCCTCCGTCAGTAGAAGCCACACGGTATCCACCGCGGCGCGGTCCCATCCCTTCTTCTCACAGATTCTCTTTGTCTCACTCTTGTAGTAGTTCAGACTCATGTTTGCTTATTCATCTTACGGAGCTACTCTTTAATTACATACCAATCTGATTGCGGGGGAGTTTCTTTCCAGCGGTGCTGGTGTTGACCGGTCGGTCAATGGGTTCGGAAATCGTCTCGATCTCCCTGGCGTAGGCCATGTACTGGGACACACCGGTTTGAATCTGGGTGAGGGAACTGTCGATGACGCGGACGTTGAGGTCCCTCACCTGATTGTTCACGTTTTTGTAGTGGTCTCCGGAGTTACCGATGAACACGGCGCGCATGATGCTGTACAGGTCGTCGGGGTTTTGGTAGTCTATGGCGATACCCGTCCGGTTCTTAAATGTTTGGCGGATCCCGCGCTGGATGAGATCCTTGTTGACCGCAGAGAAAAACAGCTTGTTGAGTGGCGTCTCGCACTGCTTCATAGAATCGAGGTGAAGCATTGTTACTATAGTCGAACAAAAAAATATATGTAAATATTAAAATGCTGAGTCCCATTGACTTTTCTGATTTCGATTCCAAGCCGACTATCGTGGAAGATATCTCGTGCAAATCCCCAGCCTGCTTCATCGGGTCGTACCCCCCGGTCTCGAAGCCCGGTGAAATCGGTCCGTACTACGTGAACACGTACCTCACCCAGCCGGATCGCCGGTTTGAAACCCTGGGTCCGGCCACCGTCAGGAGTGGGGACCTTGAGAAGTGCATGAAGTAATATAAAAATAAATTGAACAGTGTAGATATAAAAGGATGAGGGTCACAAAACGCTCTGGTCGTGTTGAGGATATGCGCTTCGATAACGTCACCACCAGGATCAAGAATTTATCGTATGGACTCTCTCCGAACGTCGACTCCTCGAAGATCGCGCAGCAGGTTTTCTCCTCCATGTACGATGAGATCACCACCCAGGAGATCGACACCTTGTCGGCCGAAATCTGCGTCGGTATGATCACGTCCGATCCCGACTACGAAGTCCTCGCGACCCGAATCACCGCCAGTAACATCCACAAGGTGTGCCCCAACAACTTCCACCTCGCCATGCGCAAACTCCAAAAGGCGGGGATCATCACCGACGAGGTCGTCGATGTGGCCCAGCAGGTCAAGGAACATATAAAAAACGACCGCGATTTCGAGTTCGGGTACTTCGGGATTAAGACGCTCGAGAAGGGTTACCTCCAGAGGGCCAGCGGCAAACTCATCGAGACCCCGCAGTACATGTTCATGCGCGTCGCCATAGGCATCCACGGCAAGGACGTCCCCGCGGTTCTCGAAACGTACGATAAGATGTCCCTGGGGTACTTCATCCACGCGACACCCACACTCTTCAACGCGGGTACGCCCCGGCCCCAGATGAGCTCGTGTTTCCTGATCGCGAACAAGGCTGACTCCATCGACGGCATTTACGGTACATTGACTGAATGCGCACAGATCAGCAAATGGGCCGGTGGAATCGGGATGCACATCCACAACGTTCGAGCGAATAAGTCCCACATCAAAGGCACGAACGGCCAATCCGACGGTATCATTCCCATGCTCCGCGTGTTCAACGCGACCGCGCGGTACGTCAACCAGGCCGGTCGTCGCAAGGGGTCCATCGCCGTCTACGTCGAGCCGTGGCACGCCGATATCATGGATTTCCTCGAACTTCGTCTCAACCAAGGCGACGAGGAGGCGCGGTGCCGCGATCTTTTCTCAGCCATGTGGATCCCCGACCTCTTCATGAAACGCGTCGAGGAGGGCGGCGACTGGTCGTTGTTCTGCCCCGACAGGGCGCCCGGTCTTTCTGATTGCTACGGCGACGAGTTCGAAGCGCTCTACGCCAAGTACGAGGAAGAGGGACTGGCGAACGCGACCGTCCCGGCGGCTGACGTTTGGAAGGCTATCCTCAAATCGCAAACTGAGACTGGGACTCCGTACATGCTCTACAAAGATGCGTGTAACGCCAAGAGTAACCAGAAGAACCTGGGTGTCATCAAGTCATCAAATCTCTGTACCGAGATCATGGAGTACACCGACAAGGACGAAACCTCCGTGTGCAACCTGGCGTCCGTCGCGCTCCCGAAATACGTCAATAAGGAACTCAAGACGTTCGATTTCGCGAAGCTCCACGAAGTCACTAAGGTCGTCACCAAAAACCTCAACCGGGTGATCGACCGAAACTTTTACCCTGTGGAAACAGCGAGGCGATCCAACATACGCCACCGTCCGATCGGTCTCGGGGTCCAGGGCCTCGCCGACGTGTTTATCCTGTGCGGTCTTCCCTTCGACTGCGAGGATTCGCGTACGCTGAACGCCCACATTTTCGAGACCATGTACCACGCCGCGTTGGAGGCTTCGTCTGAACTGGCTGAAGTTGACGGCTCGTACGATAGCTTCGCCGGGTCGCCCGCCTCGGAGGGGATCCTCCAACCCGATATGTGGACGGGGGATGTGAAGTTTAGCGGTCGCTACGATTGGGACGCCATGCGCGAGCGCGTCAAGACGAAGGGTCTTCGTAACTCTCTCCTGATGGCACCCATGCCGACGGCGTCCACTGCGCAGATCCTGGGGAACAACGAGTGCTTCGAACCGTACACGACCAATATTTATCTCAGGCGCACACTCGCCGGTGAGTTCGTCGTGGTGAACAAACACCTCGTGAACGACCTGAAAAATGTGGGTCTCTGGTCGAAGGATATGAAAGATCTCATGGTTAAAGCCGGTGGGTCCATACAGAACATAACAGATATTCCGGATGATATTAAGAAACTTTACAAAACTGTATGGGAGATTAGTCAAAAGTGTATCATCGAGATGGCGGCGGACCGAGGTAAATTTATCGATCAATCTCAATCTATGAACCTCTTCATGGAGAGCCCTACCCTTTCGAAGCTATCGTCCATGCACATGTACGCGTGGAAATCCGGTCTGAAAACCGGTATGTATTACCTTCGTTCAAAGGCGAAGGCGCGACCCATCCAGTTCAGCTTAGAGCCGGATTGCGTGGCCTGTTCCGCTTAAAGTTTTAGGTCATGGTATAAGTAAACAGGGACGATGGACAAGGTGCTCGAGAACCTCCAGATCAACGCGTACAACAACAAGCGCATCGTGCTCGCCACGAAGCAGGGTACGCCCATGCGCGTCCAGTTCCCGCGCATGTACATGCCTTTCGGCGTGTCAGGCTTCGTCCCGGAGATCGGCCCGACCAAATACAACATCGATTTCGCCATCAAGGGGTTCGACGAGGAGGATAGTTACATGAACAGCTTTTACGAATCTATCCGAGCGCTCGAAAACAAGGTCATCGACGCTGTGGTCGATCAGAGCCAGGCGATCTTCGGGAACCCGATGACCAAGGAAGAGCTCCTCCCCATGTTTAATTCCAACGTGAAAGAAGCCCCCGGTCGCGAACCGAAGTTCCGCGTCAAGGTCGACACCACAGTTGACGACAGTATCAAGGCGAGCGTTTTCGACGCAGACAGGAACATCATACGAGACGAGGTCCGGAGCGGTCTCTACGCAAGAAACAGTGGCCACGCGATGGTTGAACTCAACAGCGTGTATTTCTTGAACAGAAAGTTCGGCCTGACCTGGAAACTGAACCAGCTCGTCGTCTACGAGCCGCAGAATCTGAAAGGTTTCCAGTTTAAGATTTAGTTTGTTTTAATCGCAAAAAAGAGTACACCTTCTGAGCCTCCTTAAGAAGTTTTCCCTTCACCCTGACGAACTTCTTTGGGTCTAATTTCAGCTTGCGTTTCGCGATCACAACAGACTCTTGCCATTTAACGAGACTCATCATATATTACATTATGCACCTAAAATTTTCTTCATCAGATCGATTTTACTCGTCCTCCTGCCCCCGATGGGGATCTGATCTTTGAGTCGCGGGTCATTCAACACCTCAGCGCACAAGATCGATTTGTGTCCCTGGAGTGCCATGATTTCCTCTTCGACGCTGACGAACCTGGCACACCCTTTGTACACCAATTTCTTCACGCGCACGTGTTGCGTCTGTCCCATGCGATGGCTCCGACCGACGGCCTGAAGTTCGATCGCGGGGTTCCACGAGGGGGCGGTGATGTAGACGCGCGTCGCCTCCTGGAGGTTCAAGCCAACACCGCCGGTCCTGATCTGGATTATAAAGATGGAACCCGGCGGTGAGGCTTTAAAATCTTCGACCTGTCGATCGCGATCTTCTTTGCTTACCGAGCCGTCGATCCGGAAAACGCCTCGCCTCGTAGCCCTGATCCGGTTCCGCTCGGCCGCGGCGGGATCGGCGTCGAGTCCGCATCCCATGAGACTGTCGTCGGAATCGTAATCGTGCACTTCTTCCGGTGTGAGCTTGGACTGGATGTAATTCATCTCGGCGTGGTACTGGCAGAAGATCAAGGATTTTTCTCGGGGATGTTCGTCGATCAGTCGAAAAAGAGTTTCCATCTTATTCGACCGCCCGGTCCATCTTTCGGGGTCGACGCCACTTTTCTTAGCGACGCCGTCGAGGTACACCTGCGGGCATATCATGCACTGCCTCAATCTGAGGAGAAACTCGATGATCTCCATGTTCTTGGATCCCATGGCGTTTTCCTTATACTCGGACTCCTGCATCGTCTCGCACGTCTCCCTGTACACGAACTCGTACAGGGATTTCTCCTCGTCTAACATGTCGAGTTCCACGTTCTCGAAGTCGCAAGGTGGAAGTCGCAAGCGTTCGTTATCGTCCGCGAGGTCTGCCTTCGTCCTTCGCAAGATGTAATTGTCGTGGATGTCGCGCGGTTTCAACCTCCGATCGATACCAAGAAAATCGCACAGCGATAGAAAATCCCGATTGGAATTAAATACCGGCGTACCGGTGACGATCCATTTGATGTCCGTGGTCAGGAGACACACGTTCTTGAAAACCTTCGAATGCTTGTTCCGAATTTCGTGCGCTTCGTCGATAATGATCCGATCCCATTCCACGTGATGAATCGCCGTTTTTGTTCCGGGTACTTGGTTCTTCCTACTGAGCACGTTATACGACGCGATGACGACCGAGGGCGTTTCCGGATCCAGTGTCCACGATTCCGTTGCCGCGCTTAACGCGCGCTTCGGTCCGTCGAAAACGTATACAGCGATGGCGGGAGCGAACCGCTTAATTTCCGTGGCCCACTGTTTGATGATGGATTTGGGCACGATCACCAGCGTCTTCTGCTTTTTATTTCCGAGCATCGTCGTAATCAATTGGATGGTTTTTCCGAGACCCATTTCGTCGCATAAAAATCCACCTCGGGGACCCGTCGCGTGATTTTCTTGATTTAGCATCCACTGGACACCGATTCGTTGGTACGGTATTTGTAATCTTCCATTCAATTCGTTAGTCGCTATTTTATACTGCTCGTCAATCATCCTCGTATGGATCTTCGTCGCTCAATGCGGCGATTTCGCAAGTGATCGGTGGCTTCTCTTTTCTCTTTCGCGTCGCCTTCTTAGGCTTTGATTTTTCCATCTCTATCAATTCGTCGATGTGATCGCGGTAATATAAAACTTGGTCCCAAATTATCCGCATGATCGGACGATATTTTTCGAACCACGCGCGATCGCGTTTCACGTTTACGACATCAAATTCTTCGGGGAGCGGCCAATTCGTTTCGGCCGGTTTGTATTGAATGAAATCCGCTTCTTCTAAGTCGAGGATTTCCATGCACAGCTGAAGTTGCGGCATGTAGTGTTCCGGCACCTCGCCGGGTATGATCTTACGTTGCGGTGGGCACTTGATCTCGACCAACTTTCCGCTCTCGGAGACACCGTCGGGGCTCCCGCCGAGCCAGGTGTGCACGGGGTGGGGGACCAAGCCAATCTCATGGACGACCTCTCCGTGTCGCTCTTCGTATATGATTCTGGCTTCGTCCTCGTATTTTTCGCCGTGTTTCGTCGCCGCGTTCCCCATGAACTTTTCACCGAGGCCGCACTTTTTTAACAGGAGTTTATGCGGTGTTTCGTACGGGTTCTTGCCGATGGCGGTCGCCGCGTCCGACGCGGTCAACATGTGACCGCGCAGCTTGAGCCATTCTTCGGACTTCTGCGCGGCGTACTCGCGCTCGATCAGGGCCTTGACGTTAGGGTGCATTGTTCCTTACGTAGTCATGCACTCTACCTTTTAAGCTTGAGGTGTTCTTACTTTGATTTCCGCTCCCAGTTTTTGATCTTATTCGCGACGGTCTTCTTCTTGGGGGACGCCTTCCTCGTACGCCAGGCGCTCTGGATCTTCTTCGCCGCAGCCTGTGCGATTCGATATCTCTTGAGTGGACCCGGGGTGTAACTCATTTTATTATATCACAACAAAATTAACTAAAACGCCTCGCCTGATTGTTCGCATTTTTGGCAGTTTTCACCTTGTTGAGGTTCTTGTTTCGCTTCGCCTTGTTGTATATGAGGTTCTTGTTGAGGTTTTTGTTTCGCTTCGCCTTGTTGAGGTTCTTGTTTCGCTTCGCCTTGTTGATGAGGTTTTTGTTGGCGATGTTTTTATTCGTTCCATAACTGTTGTTTCTGTTTCTGTTGTTGCCGCCCTCGTTTATCGTTTCGAGTCTGTCATTGATCGTTATTTGACCCGTCCGAGGTTTCCAGGTCGAAACTATATACTTCTTCGCGAGTTTCTGTTTGCCAATGATATTTTTGATATTTTCCAAATTCTTGCGCCCCTTGATGTTAGCTTTTAATTGTTTTTGTGCCGCCTTCAATTTATTTTTATTGAACCCTGGTTTGGTGATGCGTCTTGTCATTTATATTACACAATAAAAAAATCTGATAAGCTACTTAGACAAGATCTACGTATCACAAAATTAACTAAAATCGTAACTGTTGTACGTGCTCAGCGCCTGAAAGTAATTTCGCGCGGCGTTCTGCTCGGCCTGCTTTTTCGACCGCGCCGCACCCCGAGCGAAAAATGAATTTTGGACGTAAATATCTATGTAGAAAATCCCCTCGTGGTGTCCGACGACCCTGTAATCCGGTAGTTCCCAGTTGTTCACCTGACAGTATCGCATGAGATGATCCTTGAAGTTATCGTCGATCATTATGGTTCCCATGTCGATGACGTCCGGGTCCTGGTACAGTCGAAGGATAAACTCCTTCGCGTGGATCAGACCGATATCCATATACAAGGCGCCGACGAGAGCCTCGAAAACATCCTCGAGGATTTTAACGTTTTTGTTCCAGTTATTACGCATGCCCTTCTCGTCCATGATGACCCATTGGCTCAGACCCAGATGGTTGGCGATGTGCGCCAGGGTTTCGCCTCGGACGAGTTTCGTCCGCGCCTTTGTCAGGAATCCCTCCTGTTTGTTTTCGTACCGGTCGAAGAGGTATTTTGTAATCACGAATCCGAGGACCGAATCGCCGATGAATTCCAGGGTTTCGAACGATTCGGTCAGGTGTTCATATTCTTTGAGGGCAGACTTATGAGTGAAAGCTCTTTGGTACAAGGATAGGTTCTTAATCTTTGTACCAACAACTTGCTCGACTTGAGCTTTATCGATCATTTCGTATTAATAAGAGGTAACGTTATTTTTTTAAGCCTACTTCTTCACGTAGTGAGGGGAGAGGTACTTCTGGAGGTTGAGATATGTAATGGTCACGCCTTCAGGCGGGGCGAGGAGTTCCTTGAGCTTGGCGTCCAGGATGATCTGACGGCCGTTCTCGGGGTGCTTGAGACCCTTTTCGGTGATGTACTTGTTGACGCTCTTCGTCACCTCGGAGCGGGAGACGAGTTCACCGTCGGGCAGTTCGAGGAAAGCGCGAAGCGCGGGTGTGATCTCCTGCTTGCGGTTGAAGCCGTTGTTCTCCGCGCGCTTCTTCGCCTTCTCGCCGTCGGGGTCATCCTGAGTGCTCCTGATCTTTCGAACCATCTTGGCGAGGTTCTTAACATCGGTGCGGAGCGCGGAGAGTTCGGACTGAATGGATTCGAGAGACATCTTATACTTTTCTTAGACCCCTAATCTTTAAGTCGATGATCAGCACGATGCACAAACATATGAAGATCCGTAAAACGTGGTTCACCGCCGCGTCGCGATCCATCGTCTTGAGAGGCTCGGTGTTGACGATATCGGGAATGTCTATGTACCGGAAAGGGGGCCGAGAGCCGTCGTTGACGCACCCACCCGAGCAACAGTCCTCTGGACATCGCAGCACCCGGTCACCCCTGCGCACGGCACAGAATTGGTTTGGATTACCTCTCAGTTGGTAACATCTGCACTCGTCGATCACGTTGCAGACCATTATTATTATATCGCAATATAATAATGGACGAAGTGTTGTACCCCAGGGCCACGAGGGAGGCGTTCACACACGAGCACCTGTTTTTCAAGGACGCTAAGCTCAAGGAGTACTTCGAGAAGGACATGCTGAAGGAGTTCAGGGCCCGCGTCAAATCGAAGCACGCTTCGAAGACGTACGAAAAGTTCATGTACGTCTTCGTCACCGACAGTGTCAGGGATATAATCCTGAAAGCCGTCGGGGAGGTTTCCAGTCACATGGCGACGAGCGGTGATCTGGTCATCTCGGGTGGTGAGGCGTTCAACATTTTCGCGTCGCAGTGCGATCGGATAGTCACGAGCGACATCGACGCCAAGTTCGTGCCGCGCATGTCCGTCGGTCCGAAATTTTTCGGCAAACTCCAGGGTACGAAACTCATCATGTGGGATAAACTCGGTCAGGTGGCGAAACGCCTCGACGCTCGGATCAAACGGAGGATCATGTCCATGCGACGCAAGCACGGTAAGATTTTCAAGTTCCTGGGCATAGGGTTCGAACCCAGGGGACCGTGGGTCACCAGGAGGTTCGTGCTGATCAAGAAGAAAAAGATACGGAAGGACAACAAACCCAGCCCGGGCGACGTGTTCATCGACGTCGAGCTGTTCGCGCTGGACCTGAACCACATCAAGTACCTCTCCTCCAAGACCGGAAAGGTCGAGAGCACGAGGATAGGGGGTATACTCGACATCCCGTTCATGCGACCGAAGGAGTTCGGATACGAGGTGGTCCTCTCGCGTCAGAGGGGCGTGAAGTATCGCAACCTCGACACCGGTAAGACGGTCAACGACAGGAAAGTTTTCGTCGCCAGCAAGGAGTTCCTCGTGGAGGATATCTATCTCATGCACAAGTTGAAGTTGAGACCGGAGAAGAAGGAGAAGGATCGCCAGCGACTCATGCGACTGTCGAAGCTGTTCGTCAAGGACGTAAAGAACACCGATTCGATCGAGGCCATATTCAAGCGTGTCCGAGGTAAAATCGTCAGGGGACGACCGGCCACCAAGAAGGACGGGCGCGTCTCCATGCGTAAGGCTGCGAAGGTGGACCCGTACAAGTATAAGAATTACACGACCGCCCCGGCGCACGAGCGACTCTCGAGACACTTCGTCCACGGCATCAAGACGACGAAAGGCACGAAGGTCAAAGGGTACAAAAACAGCTCGGGGAACAAGCAGTTCAACCTGGCCAACCTCAAGTGGAAGAACGTCACGAATAATTCCTACGTTAAAAACGAGGTTACCCTCAGGCCGAAGGAGGCGAAGCCGTTGCCGAAGAAGATCGACAAGCGAAGGACGTTGTACGGTCACAAGCCCAGGAGAAACAAGTGGGTCGCGAACTCGATCATAAACAGGGCGGCCGCGATTCCATTCGTTGGGTTAAAGAGGAACCACAATGGTAAGAATATAAGATGATCTTCGATACTATCAGCAAGAACGACGACGGCCTTCGCTTCGCGAAGGCTCGAAAACCTAACAAGCGTAAGGTGCTCATCCAGCTCAACGGCGTCAAGATCAGCGAGGTATCAGACGAGGTCTTCATCGACCTCGTCTCCGAATCGAACGCCGGTAAGGTGAGCGTGATCGACGCACAGAACGTCGACTCCGCGATCGAGCACTCGGCCGAATGGTTCGGTAAGGAATTGTCCGAGAATGTCATCAGGGCGGCGTACACATCCAGCGCGTCGCCGGATAATAGGATCGAGTGCGAGCGCATCGGCGCGACCAAGATTTTCGACGCCCAGCAGCAGGCGGTCGACATCGAATCTCTCCAGAAGGACGGGTCGTGTGACGTCATCCTCGAATTCTCGGGGCTCTGGTTCGCCAAAAAGAATTTCGCCGCCACCTGGAATCTCGTCCAGCTCAGACTCCACCCCGAGGCCCTCGACGAATACCCAGACGACTACGCATTTGTCGATGACGATGAGCAGTAAAAATAATTTGTTAATATACTATAAAAGATGTTCAAGGGTCGTAACCAATCGATTATGATGTTGGTCGCGGTGGCCGCACTCGTCTTCCTTCTTTGCAACCTCAACTCCAAGTCCGCCTACACCATTTCCGAGCGTGAGTACTCGTCCATCGGTCCCTCCGTCGGACCCGCCGCGGGCCCCTCCGCCGGCATGAGCCAGGGCACCGGCCTCGCCTCTTCCCTGCTCCCACGTGAAATCGCCTCCGAGGAGGATTTCGGTCAGTTCGCCCCAGAGGACGTCCTCGCGGGTCAGAACTTCCTCGACCCTCGTCAGCAGATCGGTTTCCCCGAGACCGTCGGCGGCGCGCTTCGCAACGCCAACCAGCAGATCCGAAAGGACCCTCCTAACCCCAAGGAGCCATTCGTGTGGAACAACTCCACCATCGTTCCCGATCTCATGCAGCGCGGTCTCTGTGCCTAAGCTTAAAGATTAGAGCGTAGTATTAATCAAACAATGACTACTAACGTATCGACCGATCTTTCCGACACGGTTTCGAAGTTGGTGGAACTCGCCAAGCAACTTTCCGATGCGAAATCTGATATCAAGATCCTAAACCAGGAGGAGAAAAGGCTCAAGGAGCGCGTGAAGAAATCCATGGTCGAGCAGGGTATTGATACAATTAACCTCAGGAAAGGAAAAATCAGTATCCGTAAATCCGTCCGAAAGGGTACCATGAACAAGGAGGCCATCTCGAGCGGTCTCATGTCCTTCTTCTCCGGCGACGAGGCCAAGGTGGAGGGCGCCCTGAACGCTATCAGGGATAACCTGCAGACGAAAGAGACGACCAGTATTTCTCTCACGGGTATAAAAGATAAGCCCCCTAAAGATGTATAAATGGTGTGGAGTCAGTACGTGTGGGAGGCCAACACCGGCTTCGATCCCGACGCCAGTGATAACGATGACTCGCACGAAGACACTCCTCTGAATATCGAAGATTGGGAAGTCGAATACTCAGATGAACTCTCTCGAATGTGGAATACCATTCAACTTCTCCTTTACGACGCAGGAATCCAACACTCGGGCCGGTTCGTGGATTTCGTGGAGTTTTGTCACACGGAGCACGACGCCGACATCGTACCGCGGGTGACGTGGGAGTACCAGGAGCAGACGGCGTGGCTCGAGGAGAGACTCGCGCACGTGTGGAGGAACATCAGGCGCACCGTCAACGACAACGGCCTACACGAGAAGATGATGCGCGGGGCGACTTTCAATACCTTTCTTAATCTGTGCAAAAATTATATGAATATATACTAAATGTTACCCAACCTCACCGCTCAGCGCGTCGCCATCCCAGCCGCTCTTTTTTTAACGCTCAGCCCCGGTGTTCTCATCACGACCAACGGGGAAAAGCTTTCGTTCACGAACCAAAAGACCAACACGCACGCCGTGTTCTTCCACGCGCTCGTGTTCTTCGTTGTCTACAGCATGATCGCCAAGGCGATGGGCCTGGTCCTGACCAAGACCGATCTCCTCGTCAGCACGTCTCTGTTCCTGGTCCTCAGCCCCGGTCTTCTCCTTACTTTGCCTCCGGGGAGCAAGGGTGTGTTCCAGTCGGGGCAGACGAGTGTGACTTCCGCACTCACCCACTCGATCGTCTACGCGATCGTCTTTGCGATTTTGCGTCGTCAATTTCCTCAGTTCTACTAGGTAGGAGGCAGATGAAATATCTCGTGTTGGGACCGGCGTGCATGGGTATATTCTCCATGATAGGTAGTCTCAAGGCGATGGAATCCGATCTCGTGGACGTCAAGGAGATCTCCGGCTCATCCGCGGGGTCGATCCTGGCCCTGTTTCTGGCGGTCGGGATGTCGGTCGACGAGATATTCGAGACCGCGCTCTCCACGAACATCGCCGACTTTTTCAAAATCAAGTTGAGTTCGTTTTTCACCAAGTTCGGGTTCGTCGATATGCACCCCATACGTAAGAAGTTGGTCGAGATCTGTCGATCCGATCCGACGTTCGCCGAGGTCGAGATGAAGATTTACGTCTCCGCGTTCTGTCTCAACTCGTCGGAGACGGTGTATTTTTCGAAGGACACGCATCCCGACATGAAGGTGATCGACGCCGTGTGCATGTCCATGGCCGTGCCGTTCATCTTCTCGTGTGGCAAGTACATGGGGAACACGTACGTCGACGGTGGGACCAAGGAGGAGTACCCACTGACCCCGTTCCTCGATAAGAAACCCCATGAGATCACGTGCATGAAAATAACCACCAACCAGATTTACCAGGAAGATATAGACACGCCGAAGGAGTTCGTGGAGACGCTCGTCAGGTCCGCGCTTTCGAACCGCGCGCGTTACGACAGGCCGATCAAAGAGATCGATATCAAGATCGGCGACATAAACATATTCGACTTTACCATGTCCTACGAGGACAAGATCAAATTATATAACATAGGCTATTCGACGTGAATACTTTTTTTGTCAGTTTATAGTATATGGATGTTTGCGATCCCGACGCCGACATCAAGAATCTCCGGGAGCAGGTAAAGCTCGATACCGGAAAGGACCTTAGACTGACAAGGGAACAGATATGTGGAGTGCAGAAAAATATTCAGGCTGGGCGATTGCCCCTGCCGCCGATGTTGCTCAACCGGTCGAGAAAGACGCTTACCATGACCGACAAGAAGAGTCCGCTGACGGCGAGGGATTTCGAACGTCTCTTCGATGAGAACACGACCCTCGACAGGATGCAACGAATCGCGCGTAAGGCGGGTCTCAAGGTTGATAACAAATCCAAGGCTGATTTGGTCTCGGGCGTCAAGGACAGGATGGTGAAACTGAAAGTGGCCGAGCCCGTCAGGATTACCAAGAAACGTATCCTCGCCGCTAAGGCTGTGCAGAATAAGGGGTTCCTGTCGGGTGTTGTGAACAGGTTTACGACGGCTACGAAGAAGAATAAGAATTCGGCCAACGGAAACGTGAACACCAACAACGCGAACCGCACCAACAACGCGAATCGCACCACCAACGCGAATCGCACCAACAACGCGAATCGCACCAACAACGCGAATCGCACCAACAACGCGAATCGCACCAACGCGAATCGCACCAACAACGCGAATCGTAACAACGCGAATCGTAACAACGCGAATCGCACCAACGCGAATCGTAACAACCTGGGGAACACGAGCCGTGCCAACAATAACGTGGGGAACCGAAACCGAAACAATGGCGTCAGGTTTCCGAAGGGAAGCATTTTCCGGGGCCAACCGAAACCTGCGTTCTTGAGGGGGGGAGGAAGGCGTCGCCGCGACGTTAACAACAACACGGCCATGAACATGGGTCGCCGGCGGAACAATTACAATAACAACACGGGTTCCCGTCGGAACAACAATAACAACAACCGCCCCGCGCGTCCTCGGGAGAGGCTCGGTCGGGTCATGCCCCGGAACGCACCAGGTTTCATGCGAAACCGCGGAGGCGGTGGCGGTGGCATCATCAGCGGCTTACTCGGCCGCCGTCGGAAACAACCGAAAATGATTGGTCCGATGGAAAATTTCATCCCGGCGAAAAAGTTCAACGGAGCCAAGAACGGCTACGTCTTTCAACAGGGTAATCAGGGTCTCGGGTATTACCCGAATAAACGTCGATCGTCGAAAAACGATTTCGTCCAAAGTAACAACGTCGGACCGAGGAACGGGTACACGTTTAAAAACGGTCCGAATGGTAAGGGTTACTACAAGATTCGTCGAAACAACGGAACCGGTGGAGGAGGATCCGGTGGAGGCAGCATGCCGATGCAACAATTCATCTTCGGCGGCGGTGGAGGAGGAGGATTCGGTGGTGGCGGAGGAGGATCCGGTGGCGGCGGAGGAGGATCCGGTGGCGGTGGCGCCAACGCCAACGCACTGAAGATGAACAGGAACAGGCTTCAGAAAGAGAGGAACGAACTGCAGAAAAAGTTGATGCGGAATAAGTTCAAATCCAGCGCCGAAAAGGTGATGGCGAAGAAGAAGTTCAACAAGATACAGGCGGAGTGGAAGGCGGCATTCCTGAAGGAACGTGCCGAACTCCAAAAGAAGATTAACAACGCACCGAACGCGGTGGAGAGAAAGAAACTGGAAGCGGAGCTCTCGAGAATGTCGAACGAAATGAAAAGTGTAATTGGCGAGAAGAACGAGGAAATTGAGAAAATTGAAGAGATCCTCTTGAGGCAAAATAATCTCCTTACGAAGGCCGAGCGGAACCGGCGAGTGACCAATGCGAGCTTGCGGGTCAAAAATAATCTCCTTAGGAACGTGTCAGAAAAAATGATGGCGCAGGAAAACGAACTGAAAAATGCGAACGCGAAACTGAAAATGGTGATAGGGGCAAAAACCAAGCAAAATGCGAAGGTGAAAAACCTGCAAAATCAGCTGCAAAAAGCCAATCTGACCAAGGAGGAGATAAATACGTTGCGGACTAATCTCGAAGCGGCCAAGACCAACGCAGAAAGAATAGAGAAAGAGAAGAAGGCGTTACAACAGCAGAGAGAAGAAAACAAGGAGGAACTTGGAAGATTAGCCGTTGAGGTGGCGAACAATAAACAAGCCCTCGCGAATAAGAATAGGCAGCTTGCTGCAAAGAACGAGGAGGCCAGAGTCGCTCAGGCAAAGGCGGAGCAAAACCTGGCGAATGCGACGCAGGCGGCAAAAAACGCGGCTACGAAAGAAGCTCAAAACGCAGCTCGAAGAAATATAGAAGCGGCTCAGGCGGCACTGAAGCTCGCACAAGAGCAGGTCGAACGACAAACCATAACCATGAAGAATAAAAATAGGAAGCTCTCATTCGCAGTAATGAATAGAAACACCGCACGAGACGAGGCCAAGAGGAAGAACGCGAATCAACAAAATGCACTGAAACAGCAGAAGGAGGCGTTGAACGAGAACCTAAAGAGGCAGCTCGCCGAAAAGCAGGAGGCGTTGAGCGCGCAGCTGAAGAACGCGAAGAACGAAGCCAGAAAGGCGGGTGGAAAAGCTGCTCAAGTAGAAGCAAATGCCAAAATCGAGGAAATCAAAGCCAACCTCGAAAAGGTTAAAACAAATGCACTGAGACAGCAAAAGGCTGCCATGATTGTCCAGGGTGCGTTTAAGAGGGCGAAAAACCGGGAAAATGTTAGGGCGGGGGCTTACAAACAGGGAAAAATAGATGGTAGAATGAACACTACACCCCTCTACGCGACCGTGGCAGCAGCGAACAACGGCAATACGCAGAAAGCTGTAAAAAAATTACAAAACAAGATCAAATCTATTCCACCCCTGCAATTACAAAACAAGATTCCACCCCTGCCCAAAAAGGTTTCGTTTGGGGTGAACACTTCAATGCGAAACACGAGACCAGGAGCAGGACCAAAACGAAATGCCGGAGGCTGGGAAAAACCCAAAAAGACCCGCCCAAGGTCCAATTCGAACAGGAAAGCCATCAATCAGGCAGTACAACAGAACAGAAAGAAACCAGGGTTCAATGAAAATAAATTAAAGGCGGCACAAGAACAATTAAAAGCTAACATCGATGGGCGCAAGAATTTGGGAAATATCAAAAATATCATTGCGTTAAAGAAACTCAGGAAGGAGACTGGGGGTATAGTTTCGATCAATCGGAAGGGTCGAATAACACGACTGGCTGACAGACCCGAAATGATAAACGAGGGGAACGAAAACAAAAATTTTGGGATATTGGTAAATAGACTGAAACCCAACAAACCGAAACTTAAGGAAGCCTTGCAGAAAGTCCGAGAAGATAAGGTGCGTACAAACGCGAGGCTCGCGGCGAAAGAGTTGGAAATGAGGAAGAAGTTGGGGCGTTCGCAGGGTGCAAACAGGGTTCGGGAATCTAGGAAGCAGGCTGCTAATAAAGAAAGACAAGGGGGTAAGGAACAGAAACAAGTGGCCGGTCTTTTCAAAGTGGGGAAAAAGGTAAACGTAAAAAGGATGATGAAACAGAGAGATGCAAAAAGGGATGAAATGGCCCGCAAGGAGGGGCTTAAGCTGGAATCGGGTGAAGCCAGGAAGCAAGCGGAAGAAGCTCAGCGAAAGGCGCGGCTTGATAAAAAAAAGAAAGAATTAACGAATTTAGCCACGGACGGTGGTGTTTTAACTAAAACTCCATCCAATTTCAACAATCAAAACTTCAAAACCGTTATTAGTAAATTAACAGTAAATAATTTAGAAGTTATGGTGAATCGTGAGAGTGATGTAAATGCAGAACCATTCGTTGACCAGGTAAAAAACGATATAAAAGAAAAAATTGCCGCGAAAATACCGAGGACGAAAATACCAATCACGAACTCGAACTCGAACTCGAACTCGAACTCGGAGGCGAACACTGCTAGCCCCCTGTCAACTAGAAAGAACGAGCTCCTTAAAAAGGTCGTGCAACAAGTCCCGGGTCGCTTTGGAATGTACAGAAGACAGTGGGAAAAGGAGATCAGGCAAGCCACGAAAATGACCCAACTCAACAACATCAACAAATTACTCGAAAACAAAATGAAGTTCAGAGAAAAGGTTACCTCGAAACTCACCAAGAAAAGGGCGGGGCAATATAGATCTATAATGAAATATAACGACAACCTGAAAAATCGAGAAAAACAGCTAAAGAAAGATTTAAAAAACAAAGAGGCAGAGAATAAACAGAAACGGGAAAACCGGGAAAAACTCTTCAGTGAACCAAATGCAAAAAAATTGTTCAACAAACAAATGGCCCTGAGAAAGAACAGTGAACCGGCGAAGCCGCCACCGGCGAAGCCGCCACCGCGTAAAAGTCGCAAGGTGGCAGGGCTCCCCGCAAACAACGCCAATGTTTTCTATGACCCTCAGGAAACCTTTAACAATGAACCCCCCGTGAAGCGTCGAAGTTCTAGGCTGGCGGGGGGCGCCGCTCCGGAGCTGAACCTAAACAAGGCCACCAAAGAGGCCAAGGCTAAGAAAAACGCGGCAGCGACACTCGCTCAGTATAAATTAAACGGGAGAAAGGCTAAAGAAGCACAGAATAAGTTGAATAAAACGAAAAAGGCTGCTGCGCGACAGAGAGTCAGAGCCAAGTCCGCGCCACCAGGGGGGGCAGGGGCAGTAGTAGAACCGGGACCGCGAAGAGGTGCGCGAAAAAGAACAAAACCACAGAGATTAGGGTATAATAATAATACGCCCCGTGGCCGACCATCTACAAAAAATACACCAATCTCGACACGGAAACGGGCGGCGTCCGCGCCTAAAAACTTTAAACCAGCGGCGAAACTGAAGAAAAAGGGAGGGACGAAACAAAGAAACACGGCGGCGGAAGCCGCGGCTAAGAAGGAGGTGCAGAAAAGGGACAAGGCCAAAAAGGTGGAGGAGGCAAAACGCAAGAAGAAGCTGGAGGATGCAAAAAAGGCCAGGGTTGCTGCTGCACAGCGGCCCGCGACGAGATCTACTACACAGCAGCAGCGTACCCAGGGAAGACCCGCGACGAGATCTACTACACAGCAGCAGCGACCCGCGACGAGGTCACAACAAGGACGACGGTAGACTTTGTAATATAAAAATCTAACTAAGTTAAAGGGTTGGACCGCTCTTTACCTTAGATGGACGAGGTATGCGGGGTGTGTTGCGAAAATTTTAGCAAATCGGCTCGGAAGAGTGTGCCGTGTTCGCACTGCGATTTCGTCGCGTGTAAGCGCTGCTGTCAGACGTACATGCTGGGCACGGCGAAAGATCCGCACTGCATGAACTGTAACACGGTATGGGACCGCGAGTTCGTGGATACGTTCTGTACCAAACACTTTCGCAACACCGAATACAGGCGACACCGCGAGAACGTCCTCTTCGAACGCGAAAAGTTACTCATGCCCGAGACGCAACCCCAGGTGGAACGGATCCTCGGTATGAGGAAACTCAACGCCGTGCTCAGAGCGCACAAACAGAGGTTGGTCCAACTGCACGCCGAAATCCTGCGTACCGGGCAGGATATCCGCGACCACCCCGAGTTGGTCATGATCTACCGCCACATGGAGAGTATCTACAACACTCTCGAGACTTTACGCCAGGGTGTCCACTCGACGGTCGTCGAACCCAGGAAGTTCGTCCATAAGTGCCCGACGGAAGAGTGTAAGGGTTTCCTCTCCGAAAACCTGTACTGCGGCATGTGTAACAAATATTACTGCGACAAGTGTAACGACGTCAAGGAAGACGGCCACGTGTGTAACCCCGACGTCGTCAAGACGATGGAACTCATACGCAGGGACAGTAAACCCTGCCCGAAATGCGGACAGATGATCCACCGGACGGACGGGTGCGCGCAGATGTGGTGTACCGCGTGCCACTGCCCGTTCGATTGGCGCACGGGCGAGATTGAAACGGGGAGGGTCCATAACCCGCACTTCGTGGAGTACAAGCGCAAAAGCATGTACCTCGGTCGAGAGCACGGCGACATACCGTGCGGCGGGATTCCTTCGTTCAGGGAACTTCGGGAGAAGCGAGCGTCCACGAAGATCCTCCAATACGCCATAGTCGTCTACGAGACCGAACGTCTCAACACCCTCCTGGACCTGCGCCCAGCCGATAACCTCAGCTTTCGCATAGGGTACATGCTCAACGATATCCTCGAGGAAGATTTCAAATCAGTTCTCCAGAGACAGGAAAAGTTTACCGATCGCGTCAGGGACATTTCGCACATATACGAGATGATCATTCACGCGGGCGGGGATATTTTACGACAATACCTACTAGACGACGGCGGGGATGAGGAGGTGTACCTCACCATGTTACAGGGTGTGGTCGATTACAGTAACGAGATCTTCGCCAATATTCGTAAGCGGTACAGTTGCAGACTCCCGAAGAATATAATTTTATAGGTAAAGTGTAGATGGCGCTCTGGGTTCTGCTCGTCTTGATCCTGTGCGCCTTGGTTCCCAGGTACCCCACACCCACGGTCCTCCGGGATTTCATCACCCCCGAGGAGCGTGCGCATATCATGAAACAGGCGAAAGATCGTCTCGCGGATTCGCTCGTGGATACTGACGGTAGGGTCGATAAGGAGATGCGGTTCAGTCAAACCGCGTGGCTCCCGAAAGACGATCCAGTGGTTCGGTCCGTGATGGAACGGTGCGTCTCGCGCGTCGGTAAGACGATCGACCATTGCGAACAGTTACAGGTCCTTCGGTACGGCGAGGGCGGGCACTACAGACCCCACCAGGATGTGCTCGAGGGTGTCAAAAATAAAAGAGTGTACACCTTCATACTCGCCTTGACCGACGAGTATGAAGGGGGAGAGACCGAGTTTCCGAATATCGGTCGATCGTTTAAGCTTCGAGCGGGCGACGCGCTCTTTTTCAACACCCTCGATAACATGGGGTTAGACACGGAACTCGCTCTTCACGGGGGCAAACCCGTGAAGGCGGGTGAAAAGTGGATTTCGAACGTGTGGATCAGGCAAGCTCGTGTTTGACCTTCTCGCGGTTCGCCAGGTGAAGCGCCTCGACCTCAGATTTGTTTTGGGCCGCGTAGGGAACCGCGTAGAAGTTATCACACATCCACTTGTTGACGTTCGTCCAAACGTCGTCCTCGCAGACCCAAACCTCTGCGAGGACGCGTCCGAATTTCCCGCGCGAATCTGCCTCTGGGCATCGCAACTCGATCTCGATATCGTCCTTTTCGGAGGCGACCGCCTTCATGCAAAATTCCTTGAGCTTCTTTTTCGATAGGAGGCCGAACTTCTTCTCCTCCTTATCACTCGTGCGGCTCTCGGGGGTGTCGATACCCAAGAGTCGGACTCTCTGCTGGGTGGAGACATCAAACCCTAGGTCAATGTTCACGTCGATCGTGTCTCCGTCGACAACCTTCACGAGGGAAGAGACGCGGTACTTGAAGTTGCAGGGTTCGACGTCGTAACAAGACATACTGTACCACGAACGTTTTTCGTCTTTAAGCGGTATCGAGATCGATTCGAACGATCGGCGGGTCCTCGTCGTAGGTGAAATATCGCGCGGTCATCCCGAACGTGTCCCGCAAAATAGGACCCAATTCCTGGTTGATGAGTTCTTTCCACGTGTCCATTTCGGTATGAAAATATTCCAGCTTTTCTTCGCTGAAGGCTAATTTACGCACCTCGCGCCGCGCCCTAAATTTGGTCATCGTTCTTTCGACGGCGTCCGGGGAAGGACGCCGACCCTGTTCGGCGGAATCGATCATATCTATCACGTAGTACCCGTGTGCGTCACAGATTATGTTCACCTGCATATTGGGGTAATGCTCTATGAACACACGAAAATCGGATTTGCTCGGTAAGGTGACGAACACCTTGTGCGCACGCCGGTTCCGGTTCGGCATGGAGACGCACGGGTGCGTGTGGAACGAAACGAGTGAAGGCCAGACCTCATTGACCGCCTCGAGTTTTACTCTGCCCCGATCCCGTGAGGTCGCGTAGGTCAGGTCTGACCCGTCGAGTCGCATGTTTCCCGCGTATTCCCATCTTTTCTTACACGACAGATCGCTGACTTCTTTTAGATTTTTAACCAGCTTGCGCGGGATCTGAACGTGTTTTTTGAGAAAGGCTCGGGCGTTCATCCGCTATCATAGCCTAAGAAGATAAAAACCTCCAATAAAACTAAAAATGGTGGACGTCGAAAAGATGGTCGAAGAGATATACGCCGAACTGGGCCCGGGCCACAGTGAGCGCGTATATCACAACGCCGCGGAGGTATACCTTCGGGAGAAGAAAGTCCCGTACGAAAGTGAACGGCACATACACGTGGTCTTTCGCGGTCACATCGTCGGTGACCTCCGAGCGGATCTAATAATTGGAGGTAGAATCATCGTGGAACTCAAGGCTGTCCAGACCTTGGGGAAAGGGGTGGAGTGTCAGGCTCAAAAATATCTTGACTTGACAGGACTGAGGTTGGCGTTCCTGGTGAACTTTCCACCTCTTCCTGATCGGTCGGTGGAGATCCGAAAGATTGAGCGAGGACCATCAAAGGAAGAACTCGAGCGAGATTTCGGTAAAATTCTCGCCCATCATCGTACTGCGTCTGCGGGTTTAACACGACTGCTTCCAGAAGTTCCTGGGCCTGACGGATGTGGAAGTTCGCCTGATCTAGACAGTACTGGAGAGCGGGATCGGGGCATGATACACCGTTGAGATGGGGTGCGATGTAGCTGTCTATGTTATAGAGGAGCATCAGCGCTCTTTCCTCGGCTTCAATCATTAGTCATTAAAAGCGTTAAACGTTTAAGCTAATAGTAATTGTCACCCAAAGCGTGTTTGACCACACTTTCGGTCAATTCGTCGTGAGCTTCCTGAGCGATAATTTCTACCAAACTCAATTCCTTTTTCTCGGTGGTAGGAAACAATTGTTTTCGAACGGATCCGATAGGAGAATTTGCGTGGTAAAGTTGCTTAGTGCAGATCGGAGATTCGACCCACCACGCGCCACCCTTTTGGGAGTCGACTGGTGTTTTCACCGCGTGAGACGACTGGGGAGTTACTGCGGGGTTACTGCCGATGAACACCGGTGACGGTTTGGGGTATCCCGGTGGTTGTTTGAAAGGAGCCATCGGCAAAGCCGCCGTTGTTGACGACGAAGTTCCCCGAGGGGGGGTCTCAAAAGGGCAAATCATGCATGCGTTTTGTGCGGGTCAGAAGTGAAGAGCCGGGTCTATTTTTTGTCATTTTACATCAAATTTTAATACATTTTAATCGCCAGATTGGCAGTTTTTTCCGGTTTCCATCCTTTATAAACGTCAACCGATTTTCGCTTCCTCGGGGGTGAATCTTTCTCCTCTGGGAATCCAATCTGGTAAAGTTTGGCATCCGGTTTGGCCCGTCTCACCAAATTTATATTCCTGCGCGCCAAATGATGAATCGGGTGGATCGCCGAAAATGCCTCCACGTCATCGACTTTTCCGGGTGCGTCACCAGCCTCGGGGAGGAAATTATCATCGTTTCTGCGCCTGAACACCCCGGGGTCGGTCGTAACCACCCCGAGGTCGGTCCCCAGTTCGCGGAGCTTCGCCTCACTCTCTTCGCGTTCAGTCTCCCGTTGCTGGTGATAATGTGTCTTCGCACCGTCGAGAATGGCGCCAACAACCCACGCGGGGGTCCCCCCCAGGATCGCACAAAGATCTTCTCGGGTTTTTTTGGCGATTTCAGCAGGGGTTTTTAACCCGCGATTAAACAGCTTCCTCGCGCGAGACGCGCCGATCTGTGGGATGGCCATGAGGGCCATTATTTCTTCCTTGGTGCCGGCGTTGATCCTGTCTCGCAAGCGGATGAGGAGCCCCTCCATGTCGCCCCACCCCATGCCCCCGCACACCGCCGCGACCTGGCCGGCGTACATCTCGGCTCGGTCCTTCACCGCCGTTGGGACCTCCACTGGGATCTCTGAGATGAGATCCCTGAGCTTGAGCGCGTGGAGTAGGCGGTGGCACGCGCGCCGCTGTTCCACGTGTCGCTGCGTCACGTCCATTTTGTGGCGCCTCAACCTGCCCTCGACGTACGACTCTTCAATACCCACGGCGTCGGCGACGGACATTTCGCGGGCCCCGAGGTGTGAATAGATATCCATGAACTCCTTGGCGTTGAAGTGGTCCGCGTCGTGCAGATTGATGCAGAGGTAAAGGAGGTGCAGATCGCTGTCCAGTATCAGCCTCTGTCTCGCGCGTTTGATGTCCTCCACGACGATACCAATCGTCTCCGGCTTGAGGTGCGCGGCGGAAGCGGCGCGTCCGATGTCGGTGGCCTCCCACGCGTCGTCCTTCCACTCCAGGAACCCGTATTTTTCCAACCACCCGAGCGCGTCCGCCGCGTCCTTTTCGGCACCCCCGTCCAGCGCGGCGAGTAGGGTTCTGTTGCAGTAGGTCCGCACGTCGTCGGGTGTGCGCACCAATCCACACGCCACGCCTTCGAGCATCACGGGTCGCATGCCCTCCCCCGCGATGTTCGAGTCCAGCTGTTCACCCCCCGAGAGAATTCTTCTCCCGAGCTCCTCTCCGATAGCCAGGGGGTTCCATAAGCCATCGTCTCTGACCTCGTTCGGGCGGGGGGTGATGACGAACGCCTCCGCGCGATTGGATAACCCCGTGCGCCCCGCGCGGCCGACCATCTGCTGCAAATCTCTGGACGAAAGAAGTGAGAATCCCTTACCCCCCGCTCGGCCCGGGTACACAATAACCCTCGAGGCGGGGAGGTTGACACCGGTGGCCATGGTCTGCGTGCAGCACACCACCCGGATGATGTTTTCGCGAAAGCCGCGTTCCACGATGATCTTCTCGTCGGGGGGGAGGTCCGCGTGGTGCCACGCCACCCCCTTCGCGACGCAATCCGCGAGTTTACCCGGGGGAAGGTTCGCCGCGAGCGCCTTGGTATCCTCGGTATTTTTCCCCGAGGCCGAGAGGGTCGCCGCGAGGTTCTCACACCCCTCTTTCCTCCCGGGGCAACAAAATATCATGACGCCGCCATCCCCCGCCTGCCCCACGAGCCACTTCACGGTCCACGACATGGTGTCCACCCCTTTCGGAGCGGGAGCCGACGTCGGAACGTCAGCGAGTGCGTCTCGGGTTTTCTGGGGCCCGGGGGGGCGCGCCGGGGCGGACCGGGGGGGTGCGGGGGGACCCTCATCGAACACGTCGTCGCGCTGCACACGATACATCGTGACCGGGGGACTCTTTGGAACGTCCAGGCACACGATTTTCACGTCCAATTTGACCGGGCGGTGGTCGGTCACGTACAGTGCAGCATCCCCGAGCCAGCGCGCCAAAGCATCGAGGCCCCTGTCCCGGGGGAGCGTCGCGCTCATGGCGATCACTTGCATCGGGAGAACGGGTGGTTCTCGTGGGGTCACCGCGGCGGCGTGCATCAGCTTAGTCAGCATGCGCTCCACCACGCTCCCCCGGTTCTTGTCCTGTACCAGGTGTAATTCGTCCACCACGACGGACACGAGTTCAGACATGCGACCGTCCGCGATGAGCTTGTTGCATATCTCATTGGCTCTCTCCGGGGTGGCTATGATCAGCCCTCCCCGCCCAAATTTTGGCGGGAGAAACCCCGGTCGACCCCCGAAGAAGCCCCGGACCTGGACGCCCACCGGCTCGAAAAGCTCGGTCAGTTCCACCAGTCGCTCTCTGCAGAGTGATACGAAAGGAAGGACCATGAGCGCAATCTCACAGTCCCCTGCCAGCAGGCGTTTCGCCAGGAGGTGGTCGGCTACAAGACTCTTTCCGCCACTGGTCGGCGCGCTGTAGACCAGGTTCCGCGAATGGTCCAGAACACCCCTCTGGTCGAGACACTCGAACTGCCAGTTAAACAGGCTCCTGATCTTCTTGACCTGGCAGTAATTCCCCCAAAATTGGGCAAAATTTGATGGGGGTCCGGCTATTTCACCGCGATCCGGAATCATTGTTCAGGTGCACACGTGGGCCGCAGCACAGGTTACGTTTCCTGATCTGACGATATTCCGTTTCTTTGAGTTATTCTTGAGTTAATTTCCCAGTGAATGAAATTTGACGAGGTGATACGGAGTCCCGTGCCTGTGGAAGTGATGAATGGGACCCTCACATATTTTTTATGAATGTGGCATGTAAAAAAAATACATATTATATTATAATGCAAGGCGACAAAGAAGTTAAAAAATTACAAAAGATGAGGGAGACTCAGAAGAAGAAAGTAGAAAAAAGCTTTAAAAAATACACTAAAAAATACGTTATAAGTAGTAGACAGACTCCTAGG
>Ga0233438_10000749_pt1 | contig 39350 bp, 34 predicted proteins | sample SI_123_September_FD_182720 | JGI IMG/M metagenome (GOLD analysis project Ga0233438, IMG submission 182720) | Seawater microbial communities from Saanich Inlet, British Columbia, Canada - SI_123_September2016_10_MG | ecosystem: Environmental > Aquatic > Marine > Inlet | place: Canada: British...
AGTTGCTATTGGTAATAATGCTGGTAATAGTAATCAAGGAGAAGGGTCAGTTGCTATTGGTCCTGTTGCAGGTTATAATGAACAACAAGAAAATTCAGTTGCTATTGGTAATCAAGCGGGTTTTTCTAATCAAGGCCAAGTATCAGTTGCTATTGGTAATCTAGCTGGTCAAACTAGTCAACAAACAAATTCAGTTGCTATTGGTACTTATGCTGGTCAATCAAATCAACAACAAAATTCAGTTGCTATTGGTACTTATGCTGGTAAAACTAGTCAAGGTAAAGAATCAGTTGTCATTGGTTATGCAGCTGGCAAAAGTAATTTAGGAGATTATAATATTTGTATTGGTTCCAATTGTGTAAATGATAATTTAAATAATAAAACATTATCAGGTCAAAGATGTGTTATGATCGGTTATAATATAGCTCCACCAAGCTATACAGCTAATACACAATTAAAAATTGGCTCGGAAGATACAACTTGGATAACAGGTAATTCATCAGGACATGTAGGTATTGATGGGAATGCTGATTCAGTTTATGCTCTATACGTTCATGGATCAATACATGCTACCTCAGTAACTACTTCTTCAGATGATAGAATTAAGTATAATGAACAAGATATTAATGGAACAACTGCTATTAATGTTATAAATCAATTAAATCCACAGAAATATGAAAAAATAATACAATATCCACAGGACACTAATGGAGTTTGGATACCTACAGATATTGAGTGGTCAGAAACTGAAAGAGACGCTATAATAGATATAACAGATGATGAAGGAAATACTACAACAAAACCAAAATGGAATTGGAGTAATGAAATAGGTTTAATAGCACAAGATGTTAAATTAATTAATGAATTAAAAGATAGTGTAAATGGTGAAGAAGTAGATGCAAATGGAAATCAAACTACATTAAGTTTAAATTATAATGATATATTTACATATCATATTGCAGCTACAAAACAATTAATAAACGAATTAAATGCTGAAAAAAATAAAACATCAACATTAGAAACAAAAGTATCAACATTAGAAACAGAATTAGAAGCTATTAAAATACATGTTGGATTTAATAATTAAATATTAAAATAAAATTATCTAAAAAACAAAATGATATTAAAAACATAATTTAATGTAAGTAATTTAAAAACATAATAATATATAATATATATATGGTTGAGAAAACTGAATTAGCGAATGTAAATAAAGCTGTTAAGTTAGCTAAAGATGTTCCAATCAAAAAAAAAAGAGGTAGAAAACCTAAAATTAAAACACCCGAAGAAATAGAAAGAGAAAAAAATAAACCAAAACAAAGAAGAGGTAGAAAACCTAAATCGCAAATGATAGTTAAAAAAGATATTTCAGAATATATTAACAAAACAGATGAAGAAGAAACTATTATTTTAAATCTTAAAATAGACCCAAATAGTTCAAATCCTACTGAATTAGATAATCATTATGATAATAATCAGTTAGATAATCAGTTAGATAATCAATTAAATAATCAATTAAATAATCAATATAGCAATACTGAAATCCATTTAAATGAAAATGTATTAAATAATACAAATTTATGTGGTTATGAAAATAATGATAATTTTAGTTCATATCCTTCAAATATTTTAAAAGGAAGTATATCTAAATCTAGTAATAATAATTATTATAGAAAATCTGTATGTAATTCATTAGAAACCTTTATTGAAAATAAAGATTGGATAAAAAAAACAAATGTAAATTGTTGGTGGTGTTGTCATAAGTTTGAAAATACTCCAATAGGATTACCAACAAAATATAAAGATGAAAAATTTTTAGTATCTGGTTGTTTTTGTTCATTTGAATGTGCTAGTTCATATAATTTTTATGAAAATAATGCCACCCAAGATATATGGGAATGTTATAGTTTAATTAACTTATTATCACAAAAAATAGGTTATAAAAATATAGTAAAATTAGCACCTCATAAAATATCACTAAAAATGTTTGGAGGTAATTTAGATATAGATGAATTCCGTAATTTTACAAATCATAATAAGATTGTTAATGTTTTAGATTATCCTATGATAGCATGTAATCAACAATTAGAAGAAATTAATTATAATGTAAATAATAATATGAATAATTTTATACCAATTGATGAAAATAGATTAAAAAAAATAGAACAAAAAATAAAATTATCAAGAAATAAACCATTATCAAATAAGAAAAATACTTTGGAACATACAATGAATATAAAGATTAGTAATTTATAATAGTTTATAATAGTTTATAATTGTTTATAATAATTTATAATTGTTTATAATAATTTATAATAGTTTATAATTGTTTATAATAGTTTATAATAGTTTATAATAGTTTATAATTGTTTATAATAGTTTATAATAGTTTATAATAGTTTATAGTAATTTAGAAAACCATTATTAATATTATTAATATTATTAACATTAATTATATGAAATAAAATTACTCATAGTAGTAGTTCCATTTTTCTCATTTTTAATCTTGTTTATATATTTACTAAATAATAGTTCTTCAACATTTTTTTCTCTTAATTGTTTAATTTTAGTTTCAACTTTCACTTTATCTTTTTTTTCTGCCATTAGATTTTTTTCTAATTTTATCCAATAATCTTTATTATTTTTATATTTATAACCTTTTAAATCTTCTAATACTATTGAATATAATTGTAAGCATGGTTTCATAATTTGATTAGTTATATAATGTCCATAATCTGGTGTTAATTCATTTTCAATTATAAACTTAGGGTCTTCTATTTTATCACCTTGTAATAGTCTAACATTACTTTTTTCTTTAACATTTACATATATATAAGGAACTCTATCATTAGATTGAGGAGCACTACCGGGGTCTCTTTTTTTCATTCTATCTGCTAAAACTTTATGTGCTATCTGTAATGGATTTTTATAAAATCCTCTTAATGTTTTTGTAACTACTAATTCTTCTAATGGATATTCACCATTTGCCAATCTCTTTAACGATTTATCCAAGAATTCTAATGATTTATTTATATCTACTTCATTTAATATTATATCTATTACACCTCCATAGATTATTTTAACTATATTAGCATTATCTCTTCTTTTCAATACAATACCCATTGATTTTTGTTTAAATTTATTCACATCATGTTCATACAAATTACCAACATATCTTTTTTTGCTGAATATAATAAACGGATAGAACATTTTTTCCCATTCTAAACAATGTGGTGGTTTAAGCAACTTTTGAAAATCTGCTGATAATTGCTCACCAACATCTACATTATATTGTAAAATATTCTGCTTTTCTGTTGGATGTCCATACTTTTTGTAACACGATAATGGTGGTAGTTTAATGAACACTGAATCGGTTTGTGTCGCAACTATAGAGCCAATACCAACCGCAAACCTTCCAGTCGTGGTTTCAATATCATAAACAAATCCATCATCCATTTCATGATTTATTGCTTCTTCTACATATTTAACAATATTTCTATCCTTGTGATACTTATGATTTGTATCATATGAATTTAAACTATATACTCTATCTTTTTTATTCCATCTTCTTACTGATAAATTAAATCCTAATGAAGTTGCTAATATATATAAACCTTGTGCTGTTAATTTACCTTTTGTTGTAAAATCAACTTTCTTATATTTTAGATTCCAATTTCCATTTTCTTTTTCTTCTTTTTCGTTTTCAATAAATTTACCTTCTTTACCTTTTGTTCCATCTGCTTCATAGTATCCATCAAAAAATGCCTTTCTAATTGAATATGAAGCATTTAAAATTATCATTGGAACTTTTTTATTTTTGATTTCATCATACATAAATTTACGATATTTATGAACCATATATCTTAAAGAACCTTTTGGAACTAATTTATATACATGACTTGATTCCATAGTATCCAATATTTTAAATTCCATATCTTCAATCTTGTTTAAAATATCTTTTGCTCTGTTTAACCTATATAATGATTGATTATTTAATGCCCATGAATATTTTAATCCAGAAGGACATCTATATTCACCACAACTACCATCACCTAAAAAGAACCCCCAAAGCCATGCTTCATCTTCATCTAATTCATATTCATTCATTTTAATATCTTGAACCTTTCTATTTAATTTTCCATTAAATTCAATATTTTTTAATTCACATTGTTTTTTTTTAACACATAATTTACATCTATAACTATGAACGAATTCATTTCTTTTTTTACTTATATTCCAATAAAACATATCACCATCATATGATTCAAAACAAACATGACACTCATATTTTTTAGTATTATCATATTTAGTATGTTTTTGTTTAATATTATCACCATAAAATAGGGAAGGATATTCTGGAACTATTGCTGGTTCACATAATTTTTCATAATCATTAAATTGATAATGTAATAATTTTGTAGAATTAATTTCAAGTTCATTTGGTTTAATTGGTATTTTATCACTATTACATAAGCTATGGTCCTCTGTAACATCAACAATACCTAAACCCGATGATATTCTATATATTTTTTTATTAGTTTTATGTCTAATAACTCTTAATATTTTTTGCCAACCATTATCAGTCCATACTTCGTAGTCGCATTTTACTTGTTGTTTATTACTTCTATTTATAGTATCTTTCTTAAATAATTCGCATATATTATTAATTAATTTAAATTTTGTATCTTTAGTATCATCTTTATTATACCAAATCCATTTATGATTAATATTTGCTATTTTACGATTTTCTGTTAATAATGAACGATAATATTTTTGTATATTAAGTGTATTATTCACAATATCTTCTTCTGTATCATAACCATCAATTAATACTTTTACCATAAGATTTCTTAATGTAAAGAAGAAGTCTGGATTTTTAAATGTTTCATAATGTTCAATAGTATTTTCACTAAATATTTGACTAAGTGTTTTAATATCAATTAAACCTTCACCATTTTTAATAATTACAGGTTCATCAAAAGGGACGCTATCTCCATATACAACTTCACAATTATATTGTTCTTCAGCAAATTTCTTAGCAGATAAGATTAGATTTCTACCAGTAGCAGTTGTGCTTGCTGCTAATTCTTTCATAAATATTGGACTAGTTGGAGCACCTACTTGACCATATAATGAGTTTGCAGTTAATTTATATGCTAATTGAAGACCATCTAATATTGCTTTTTCAAAATCATTATGTGTGTATATATTACTTTTTATTTTATTTTTATCAATTTCAATAGTGTTTTTATCTTCAACTTTCATTTTAATATAAGTATCAGTTTCGTCAATGATATTACCTTTATATTCTTCACCAGTATTTAATGTAATAGTTTTCCATGTAATCTTTTTACGAGTTGCTTTTCTTTGCTTAAGAAGTTTTTGTAAGATACGTGGAAGCAATCCTTTTTCACTATTAGGAAATTGAACATATCTACATGTTTGCTCACCAATTTTCTTTTTAGCATCTCCTTTTCCTTTAAATAAGTCAAATGTAATATTAACATATTCGTATCCGGGAAGATTATCATATTTTTCATCAATAATCAAAGTATCATGAGATATATTTTCACTAATCATAGAAGAAGGATATAGAGAAGCATAATCAAGAACAGAAATAGGTTCATTAATATATATACCAGGTTTAGGTTCTAAAACGATAGCACCTTCAAATCCTTCATTTTCTGGTTTAGCTCTTAAACATATAAGATTATCATTACTATCTTTTTTTTGACAGAAATCATCAAATGAACTATTGTTTTTAAAACATCCTTCACATTTCCATTTTTTATCTTGATAAGGAATTAAGAAGTTGTCTTCTTTACATTGTTTAGCGATTAGACTAAATATTTTAACTCCTTGACCTCTTAGAAATATATATGAAAATGGGATGGAACATACATTACTCATACCTATATTATTTGCGATTATTTCAAGTTTAATAATTAAATAATTACATAATGCACAATCTTGAATACAATATTTAGCAACTCTTGCTCTATCTTTAGAAGTCCCTTTTTGACACTCAAATATTTCTTGTGGTGTAACATCATCTTTTGCTAAACCCCATTTTTTATATTTCTTTGACTTATCAAATAATTCATAATCTTTTTCAATAACTATATATTTTTCATCATGATTTATATCATCTATATAAAATTTAGTATCATCTAAACTTAGGTAGTTGAATTTTTGTATTCCAATAGGATTATCTAAATATAATCTGATTTGCTTATTACTATTATCATTATCATTTTCATCATCGTTATCATATTCAATTTTATTAATTTTACCATTTATAAAGTGTCTTGATACATAATCTAATTTATAAGTATCCAAATTATGTCCACTTTGTATAACTTTCATCAAATCAATTAATACTCTACCTTCTGGATTAATATATTTAAGGAAATTATCACCTAATGCGGATGATGATAATGTTTTTTTAGTCCAATGCGTTTTACAATATCCACAATCATCAAATTTACATTCTTTTATAGGTTCAACTAATTTACCTAAATTACATAGGTATTCAGCACAATTCAGTTCTAATGCTCTATGATAAATGTAATCAAAATCAAAACCAAATATATTATATCCAGTAATTATATCTGGATTAACACTATTCATAATTTCAATCCATTTTATAATAACATGTTTTTCGGTTTTACAACTAATTACTTTACTACCTTCAATATCATCACATGTATCTAAAGCAACTATGATTTTTTTAAAGCAATCTTTAGAACCATATTTGTGAAAAGTCGTTCCAATTTGAATTATAGGATCACCATTAAGTTTAGGTAGAAATTTAGAGAACTTTTCTACCATTTTTTCAACAATTTCTGTGCTACTTAATTCTGTAAAACTTTGTTCTATTTCATCTTGATTTGAAAAATAATGAGTTATTTTAGTTTTTTTTACTTTTATTATTTCCTCTGTCTTTAGTAGCAATTTACCTTTCAATATAGACATAATATCATCAATATGTATCATTACATTTTTACTAACTTCATCAATATTAAGGGAACTTTTATAGTTAAGAGTTCCATTTTGTAAAGTATCAATAATATAATCATAAATTTTCTCTTGTTTTTCTTCTTTTAATAGGTTATTTAGTGTATTATGATAATCAAGTAATCCATGTATAAATTTTTCATACGTTTTAATAGCACATGGAAACGAACCATCATAAGAAGTACATTCAATATCAAAACTAGACACAATAAAAGGAGCAATTTTATTACATTCAAAAGGTTTTACATCTTTCCAATTAACATTATAATTATCACCATCTTTAATATTAAAATCATAGGTTTTATCACATTTACTAATATCAACTTTTAACCAACCACTAATTCGTAAATCTTGTTTATGAATAAATCTCAAATAAGGTTCGATATTGTTTTCATATAATTGAAATTTAATATTTTTATATTCTGTTCCAAATGTAATATTTCTTGTAAATAGATTACTAGCAATTTTCATAGCTTTAAAATTAGAAAATGATAATAGAATAAATTTAAAAGGTTTATTGTTAGTGAAACCCCATAAATCCTTCTTTCTGACTATTTTACAAATCTCAAGAGAGTTTTTAAATTGTCCTTTAAGTTTAGATTCTATATGTTCTCTTAGTTTATTAATAATCATAGTATGAGCATAATCTTTAATATTTTCATTATGTCTTATACCATTAAGATTATCAATTCCTTTAATATAGAAATGAGGTTTATAATCTCTAATATTAAGCGAGTAGTTTTTACCATTCATATCTTTACCGAATACTTTAATAAGATATTTAGGCACCATAGAACTTTCATCAAACTCATCGAAGTGATTATTATCTAGACAATCGTGAGTTTCATTATAATCACTAATTACCCAGTCAAGAGCTTGAAATATAATTGAATTCATAAAGCTAAATATTATAAAAAAAGATTTTCAAATTTTTAAATATATTTAAATAAATAAATGGACAATTTAAATTTTAACATTTTTGATTTTATTGTTATAGTTATAATAGGCTTTCTTTGTTTATTTTATTTTAAAGAGAATTTTAGCGAGCATGTAGAAGAAAGAATAGCATCAAATGGTAAATTATATTTAGTGAAAGTAAGTGAAAAATCACAAGAAGTTGCGGATAAATTAGGAAGAATGGATGATAAATTCTTAAAGATAATAAATATATTAAAAAATAAACATCCAAATGATCCAAGAACTATATTTTTAGATAAAAATTATGATGATGTTGAAATAACAGAATCAACAAGAGGAGAAGGATATACAAGTTATTCAGTTAATAAACAAAAAATATTATTCTGTTTAACAGCAAATCATAGTGATGGAACTTTAATAGATGATAATACGTTAAGTTATGTAGGTATTCATGAACTAGCACATTTAGCAACAGAAGAGATAGGACATACAGAAACTTATTGGGAAAATTTCCGCTGGATATTAAGTTTAGCAAGAGATAATAATTTATATACTTTTGAAGATTATGAAACTTTTCCAAAAGAATATTGCGGAATAACAATAAGTTCAAATATATTAAACTGATATGGGTTTATGAAAACCCATAAAAACAACTTAAAAATATTTTATACTTTATATATATTCGCATTTTTAGAATGGTTATTTTCCCTTTCATTTTTCTTTATTATTTATGTGTATCTAAATAATTAATATTATATTTCAATATATTAATAATGAAAACTCCTATATTTAAAATTGTTAATCATATTGATAAGAATACTACAGAAGATTATTTATTTGTAGGTAAGGTTAATAAAAATTTAATTAAAAAATTAAAAGATAATACCATTACTAAAGATGAAATATCTACTTTAAAAAATCAATTTACTAATTATTCATTATTAAAAAATAATATTGATGCTAAAATTATATATGAAAATATTTATGATGATGATAATATCATAACTTTAAAAAATAAAATCTCCAATTACGTTGAAAAACTTAATCCAGAACACATTTATTTATGGAATAATTATAAAATTAATGATTTTGAATTGATTGATATTTTATCAAATATATTCAAAAGTGTTGATAAAATTAGTAGTGATAAAATTATTACTATTGTTAAAAATTTATTTGGTATTAAAATTGGAAAAAAAAAAATTCTAACTATTAATATTGAACAATTATACAATATATTAAAAAAAGAAAACTTAACAGCAAAAATTCCTACTGAATTAACCTTTTTTGATATTAATAACAATCAAAATTTTATTAAAAGTGATCCATATAAAAATATTAAAATTAATAGAATGTTTTTAACTGATGGTGATAGTTATAATATTAATAATAATTTACCTATAAAATCTGATAGTTTTAATATTATTAAAAATAAAGTTAATAATTATACTATTAATTTTACAAGCAGTAATAACCTATTTGATGCTTATAAAAAAAAATTAAATGTTGATGATGAACTTATTATTAATGGTGCTATTCGTATATATTTCCCTTCTGTTGTTGATATGGAAAGATTAGAAGATTATAATGAATTTAGTGAAACTGTTCATGATACTATTAAAGATGCTGATAATCTTATTAGAAAATTTATGGATACTCATAATAGTATTGATGAACAAATTAAAAATAATAAATCATTAGTTAGTCGTATACATGTTAAGATTGAACCTACACTTTTAAATACTCCTAAAAATATGATAATCAATTTAGAAGGTTATTTTAATAATTTTGAAACTACTGATGATATACCATTACTAATACACAAAAAAACAAATAATAATATTTTTAAAATTAATAAAAAATCTTTATCTAAAAGAATTGAAATTGATGATAAAAAGATAAATGGTGATGAACTTATTAAATCTGTTGAAAAATTAAACACTATTAGAAAAAATGAATTATTAGAATTTAAAATATTCTTTAAAAATTTTAATGAAATTAATGTTACTAACTATTTTAAATTAGTTATATTTTCTAATGGTAAATATGATATTGTTTATGAATTTAAAAAAGATGAAAATGCTATTATAAATGATATTTTTGGTTCATTTGATTTAGTTAATGATATTATTAGTTCTTTTAATAAAAAATTTAATATTAATCTATTATTAATTAATCCAGATATTTTTAATGTTAATGTTGATTTCATTAATTTTGAAGATTTTACTATGAAAAATGAATTATCATTTAATAAAGTTATTTTAAATGATGAACTCATTAAAAAAGGTATTGAAATCTATTATCCTTATTTTGAAATTGTTAAAGATAATAAACTCAATAATTTAATATCAATCAAATACAATAGAGAAGATTATTTTATAGATGATGGTAATATTGAAACATTTATAAGTGATAATATGTATAAAGATAATAAATCAGTTTTAATAGATAAAATAAGCAAGAAATTTAATATTAGTAAAACTTTAGCACAAAAAAAATATGATAATGTTAAGGATTCTATATTATTTGATAATAGACAAACTAAAGCAAAAAATAAATCTATTTTTATTTTATTAAAAATTACTAATAAACTTGAAATACAATTTCTTGTTAAAAATCTTAAAAATTTAGAATATAATAATATTATTAATAAACTTTTATCATTTATTTCAATTGATAATACTATCACTAAAAAAGGTAAAGATGTCAACAAATCTATTAAATCGTATAAGGATTATAATAAAGATGCTAAAGATAATATTCTTCAAAGAAGAGATATATTAAGTGATGATGAATTTGATTTCTTATCAAATTCTAATAACGATAAGTCTAATAATGATAAGTCTAATAATGATGATGCTAATGATAATAATGATGTTAATACTAATTCAATGATAAATGAAAATAATATATTAGATATTGAATTAAATGATGATGATATGGATTTATTAGACGCATTTAATAATGAAGATGAATATGATAAAGATAAAGCTGAAGATGAAGATATAATTATTAAAGATGATGAATTAGAAGTAGAAATTGATATTGATTTTAATAAGTTAAATGACCCTAAAGAAAAAAGAAAATATGATAAATTAGTATTAAAAAGATTAAAAGCAGCAGATACACAACTATTTAAAAAACCATATACTAAAAAGTGTCAAGCAGTTCATAAAAAACAACCTATTGTTATTACAACTAGTGAAAAAGATTATATAGATACTAATTATCCGGGTTCATATACTACATTTGTTAAAGCTGGTAGCACACCTAGTAAGATTAATAAATATTTTTATATCTGTCCTAAATATTGGTGTCCGTTATCTGCAGTTAGTTTAACAGATAAACAATATAAAGATTTAGGTAATAAATGTCCAAAAGGGGAACCAGCTATAATTTCCAGTAATCAATCATGGGTTAAAAAAGATAAAGATGGTAATAAAGTAGATGTTCCAAGATATCCATTTTTATTAGACCCTTCTTTACATCCTGATAAATTAAAAGCACCATGTTGTAGAGGAAAACCACCTGATAAACTTGAAAATAAAGAAAAAAATGAAAAATATATTATTCAAAGCAAAGCTGCTGCTAAACCAGATAGATACGCTACTATTCCTAATAAACTTTCAAAAATTCTTAATAACAAGTATCCTTCTGATTATATGATTACTAGTGGCACAGATTCTTATGTAAGGAAAGGTCTAAATGATAATAACCAAAGTGCTTTATCTTCTTTAATTGATATTATTGATAATAAAAAAATAACTTCAATTGATGATTTTATTAAAATTCTTGAGAATAATATGACCAAAATTGATTATTTTGAATTAAATAATGGTAATACTCTTAAAATATATATAAACACTGATTATTCTATATATGATGAAAAAGTTTTTGAAAATTTTAAGAAAAATTTTAGTAATGATAAAGATTATATAAAAAAAATGAATTTACAAGAAATGGCTAAAGAATTATCTAAAATGAAAATATTTGAAAATAATGATGATAATCAATATAATAATGATATCTTGAGAGAATTTATGATATATAATTCTTTTGAAAACTTTAAGTTGTATTTAAGAAGTGATTTATTTAAAACACATAATGAAATTTTACAATTATTTTCTAATCATTATAATTGGTTAAATGTTAATAAATATAATATAATAGTTATTAATATTTCCAATAAGAATAAACAGGTTGAAAAAATACAATTATTATGTTCTAAATTTATAAACTATAAAGAAAAACTTGATAATAAGAACGATGTTGTATTTATTATAAAAAATGATAATATTTATGAACCTATGGTGAAAATTAAAAATTCAAATAGAACTAAAGCTAATGAAATTAATGTAATTAAAAGTTTTTCATATAATGAAGATCCTTATTTAAAATCCGTTATTGATTATCAAAAGAAATGTGTATCCAATGATACTAATAAAATTAGCCCTATTAAACTACATGAAATATTAACTTCTAATTTATTATATGATATTAAATGTTTTGTTATTAATATGAGTTTTAAATTTTGTGGATTTTTATTAACTAATAATTTATTTATACCTATTGATAGTGATAATATTTCTACTAATATTTTTAGAGAACAAAATATTATCATAAAAGAATATATCTATATTCATAATATTATAAAGTATAAGTGTAAATTAACCTCTAATCAAGTTTTAAAAATTCTAAATGCTATAAATAAAGAGTTAGGTAAAGATTATTATAAAATTAAAACTACTATTAAGGATGATAATATTGAAAAAGGAGGTAATGATGAAATTGCTATTATTTTAGAAGATTTTAAACATTCTGTAATACCATTAAAAATTTTATCTAAAAATAAAGAGGTTTATTTAAAAAATATTATTGATGAAACTATATTTTTAGGTACCGAAAATGATAATGACGCTACTTCTTACACTAATAATTATTTGAATGTTATGAATGCTTATAATTATAAATTAAAAATTATTAGTAATCATATTATTAGTGATATTAAATTACTTAATAATATTCAAATGTTAAAACATAAATATAATCCATTTCCTAAAGATATTATTATTAATAAAATTAGTAATATAATTGATGGTATTATTAATAAACATAATATAGATGATATTACTGATGAAGAAAAAGATAAACTAATTAATGATATATACACGAAAGATATCATATATATTATAAAAAAAAGTGATAGTGATTTGAAAGTTAATAAACATGAAATTGTTTTTGAACATAATGATATTTTACAAGGTAAATTAAAAAAGTTAAATCTTAAATTAAAAAATCCTTATAAAAATATTGAAAATAGTATTGAAGATTATGTTACTACTATAACATTAGGTATTACAGAATATAAATCTAAGGATAAAGATATATCAGTTGATACAATTTTAACTGATACTTTTAAATTGATACCAGTATATACATGGAAAGATTTATTACCTAGATTTGAGTTAAATATTAAAGATGATAAAGATAATAAAAATATTACAAACTATTTACTAGAATTATTTAGCACTGTTAGCAAAATACAAAATAGTAAAACAAAGAGTAAAGCAAAATCTTTAACTAAAAAGAAATTAGAAAAAGATATAGATAGTATTAGAGAAAAAGAACATAAAAAAGATGTTACAGAGTTTATTGAACAGCATAGACAAAATTTATATTTTCAAAAAATATATGATAAACTTGAAGATTTTGATATTCAAAATTATGAAAACTTTAATGAAATATTTGATGAAAATTACAAATATTCTTTATATGAGATTGAAAAATTATCTAAATTAGTTGGAATTTCTGTTATTATATTGAGTGCTTTTGAAACTAAAAGATTTAGGAAAGGTCATATGGTTATAGATAATGGTGATAAATGTATAATACTATTTATGACAGAAGAAACAAATTATGATAGATTTGATATTGTAGTTGAAGATACTAATAAATTCATATTTAATATGGATATTAATAAAAAAGACAAAAATTTTAAAAATATATTACCTGTTAAATTTATTGAATATATTGAAAATGCTAGTGATAGTAATACTAGTAGTAATTAAATTATAATGCTAATTAGTTTCTCAACTATCATTTTAGATAAATATCAATTTCTTTCATTAAAAGACTTACAACCTATTGGAATACAACCTGGAGAATTAGTGTCTTTATACATTATTTGTATTTTTTTTTGTTCATCTGTCATATCTGTATTATTATTATACCAGTTAAGTTTTTCTCCACAAGTAGTATTAGTATATGTTGTATCTCCAGCATTATTATCTTTAACTGTTTCAAATGCTTTAGTATAATCACTACAATTTCTTTCATTAAAAGACTTACAACCTATTGGAATACAACCTGGAGAATTAGTGTCTTTATACATTATTTGTATTTTTTTTTGTTCATCTGTCATATCTGTATTATTATTATACCAGTTAAGTTTTTCTCCACAAGTAGTATTAGTATATGTTGTATCTCCAGCATTATTATCTTTAACTGTTTCAAATGCTTTAGTATAATCACTACAATTTTGTTTTTTTTTATAAGTTTGAAATTCCCCCCACATATCAGTACGTCCTACCATAGGTATATATCCTCTATCAGTTGGTGATGTACATAATCCACTATTATTAGTATCATATAAGCAACAATAATGTTCATTCGGTGTGGATAGAAAGGATATATTATCACATTCATTATTATTATTACATTTTTCTGCACATTTTTCAAGAGTATTAGAACTCACATCTCTTAAACATTGTCCATTTATTAAATCAATTTCAGTATTTCCTGTTTCATCACAATGTCCATTACCAACATGTGTATAATTCTCTATAGCTGAATTTTTTTTATAAGTTAAATGTGAGTCTTCTGATACTCTATTATTATTTTCGCAATCGCCAGCATTTGAATCATATAATGAACATATATTATTTCGTGTATTATCACTATTATCAACATATGACATATATTTGCAATCAGATTTTTGATTACATAATTGAGTACATTCTTCTAAACTTTTATTACCATCTATCCCATCACTATGATATGTAGATGCCTGTCCAGGTGCAATACGATCTAGATAACCAGGTTGACAATATCCTTTGCCAATATATGTATAATTCCTTATAGATTTTGAGATATTACCATATATACCTGTATCCGTAGGAGTGTTATCTGTATTATTAAGATTCATGTAACATGCTTCTGTATTTTGAGAATTTGACATAGCTATTTGTTTTTGTTCTGGGGTATAAGAATGAGTTTTATCACAATTATTGTTATTTATATTATTCCACATATTTTGTTGTATTTGTGCACAACTAGTTGCATCATCACATTTTTTATATAAATCTACATCTCCATCATTATCTAATGGCTGTACACTACATGAACTATCATATAATTTACATTCTCCTTTATTTTGAGCACGATTTTGAAGTTTAAATGAAAAGTAACGACAATTTGATTTAGCATCACAATTTTCTGTACATTGATTATAAGTTTTATCATTATATATAGCGCTTGAACCATGAATATCAACTATTGGGTTATTATTACATTCATTATTACTAACTTTAAAATAAAATGAATTAACACTAAATGGTTCAATATAATCTTCATTTAAATGTAAAGGTTTTTTAGCAAATGATGATACATTTACATTATTATCTAAATTATTACATAATCCTTCATATTGTCTACATTCATTAGTTGTTTCATTAAATGATAACTTATCACAATGTTCATTATCAAAACATCTTATTTTACAATGACTTAGATCAGTTTCTGTCGTTTCTTTAATTTTATTAGTTTTAGTAGTTTCTTCACAAAATCCATTACCGCTTACTTGATTATATGCATCATCAATTGGTGTTCCAGTAGTAACAGTTGTATCCACAAATTTTTCATATTGAGTAAAGTTTTCGCTATAATTAATTTCAATATTTAATTTATTTATATCATAAATAGTATCAGGATTAATTTCTAATATTAATGATATACGTTCTTCTCCACTAGTTATTTTAAATTTATCAGCATGTGTTTGATGTGTATCTAAATTATCAAATAATACATTACTACTATTTTTTTCTGTGTAATTTAAAAGAAGATGTTCTTCATTATTTGTTCCATCATCTATTTGTCCAGTTTCATGTTTAAATTTAGTATTAAGTAGCTTATCAATTATATTATTATTATTACTTTTATTTATTATTTCTATAGATTTTATAGTAATAACATTATTATTTTTACTATATTTAATTCTTAGTTGTATATGATAATTATTATTATTATATTCTATATCATAAGTTTGTTCATCAGCTTCTGTAGTTGTTAAAAATGTAAGTTCTCCAGTTTCTTGATTAACATTAAATTGATTAAATTTTTCATAATTTTTTTTATTCATAAAACCATTATATAATATAAATGAAAGTATTGATAGTATTAAGATATATAAAACAAAATTAATATAACATATCTTCATTTTATTTTATAAATACATTTTAATTTATTATTATTTTTATTAAATTTTTAAATAATAAAAGTTTTTTAATTAAATTTTTTTTTTAGGAATATTTGTTTTAGTAAATTATTAAAAATTTATACTAATTAGAACCAGTTACAAATTCATATCCAGAACCTAATCTAAGTACTCTGTATTGTTGTTCATTTCTATTAATAATAATATTATCTCTGTTAGGCGTATGTATATCTATTCTATCATCATCAATTAGAATTTTTGAATTATTATTATTACTAAGAATTACTCCATCATTGTTAAATATATTTTCTTTAAATGATGTAACAAATTGATTTATCTTATTTCTGTTATTTTTTGCACCTTCTTCTAATTCATTAATTTTATCAGGTATATTATATTCCTTTGTTCTTTCAATTTCATCTAATATTTCATTATTTTTATTATTAAGATTATCCATTTTGCTATTATTTGAACCAAATAATAATCCCATATTTATGTATTTTTTATTTTGCTCGTATTCTATCATTGTTTTAATTGTTAAATATTTTCTATATATACCTACTATTAATACATATATAGTTATTATAACTACTAATATAAGTAATCGTATCATTATTTATATTAATAAATAAAATTAGTTAAATGTTATAATTTAATATAAAATTATATTAAGTTAAAAATATAATTATTTTTTAAATTATTCCAGTTTATCCAGTTTGAGTGCTAGTTTGGGTGCTAGTTTAGGTGCTAGTTTGGATGCTAGTATGAATTATAGGTTTGCAATCAGAACCATTTTCTGTACATATTCTTACTTTTGTAGTTTGTTGATCTAGATTAAAATCTATACCATTACTACCTAATTCTATATAATTTTTGTTTTTATTTCCAATTATAAATCCAGTATTAGTATATGATAAATTATTACCAATAGTTTGTAAATCCATATTATTTTTCTTAACATCACTTCCTAATTCATTTATTTTTTTTACTAAATTTTTTATTTCGCCAGTATTATAAGGTAATTGTTTTTCATTATTATTTATAATTTCTTTTATAATACTATTCTGTCCATCTATTTCTTGAAAATCACTTTCTAAATTATCATATTGTTGTTGTTGTTCTTGTTCATAAATTTTAATAAATTCATTCATCTTATTATTTACATTTAAAATCATATATAATAGAAATAAAGTAACAACTATTAATAATATTCCTAATATTAATATTTCTGTTAAATTTTTTAAAAGTCCAAATACCATATTTATTTTAATAAATATTAAAAAAATTATATTAAAAAATTTTATATTAAAAATTAAGGACTTTAAGTTGATCTAAACAAACTAAATATAGAATCTATGAAATAACTAAATGTGAAATTATTATCATTTGCTGAATTTCCATGCGTTAATTTATCTAATACATATAAACTAAATAAATTTCTTGAAGTTTCATTATTATTACTTGATACACTAGTATGACTACCAACACTACTACTAGCACCACTAGCACCACTAGCACCACTCTCAGCACCACTCTCAGCATCATCTGGACAATTTCTTTTAGTTCCATGTGACACTTCACAACGGACACCATCTCCTAATGCAGGCATTTCAACACTATAAGTTTGTTCATCATTTGAACTACCACATTCACTCCATTGAGCAACACAATCTCTATTTAAATCATTAAAGATATTACTTGATTGTTCATTTTTAATATTATTTATATTTCTAATTATAGTATTTGAGTTTTCTATATCATTCATCAATATACTATTTTCTTCACATACTACTTTTTTAAATTCTTGAAAATTATTATATCTAACATAACCATATATTAATGTTAATACAACAAATATAGATAGCATTGTAATAATAAGATAAGTTCTATTTAAAGACCTATTATATGACCTATTTAATGAATTATTAACATTTCTAGCGAAAATTCTATCCATTTATTTTAATAAATATTTTATTAAATCTATTATAGGGATTTTTTATAAAATTATTTTAATTGACATTCTGTTTCTTCACAATTTATTATTTGTTGATTAGTATATTCACATGAGCTTCCATTACCTCTTTTTTTACGATATATGTTATATTTTTTAGTACAATTTTCATTTTCTATAGTATCGTCTCTTTTACATGCGTCAAATCTACCAACACAATCTTGATTATTTACATCATTTATTAAATTATCACTATCAGTCTTTATAGATTCATATTTTGAATTAATACTATTTAAATTGTTTTCTAAATATTTATCTTGTTCTATAATTGCTTCATAATATTTATTAAAATCATCAATTTGATTATTAATATTATATACTATTATTGAAATAACTGTAATTGATACACAAATTAAAACTATATTTTGAAGAGCCATTTATTATAATAAAATTTTTTATTTATTTTTAATAAAATTATTTTAAAAAATAAATTATAAAATAAAATTATTTTAGTCTAAATTTTAATCTAAATACAAATTATTTTTAAGGACCACTACCAGAACCACTCTCAGTACCACTCATAACACCACTTGTAGATAAATTGGTTTGATTAATCAATTCCGTGTAATCTGAACTCCCTATATCATTTAATCTACCAATGAATTTATTATTATTACTATCAATATTATTAAATATTGTTTTTAATTTCCCCTTTCTTTCTTGAAGAAAATTTTTAATATTTTTATATTGATATTCTTTATATCCTAATATTATTAATACATATATTATAAATATTCCAGAAATTAGTAATAATATAGAATTTAGATTATCATTTATAGCAATTCCAAAATTATTAGGATAAATAGCACTTAATAATAAAATTAATAAAATTATAAAAACTACAGAGGAAATAAATAAGTTATTTAATATGTTTCTACTTACATTATCAAAAAAATTAGATAACCCAGCAATTATTCTATCATAGAATTTCTCATCACTATCACCCATTTATAATATTATTATATAATTATAAATTAAATAATAAATTATTTTCTATAAATTTAGATATCTTAAATGCTATTATAATATAATATTTATGTATATAGTAAATATATAGAAAGGCAATAAATAGATATGAAATTCTTCTAATATTACCTCTTGAACGAAATGACATCATTACCAATCTAAAGATTATAAATACGTTTAATAGTAAAATTAAAGTTAGTATTATTTTATTTAAATTTGAATTAACACGTACATCAGATGATGATGTTGTAGAAGTGCTAACATCATTTAAAATAAATGTAAAATCATCTTTATTATGAACATATTTATTATGATTAAGTGAAGCATCCATATTTATAATATATTTTATAATATTAATAATATATTAATTTTATTAATTGTATTTTTTATAAATTAAATTTTTTCTACATTTTTATACACAATATTCACATCTACACATAGGGCATTTATGTGAATAATTTAAAATCCAATATTTTATACCTAAATTGTTTTCAGCACCACAACACCAATGAAAATTATGATTACATTTTGTATTTACTACTATATCATTATTGTTAAATTCATTACTACATATTGAACATACATTACCTTCAACTAATTTTTTATTTTCATTTTTATTATAAGTAGTTCTAATTATATTTCTATTTTTCCAATAAAATAATACACTCATTTCTTTTTCTAAATAATAATCGTCCATAATCCAGTTATTTTGAACTAAGTAGTATGCTTTATCAAAACATTCTAATATACTATCATAATAATAACTAATTAATGAAAATCTTTTATTCATAATTCTGTTAAAGATTAATGAATATTTCTGTATATTGTTTTCAGAGTTTAAATAACTTATTAAATTTACACCATCACCACTAATTGATAATAAATTAATATCTATATAATTTGTATAATTTTTTAAATCTATATAATTCGTTTTTATATAGATATTTAAATTAACGATATATGTGTATTGGTCATTTGGTATTTTAAATAAAATCATGTAACTACTATCATTACCATTAGTATATATTTCAAAAACATTTCTTAATAATCTGATAAATACTGTTCTATCATTTATATTATTAAAGATTACATTAATATTTTCAAATGATGTATAATCTTTATTTAATATTTTTTTTGGTATAAAATATAGTGATACAAACTCTCCATATATTTTACCATTTAGTATTTCTACAGTTTTAATTAAAATATCTAAACTTTCATTGTTAAATTTATATTTGTAATTATATGGTGTTATATTTGATATATTTGTTATATTTTCTATATTTTCTATATTATTTTCTATATTTTCTATATTATTTATTTGATTATTTACATTACTTAATGGAATATTACTACTTGAAATATTGCTAATAGGACTATTTATATTTGGACTATTTATGATATTATTATTACTACTCATAAATAATAGTAAAAAATAAATTTTAAATTGGTTTTAATTTAGATTATTATAATTTAATATTAAATTACTTAATAATTAATTATCAATTAATTAACAATTAATTAACAATTAAGAACATTGGTATAGCAGACATTAAAGCACCTACTCTAAAATTAACTATTTGTAAAGCTCTAATTGCTCTTAAACCATCATCTTTATATAAGAAGTATTTTTTAACATACATCATATGTGATACTATTGAACATACCAAGAATGTTACTAATGTGCTTAATACATATTGAGTTATAAAGCTATAAAATAAACCATTATTATTTCTGTATGTTTTAATTATAGCCCATGCAAATCCAAATAAGAATAAATTAAATAAGAAATCAATTAATACAAATAAATATAATTGATAATCAAGTTTAGGAGGTTCATTACCATTAATAAGAACCCGTTCAGTGTAAATTTGGTTCATAATATTAGACGAAACGTATGAAGATAAATATAGTAATAAAATTCTAACAGCAATAAGTGAATATATTATTACAAAATTTTCTCTTTCCATATTTATATAATTAAATATATTTTATAATATAAAATAATAATTAAATTATGAATGCTAATAATAAAAATTCATCTAATACACAATCAGTCAATACACAATCAGTCAATACACAATCAGTCAATACACAAAAAACAAATAATAATTTATATACTAAAGATAATATTATTAGACCTAGAGTATTATTTAAATTATTATCAAATGTGTCAGTTTCATTTAACTTATTATCAAGAATAATAATATTAGCAGTTAGTATTATTATTATTGAAAAATTTATTGAAAAGAAAATTCTAACTATTAAAATAGTTACAGAAGCAAAAACTGAAAATGAACTTCAAAAAGAATTATTAGTAATTTTAATAAAAGAATTATGGTATATACCATTTGTTATATTATTTTATAATTTAATTGTAGTTGCGACTATATATGTAGCATACTCATTTATATGGTTAATATTAAAAAAACCAGCTGGTCAAGGAGAACCACCTCCACAACAAAGTTCACAAAGCAAAACTTATCTATATAATGTTAAAATATTTCAAGAATTATTATATTCGCCTATATTATTGTTAGTATTTAATTTAATGATTATTGTTTTAGTTTATGTAATATTTATATTATTAAGTAATAATACGTTAAAAAATAGGGATGAACTAGGAATAAAAGATGAAATCTTAAAAAATTTTTTATCTTATTATAAGTATTGTAATTATATGTTTTTAGTTTTTATGTTTATAATATTTGAAGGAATTGATATGGTTGATATGTGGAATACCACAAAAGAACAGACAATGCAACAACCCACTCAAAAGACAGAATAAATATTAATCTAAAATAATCTTTTTGTAAATTCAATAAGTGCTAAATACATGCTTAATAATAAAAATGACAACATTAAATAATTTTGTAAATTGTTAAAAGCATTATATTGATTTTTATCATTTATAATATTTCTATTAAGATAATAGAAATTCTGTTCATATTCATCATCTGGGTTACTTTGTATAATATAATCATAAATTGCTTTAATAAAGAATAAAAATATACTAGCTACTAATATTAAACCCATTAAAATTTTGAGATTATTTATACCAGTATTTTTACTATAAAATATTATCGCAGTTAGTAATGAGATAATTATTAATACAAAAAATTGTAGTATTAAAAATAAATTTTTATTTTCATTATCTCTTCTACTATCAATATCTCTTTCTAATCTAAATAATTTAATGATAAGTATAAATATTAAAAATAGTTTATAAATATTTGTTAAGTAATATAATATAAATATAGTAGTTTCTTTAACATTATCTTTTTTAGGAAATAGATTAATAAGATTATTATTTGGTGTTTCTACAGCAAAATAAGCACTAAATATAATTAAGAATAAATGTATAAATATTAGTTTTCTAAAATCTAAATTATTTAGTTGCGGAGTTTTAAATATTTCTAATTCAAATATATCTATTTTTTCTATAATAAACATAAATATACTAATTAATATTAAAAATAGTATAATGTTATAATTTTTTTTATCTAATTGATATGGTATTAAAAATGTTATTATCAAAAATAATATAACTGATATAACATCATCAATAGGTAGTGGATTATCACTTAATCTATTACTTGCGCTATTACTGTATTTAGTTATATTATTTTCTATTTCTTCAATAGTAGGTATTTTTTCTAAAACACTATTAGCCCCTATTGAAATAGGTCCATTTGTATCTGTATCTGTCATTTTTATATTAAAACTATATAAATAATAAATATAATTTATTTAATTAAATGAATAATAATGAGAAATTAATTGAGAAAATATATAATATTGATGATAATCAAAGAGAATTAAATATGATTATTGCAGGGATGCAAAACGAAATTACATTATTAAAATCTCAATTAAATTCAATGAATGATAATTTTAATAACACAGTTACATTACTTTTAAGAAATAATTATATTGATAAACATGAATATAGTGATACTAATTCCAATAAAAAATTACAAAATAGAAATAATGATGATACAAGTAGTTCAGATTCATCAGATAGTGATTCAAATAATAGGAATAAAAACAATAGAAAGAATAGAAATAATATAAATTATGAAAATAGAAATAATAATAAAAATAAAAAAATGAATTCAAGAAGAAATTTTATATAAATTATGAAAATAGAAATAATTTAATCTAAAAAATTTAATATAAATCTAAAAAGTGTGTATATTTTATTTCAATTGAACTCATTAAACTAATAATATCTTCTGATATATTCTTTTTTTTATATAAAATTAATGTTTGTAAATCATTATGTTTCAAAAATTTCAAATTTAATTTTCTATTGTTATTATAACCTAAATTCAAATATTTTAAATTTTTTAAGTTTATAAAACCATCATCATTTATTTTTTTATTATGGACCAGTTTTAATATTCTTAAATCTATTTTGTTAATTAAAGAAATATTTGTTATATTTTTATTGGCATCTAACTCTAATATTTTTAATTTATCTAAATTTTTTATGCTTTTATCGGTTAATAATCTATTTTTAGGTAATATAAGTTGTTCTAGATTAGTTAGATTTTTAATATCATTATCACATAAATCTCTATCATTATACATTATTAATGCTTTAAGATTCCTAAACTCATTTATATTATTATATATAGACATTCTAGAGTATATTAATGTATTTTCATATATGTAGTAAATATCATTATTTGTAAAATTATAATTATCTTTAAAATAATCAATATCATAAAAATTAAATTTAATATAAAAACTTTTAATATAATTAATTAAAGATTTATCATTATTTAAAATATTATCATTATTTTTAATAGTGCGTAATCTATAATTAACAATTTTTTTAATTTTTTTTGAACTAATAATATGGTTTGATAAGATTAATGTGATATAGTTAAAAAGATGAGGATATTTAATAATTTCTTTATTATAATTTTTATTAAATACATTAGATAACATTTCATCTTCAATCATTTTAATAATTTTTAATAACATATGACATTATTATATCATATTATATCTTTATATAATTATTAAAGGTTATAAAAATAATGTAACTTTTCTAATAAAAATGCGAATATATATAAAAAATATAAAATATTTTTAAGTGCTTTTCCCTTTTATTTATTTTGATAGTGCTTTTATAGTCCATACAAGTAATAATATAGACAATGGTATTGATAATCTAAGATATAATTCATTATTGTTAGTTAGTTCATTATTCATAATATATTTAGCTAAATAATATTTAACAATATCATTCATAGAAAGACCTAAAAGTACTAGTAAAGACATTAAGAATAGTTTAGATACATCTTTTTTTGAACGACAATATTTATCCATAATGGAAGCAGATTCTTCCCCCCCTTTTTTCAATTCTTGTTTCAAATTATTTAAAGTTTTTTGTTTTTGAATATTATTTTTAAGTTTATTAATTGTTTTATCTACTTCATGATCTAATTCATTCATATCACCTCCATTCATACCACCTCCTCCATTCATACCACCTCCTCCATTCATACCACCTCCTCCATTCATACCACCTCCATTCATACCACCTCCTCCATTCATACCACCTCCATTCATACCACCATTCATACCTCCATTCATACCACCATTCATACCACCATTCATACCACCATTCATAGGAGATGTAGTAGAAGGAGGTTCAACTTGTTCTGCCGCGTATTGTTCAACGCCTAATCCATATACTTGTGATAGTTCTGCCATATTTTATTATTTATAATATAATTATTATAATTTATTAAAAAATAAAATATCCTCTATAAATAAATGAAAGGGGTAAATGGTGAACAAGCACTTTTAGCAATCTTATTACTTTTACTTAGTTCTTTAGCAACTGTTAGTGGTTCAATGCCAGTAGTTGAATCTATTGAAACTTTTTTTGAAGAACCTATGCATACTACTCATTCAAAAGAAAAATATGTAAATGAAAATTTTGATGCCGGTGGTCCAACTGTTGGTGGTGCAAATTTAACATTTGGTGATAGTGGTGATGATGATGAAAAATTCAAACAAAAAAATGAACATTTTGCTAATTGTAATACACGTGAAGAGGGTTTTGGTAAACATAATAAAGATGAACATTTTGCTAATTGTGCCAATAGAAATGAAGGTTTTGAACAAAATGGTGTCCCAGTTTCTGAAACTAAAAGTCAACAAATGATAATTGAACCATTCCAAGGTGCTTTATATTCTAAATTCTAAATTATTTATTAAATATTACTATAAAATATTATAATAAAAAATATTATAATAAAATTTGAATTTATAATCTTTATTTTTTTTATTAAATTTATTTAAGTTATTAATGGATAATAATACTAAAATAAATCAAATATATTTTGAGATATTATGTAATATCATTCGTAAACAAAATATTACATTACTTGAAAAAATTAGTGAAAAAGAATGTATTCCTATAGATAAACTTCTTAATAAATATATTATGTCTAAATCTAAAATTAGAAACCTATTAAATGATAGTAATATTAATAAAAAATAAATTTTATCTAAATTTTATCTAAATTTACTGGATGGAATATAGTTCTGTTTTGTTTAAAATTTAAATCATTTCTTATTTCTTCATTACTAGATGAACTATGTATGTCTTCACCACTTTCATCATTATCATCATCACTTTCATTACTAACATATTGTAAATCTTCATCAGAGGAGTAATCATATTTTTTCTCATTTTTTAAGAATGTGTTTTTAAAATCTGCGGTAGTATTTTCTATATCTTCATCACTGTCATATTTCTCATATTGTAATTTTTTATATTCTAGTAGATTTGGATTGTAATTTGGATTTATTACATAATCTACTTTATCTCTTTGTTGTATAGGTGTTAAAAATTTAATATTTAATAAAAAATTATGATTTACCCCTTTAAAATCATATAAATTTCCATCTAATGTTTCAAATCTAAAATCAATTGATGCTAATTTCCCTATTGGATGAAATTCTCTATATTTTACATTTATAAAATCAAAACGACTATCTACATATCCACTAACACCTAATTTAAATAATCCTAAACCTATTGGATTAACACTTGCTGATACACTAGAATGTAAATGTTGTTCTATAGTATCACTTCTTAATTTAATATATCTATCACCTAATAAATTAACTAGACCTGGCATCTGTAAGTTTTGTTTACTTGAAAATGTACTAGATATTTCATATTTACCATTATCTCCCTTTCCAGTTCCACTTTTAAAAGTTCCATTTATGATTTGTTCATTTGTATATGTACTACTATTTGAAGTTCTAATTGTAGTTGCTTCTCCATCAGTAATCTGGACATAATCTGAAGAATTACTTATAGTATTTTCATCTAATCCAATTGTTTCTCTCATATTTGATTTGAATGCTAAAATATAAAATTCATTAGTATTATGATTATTACTAAAAAATATTTTTGATACATCACTTGCTGGTATGCTTACTGAATATGCTTGTATTGCTTGTATTGTAGGAATACCATTATTATCAGCGTGTCCTAATTTTTGATTAATTTCGCTAATAAAATCTTCTAATGTGTAATCTCTGTGATCTAGTTTCATTTCGTATTCATTATCTGTTGTTGTATAAAAACATAATGTATCATTGTTACTATCTATTATATACATCGTTCTAGGAACACTTGAATCTAATATTTCAACTCCATATACAAATTTAAATGGTTGTAGAAACTCTAATGTATAGCTATTTGATTTCTTATATACAGATTTATCTCTATTAGAACTATCAACCAATATAATGCTACTTTCTTTTATAGAATTTTTATATAAATAATCAACATCTTCAATACTCATTTAAATATTTCAAATATAAAATATTTAAGTAAATTTTTTTTATTAAAATTTTTTATTAAAACGCATAAAAATATTATTGTTTATTTAAAATTTATAAGTTAATTTAAATAAAATGAATAGTAATCAATCAAATAATCAATCATTTAACTATTCTAGATATATTAATGTTAATAATTTAAATGAAAATTCTAAAAAATATAATTTGGATGAAACAAAATATAAAATTAAATTACATCCACATCAATTAACATTATTACAATCATGTATAGATTTTGAAAATGGTAAATTATTCCTTAAAAATTATAAAAATATTGAAGAAATGTATAATGTTGGTGATAATGATTATATTAGAACCAATATTGGTATCATAGGTGATAAAGTAGGTAGCGGAAAATCTTATGTGATTTTAGCATTAATATTAGAAAATAATTCTATTAATAACTCTCAAATAGAAAGTTATGGATTAAATAATATTTTTATAAATATTACATCACCATTAGAAACATATAAAACTAATATATTAGTTATACCACATAATCTTTATTATCAATGGGAAAAATATATTAAAGATATTACTGATTCAAAAGATTTTAAATATAAATTAATATGTAGAAAGAAGGATATTAATGAATTTATAGTAGATACTAAAAAGTTAAATGATTATGATTTAGTTGTAGTTACAGATACTAATTTTAAAATTATATCAAATCTAATATTACTTAATAATATCAAAATTAATAGATTAATATTTGATGAGATAGATAGTTTGAATATACCCAGTAATAAAAAGTTAGAAAGTAAATTTTATTGGTTTATAACTGCTTCTTTTACAAATTTACTATATCCTAAGGGTTATGGATATTATGATAGAAAATTAAATATTTATATACGAAAAGCTAGTGGTCTTACTAATAAAGGTTACATTACTGATTTATTTCATAATATTTACTATAATATGAAAGATGAATTCTCACATTTATTAGTATTAAAGAATGAAGATAGTTATATTGATAAATCATTTCAAATACCTATTCCTAATCAATATGTTATTGAATGTAAAGACCCTATATCTACTATATTATTAAATGGTATAGTTGATAAAAATGTAATAAATTGTTTAAATGCTGATAATAATAAAGGTGCTATAGAATTATTTAACTCTAAACAAAAAATTACAGAGGAAAATATAATTTCTATTGTTATAGAAAAGTTTATAGATGAGATTAAAAATATAGATATTCAAATAGAGGCTATTAGACAAATGATATTTAGTAGTAATTCTGAACAAAATGAAATTGAAAGAACTACTAAAATTAATAGATTAGTATCTAAAAAAACTGAATTAAATAATAAAATTAATGATATTAAAAAAAGAATAAATGCAAATGATTTATGTAGTATTTGTTTTGATGAAATACAAGATAAAACATTAGTTAAATGTTGTTCTAATGTATTCTGTTTTAAATGTATTAATATTTGGTTATGTCAAAAAAATCATTGTCCATTATGTAAAAATCAATTAAAAGAAGATGAGTTATTTTTAATACAAGATAAAATTAAAGATGTTAAAAATGAAATTATAAATGAAAATGAATTTAATAAAAATTTTGATAAAATACAAAATCTAAAAATTTTATTAAATAAAAAAAAGAATAAAGGTAAATTTTTAATTTTTAGTGAATATGATATTTCTTTTGAAAATATTATCAAACAGTTTAATAATAAATATAAATATTCATATTTAAAAGGAAATAAATATATTATACAAAAGATTTTAAAAGAATATAAAGATGGTGATTTAGATATTTTATTAGTTAATATTCATAATTATGGTTCTGGATTAAATTTAGAAGTTACTACAGATATTATCATGTTTCATAAATTTGATGCTGCTATTGAACAACAAGTAATTGGTAGAGCACAAAGATTTGGTCGTAAAACGCCATTAAATATATATTATTTATTAAATCAAAATGAAATCAATAATATTTAACAGAAATTCTTTCCTTTTTTTTTACAAAAAATTTAATATAAAAATTTTAATTAAAATTATTATATAATAATAAATGTATTCGCTTGGAATTTTATCATTATTTTTATCTTTAGTTGTATTGTTTTTATTTATTATATTTATACAAAGCACAAGAAATAAAATTTTAGAATTAGATAGTGATTTACAACAGCTTACATCACGTATTGAAAATGCTGTTAATAAAATAGTTACAGAAGTTAATGAAAACAATAATACAATTTTGGAAAGAATTAAATTAGGTTCATCTTAAACTAAATATTTTTAACTAATGTTCGTTTCCTCTATAATTTTTAACTAAATATTTTTATTATATTTTTAATTAAATATTTTTAACTAAATATTTTTTATTATATTTTTAAATATTAAAAATGTATACTGAAATTTCAATTGTTATTTTAATAGGTTTAGTAATAGTTTTTATATTAATTCATTATGATTTTAAAGATAAGTTATTTGATATAGAAAATAAATTACAAAAAATACGTTATAAATATTTTAGAGAAATAAATAGTTTTAGAAAAGATATTAATAAAAGTTATGAAAAAATTTTAAATAAAACTATAACTGATGATTTATGTCTTAGTAATAGTCATGATGATGATTATTATAATATTACAAATTTAGTAGTTGATGTATTAGATAATAAAAATAGAGCAAGCGGTAGTATAAATTGTTTAGATTTAGGAAGTTCTGGAAGTTCTGTAAGTTCTTAAATTTTATATTAAAATTTTAATCAAAAATTTTATATTAAAATTTATATATATTGTTTTTATATTTATTTAAATTAAAACATTATGAATAATTTAAAATTGATATTTTCATGTTTATGTATATTATTTATAGTAAATACTACACTTAATATTATATTAAAAGAAAAATTTTTAGATTTTGAAATTAAGAAAACACCAGATTATGAACACATACATAAATTTAATGAAGAAGTCTTATATGATAGCATATTAGATACAGTAGATAAATATAATACTCTTGGAAGTAAAACAATTACAGATAGAATAGCAAAAATGAAAATAAAATTAAGTTATGTTCAAGATAAAACTAATCTACAAAAAGAAAATAGTATTGATAAAGCAATAGACTATTTTAAACTTATGAAAGATGAAGCACAAAATAAATTAGATGATTACATAACAATTTTATTTTAATAAAAAATTTAGAACAAAGCAAAAATTAATTATAAATTTGATTTTCTTTTATTTTCTTCTTTAATCTATTTTTATCCTTTACATCTTCAATTGAAAGTTTAATACCTAATAAGTTTTCAATTTTCTCTTTTTTCTTTAAATAATTTTTTTCTTTATTTTTAGATTTACTTATATTTTTATTAACTTCTAAATTTTTATTTATTTTTTCAATATTAATGTTGTTATTGTTTGTGTTTATATTATCATCATTAATGATAATAGGTTTTATATCATCATCCTGTTCATCCTCTTCATGTACTTCTTCTACATTCTCATTTACTTCTTTTTCTACATTCTCATTTACTTCTTCAACTTCTTCTTCTACACTCTCATCTATATTCTCATTAACTTCTTTAACTTCTTCTTTCTCTTCTTGTTGTTCTTCTTCTTTAACTTCTACTTCTTCTTCTTTCTCTTCTACTTCTTCTACTTTCTCTTCTACTTCTTCTACTTTCTCTTCTACTTCTTCTACATTCTCTTCTACTTCTTCTTCATTCTCTTCTTCATCATGCTCTTCTTCTTCTACACTCTCATCTATATTCTCATTAACTTCTTTAACTTCTTCTTTCTCTTCTACTTCTTCTTCTTTCTCTTCTACTTCTTCTACTTGTTCTTCTTGTTGTTGTTCTTCTCCTTCTATTTCTTCTACTTGTTCTTCATGTTGTTCTTCTATTTGGTCTTCTCCTTCTAGATTACCATTATCTTCATTTTTATTTAATTTTTGTTCTAAAACAAAATCATCAGGTTCTTTATCAATATTAGTATTATTCTTAATATCATCTATATCATATTCTTCAAAATCACTATAATCATCTTCACTTTCTAATTCATCATTTTCCAAATAATTATTTAGAATTTCTTTAAATGGTAATAATTCTTTAATAGCTAATTTAATACTTTGTTCAATTAATTTATTGATAAGTTTATGATTATTCTGTATATGTTTTTTATCAAATTTATGGTAAAATAAATTAGGTTGCTTCCAAATATTTCTAGCAATTGATATATAGCATTGATGAATAACATTGGTTGATGAAGGAACTACTAATTTTTCTCTTTTCTTCTTCAATAAAAATAAAACTTTGAAATAACTTTTAAAAATATTTTTAATTAAATCATCAAAATAATCACATTTAGATAAAACTTTTAATCTATTATATTCATCATCAATAATTTTTTGAGACCATTTAGGTATATTAGATAAATTTGTTTGAAATTCTTTCAATATTTTTTTTCTATCTTTATTATTTTTTTTAGTCTCATTATAAATGCTTTGAATACCATTTTTCATTTCATTATTAATCAATGATGTAAATTTTATAACGCATTCATCGTTATATTTAATAATGTTATCTAAACTATTCATTTACATTATTAAAAATAAAAAAATAAGAAAATATAAACACAATGCATTTTAATTTGGAAATCTATTTAAAAATATTTTAATAACTCTATATATATTCGCGATTTTATTTGAAACCCCTATCATCTAAAACACATCTAATGGTCTATTATAAGGGTTATTTTTTAACGGACTTAATATCTCTGGATTAAATCTGTAATCATTTTTGTATTCATTTCTATCATTTGTTAGATTTACTACATTAGTTGTTGGTATTTCATTAGTTATTCTTCCGTAGTTCATATTATCTCTCTCAATTACTGCATCACTTTCTAGTTTTTTATGATTTACATTCATATTATCAATTTCATTATATAATTTTACACTTGTTTTTGTTGGTTTCCTATTTTTGAATAGTAAATCACGAACCTCATTAATTGTTGCATTATATTTATCATCATAAGACATTTGCTTTTCATCTTTGCTATCACCAATACCATAATATTGGTTGTTAGAAGTTAATGCTCTATCTGTTACTGGTGCCTCAACTTTAATAGTTTTGTAAGCATCACCTTTTTGATAACCTACATGACCTAAACGAGAATCTCTTTCGGTTGCTTGTCTTAATGTTGGTTTAGCAATATCATCTGGATTATACATTATGGTTTTATTTTTACCTTTAAGATAACCCGTCCTTGTATCATGAACTGTTGTCTCTTTAATAGTTGTTCTAGCAACATCATTTGGATCATATATTGTTAGCTTAGATGGATTTGTATTTTGGAAATTTCCTTGTGGTCTAGCATGCATAGTAGTATATTGTTTCTTTGATAATTTCATTGTATCTAATAATGGTGCTGTTATTGATTTAACTATATCTATTACATTACCATCATAACCCTTAAGAGTTGTTGTACTTCTATTTGTCTCCTTCAAATCTACACATGGTCTTTGAGATTGTCTTGAACTATTAGCAGTATCACCAGTTCTCAAATACATATCTGGTGTCTGCTCATATACGGTATCAACCCTATTTTTACATACTTCACCTATCTCTCCTGGTAATGATGCTTTTTGACCATCTACAACTCTTCCTTCGTATGTTAATTTTGGATTTGTCTTGTATCTCAACTCATCTACTGATTTTGGAAGTTCATATTCACGTTTATTTGCTTGTTGTAATCCACCACTTGGTTGTGCAGTATAACCATCATCTAAACCAGGACCTACTTTAACCTGTTCAAATGGTAATACATTATTTGTAAATCTTTCATTTACATAACGCTCTCTTTCATAATCTAATGTAACTGGTTTTCCAAAAACATAATTAGAATCATTATTTAAATCTGATGCGAAGTTTTCAGTTTCTTTTTTTGGTTGATAAAATTTATCAACACCTGTAAATCTATCTAATTTTCCATCATCATAATCTAAATTCATATTCTGTGTTACTTTAGCACCAAAATATGGTTCCATATTATTATGTTTAAATTCACCTAAATCTACATCTGCTAATCTACTAAAATTATTTGACCTATCATTCTCTATCTCTTTTTTATTCAATGGAATTATATTTGTTCCATTTTTGTTCTTTTTATCAATACTTTTATTATATGCCTTATTATTTTTTTTAATTAAATTTTTCATAGTCTTATTGTAATGTTCAGTTTCATATAAATTATTTACTGAAGGTTCTTCATTTTTACTAATCTTAACAACATCTTTTTTTTGTGTGGTATTATTATCATTACTAATCAAATATGCTAATGTTCCTAATAAACCAGTAATATAAACTGCTTCCATATTATTTATATAAATAAATAAATTAATAAAAAAAATTTTAACAAATTAATTTAATTTTAAATTCCATTATAATTTTTATTTATTTTTTATAATTACTTTTTAGATTTTGTTTTTTTTTTATCAAATTTACTTTTTTCAGTATATACTACTAAATTATTTTTACCAGTATTTTTAACATAAGTTTTTCCTTTGTATTCAAAAGAATCTAAATCTTTCTCTTTAGCATCTAACATCAAATTAAAATAATCATTTAAAGGTCTTTTAGTTTTTTTAGTTGATTTTGGTTTAGTTTTAGTAGTCATTTTTGCCTTTGGTTTGGCTCTGGATTTCTTAGTCATTTTTTTTCCTCCTTCTTGTGTCACTTGCGCAGCATGATCAGCACAACCTCCTCCTCCTTTCATTGATATTTAATATTAAATTATATTTTAATTTAAATTTTATTAAAAAATAAATACAAATTTATAAAAAATAAATAAAAATTAATTAAAAATTAATAATGTTTATCTCCTCTCTAATATCCTTTCTAATTTGTTAAATTTAATTTATCTAATATTTACACAATTTACCCAGTTTTGAGAACTAAATGATTCATCTTGAGTTGGTAATGTTCCATATGTCATTGATTTATCATTATACATTACTACCTCTGGGTCATTATATTCACTTTTTGGACATATGCTACCTTGCTCTAATAAATTAGGTATACATGGTCTATAACTATCTTTAGTCATTAATCTAGTATCTTGTCTTAATACATTACGATGTGGTTCAATTGCTTTATCTTGTGGGTCTTGACATAACCATTCCCATCTGTTCCAACCAGTTCCTCTAAGAGTACATGGTGGATTACTTAAACGTGTAGCTTCTCCAGTAAATACTGGACAATCTTTTTCATCCTTAAAATCACAATATTGTTTATTTGATGGAAGATACAAACGGCTTGGACACTTTGAATTTTTAACATTTAATCCCATTAATTCACTATCTACATCTACACAACTATCACATGAACTTACACCATTTGTTGAATTTGGCATATCACCTGATAAACATTTATTACAACTTTCATTTGGATTGTTTAAAGTATAATTTCCTTGACCAATGGTTGAATACAAATCTCTTTTGTAATTATTAATATCATACCTATTTCTAGTAAATGCCATATTATTTATATAATATAATATATTATAAAAATTTTAATAAAAAAATTTTAATAAAAAAAATTTAGTTAAAAAATTAGAGAGGAAACGAACATAACATAAAGAAATGAATACTAAACATTACAATCATCAAATTTCATTAATGGTTCACTAGGTATTAATTGGTAGTTAAAGAAGTTTATAGGTTTTAAATGAACCTTATCAGTATTTAATACCTTTTTATCATCTGTTTTATAATTATCAATAGGGATTATAACACTTTCACCTTTTTCATTTCTATCATTTGGTAAAAATCTTCTTGCTGGACATTTGCTATTTGTTCTAGTAATACCTAATAAATCATTCTCTATATCTACTATATTGGATTTTGTATGAGATACTACACTTCCTCCTAAAATACCAAATTCTACTCTTGATTTATTATTATTTTCAAATTTATTCTCATCTAAGAAATAATTATTTAACCTAATATTTCTAATTGTATCTCCATCTAAAACATCTAAGTTTTTAAGTTGTTGGTCCATATTTTATATATATTATATAAAATTTTAATTAAATTTTTTATATTAAATTTTTTTAACTAAAATTTTTTATATTAAATTTTATTTAAAAATTTAATAATTATTTTAAATTAAATTTAAAATGGAAAATGTTATATTTGAAATTAAAACTATTCAATCTTCTATTATTAAAACATTGATAGAAGCACTTAAAGAAATTCTAAATGATACAGTAATAGAAATCAATAATGATTGTATCAAAGTAGTTACAATGGATAACTCACATATTATTCTAGTTCATCTAAAGTTATTTGCTGATAAATTTGAGTTTTATAAATGTAATAGACCTATATCAATCGGTATTAATATGTTAAACCTTTATAAAATTATAAAAACAGTAAATAATAATGATATTATTACATTTTTTGTATATAATGATAATCTCAATCATTTAGGAATAAAGATAGAGAATATGGAAAAAAATACTAAAACTACATATTTTCTAAATTTATTAGATTTAAATAATGAACAATTTGATATTCCAGAAGTTCAATTTAATTCAGTAATTACATTACCTTCTAATGATTTCCAGAAATTAATGAGAGATATGAATAATTTAGCTGATTTTGTAGAAATTAAAAATGTTGATAATAAATTTATATTAACATGTTCTGGTGATTTTTGCTCACAAGAAACCGTTTTAAGTGATAATGATTTAGTTAATATTGAAAATAAAAATCATAGTGATATTATTCAAGGTATATTTAACTTAAAATATTTAGTATTATTTACTAAATGTACTAATTTGTCAAATAATGTTGAGCTATATCTTAAAAATAATTATCCTCTAATTATTAGATATAATGTTGCTAGTTTAGGTAGTTTAAAACTTTGTTTATCACCACAAACAGATGATAATATTGATTAAATTGATTAAATTGATTAAATTGATTAAATTGATTAAATTGATTAAAACAATTAAAACCATTATATACTAACTGGGTCATTATATTTTTTAATAATAATATCCCCTTTATATTTTTCTGGGATTTTAATAACTTTTCTAATATTATCATCTAATAATTCAGTTGTCCATATTTTAATAATACAGAAATTTTTCTTTGGACTTATTGAAATTCCATTAACAGTATCATAATGATTTTTATATTTATCTGTTAATATTTGTTTTGATAAAAAATGAGAGTTAAAATAATTCCAATATGATAATGCCTCATTTTTAAGTATTTTAATAGAAAAAGAATAATTATTATTACTTTCATTCCATAAAGGTTTTATATCTTTTTTCATCAAAAAGAACATTCCTAAATGTAAATATTCTCTTAATAAAATATTTAATTTCCAATAATCTTCTATAGTTTTAATATTATGTATATATTTGTAAGCTTCTAATGTCCAATCATAAGATAATGGATCATGAAAATATAAATCAAATTGATTATCTAATATATTGACCGACATATTATTTTAGATTAAATTATCTTTATATAAACTAGATTAAATTTTTTATATTAAATTCGTTTCCTCTCTAATATTTATAAATTAATATATTTATCAAATCTATAAACATTTTCATTTAAATCATCATCAGTTATCTTAATATTACTATGTTCATTATAATTTTTATTATAAATTACATTTATACAATAGATAATATCTTCATATTTTAAATTATCTAATTTATATGAATTTTTATATTTTAAAAATTGTTCAGTAATATCAGTATTATCTAATTCAACACATACTATATCGTTTTTAACATCATAAATTATAAAGTTCTCTATTAAACTATTAACATCATAAATAGTTACACAACCATCACTTTTGAATAGTTGTAAATTAATAATTATTTTTTTATGTTGATTATTGAAATAATTAATAATAATTAATCCTTCACTACCAATTTGAACAATATTAAAAATTTTAATTAATTCCTTTCTTTTACAAATATCTATTCTAATTCCACAAAAACATTTAATTAAAAATAAAAAGTTGAAATAGATTGAATAAATATTATAATAATTTCTATAATTATCAAGATAGTAAATTGAGATTATTTGTTTATCAAAATATTTTTCATAAAATTTATTAGAACAATTTATTATACATTCATATATATTAGTTAATAAATTTTGTATATAAGAAACTATATATAATAAATTAATCATAATATTACTTACATCTATATCAATAAATGATGTCATTATTTATAATTATAATTATAGATTATTTTAAATAGATTATAACAATTATCAATCATTATCAATTAATATGAACCAATATCAGACAGCTAATCATATAGATTGTAATCTTAATAGATTGTAATCCTATAGATTGTAATCATATAGATTGTAATCATATAGATTGTAATCAACCCTAAAATGTGAAACCATCCATGACGCAGTAATCTACTTATAAACATACTAATCTATTAATTTCAAAGATGCCAGAAGCTCCAGAAGTGGAAGTGATGAACCAAGAAATCGCCAAAGATTTCAAAGGTAAGCAACTTTTGAACTACAGTATACTTAAAGGAAGAGCAAAGAAGAAGACACCAAAACTTTTTACAAGTTTTGAAAAAGACTTGAATAATGGTATTGCTATCTTAAAAGATGTTGCTAGAAGGGGGAAGTTATTAAGTCTTGAGTTTGAAATTGATGTTAATGGAATGAAGAAGACATGGTGGATTTGTAATTATTTCGGTCTTCATGGATGCTATCGTATCAATAAAGACAAATTAGTTCCTAATTATGATAAAGGTAATAAGTATCCACATCTATCATTAGAGTTTAAAATTGATGATGATATAACCAGTTATTTATACTATTATGATACAAGTGGGTTTGGAAGTTCTTTAACATTTTATAATGACTCAAATGAATATGTCAAATATGTTTATAATAATGCCATTGATATTTTTGATGATGAATTTGATGTTAAAACCTTCAAGAAGAACTTAGAAATTGTCAAACTAAAAGCATTATCTAAATATAATATTGCCTCTATTTTAACAAACAAGGGATATCTTTGCTCTGGTATTGGAAACTACTTGAAATGTGAGATACTTTATGAGGCAAAAATCAGTCCTAATAGGAGTATTAATGATATAACAGATGAAGAACTTGAAGTACTTTACAAAGCAATTATAGATGTTAGTAAAGTTCATTTGGCAAATGATGGAAAAAGTCAAGAACATTTGAAAGTTTATGGAAAGAAAGTGGATGTCGATGGAAATGAAATTAAATATGAAGAAACTCAAGATGGAAAAAAAACATACTGGGTTCCAGAAATCCAAAAATAAAAAACTAAAAAAAATAAAAAATACAAAAAAATATAAATAAAAATTTTTTATTAAATATTTTTTATAATAAATTTTTAATAAATAATACATTTCCATTTTCTTTTTTAATTTTATTATCTTTAAATTCAATAAAACTATTCTTTTTTAAAATATTTATTTCATTATTTCTATTATTACTTTTGCCATTTAATTCTATCATTACATATTTTGTATTTTTTAAAATATTTTGACTTCCTAATAAACATTTATATTCCATACCTTCTACATCTAAATGTATTAATGAAATATTTAAATTGTTACAAATATTATCTAAAGTATCTATTATAATATTTCCTTTACTATTATTTTCAATAATTTTCCAACCACCTGGATGTGTTGTTTTATCTATTTTAGCTTTACCTTTTTTATCACTAATACCAATATTTTTAGTAGCTATATTATTTAAATTATTTAATTTTGCCATATTATTAATAAAATTAATTTTTGTTTTATCTGGTTCTATCATAATTACTTTTATATTTTTTTTTTTATATTTATCATCTAATATTTTTGCTAAATATAGACCTGTATCACCTACATGTGCACCAGCATCAATTATATAAGAATTATTTGGTAAATCTTCTAATAATTCTTTTAATTTAATATTAGTATATGGTTCATGAGTAATAAATCTATTTTTAAAATCTTTACTCCATATATCATCTATTAATTTAATTGATATATTATCTATTTTTTTGTAAATAATTTC
>Ga0233438_10000751_pt1 | contig 39313 bp, 38 predicted proteins | sample SI_123_September_FD_182720 | JGI IMG/M metagenome (GOLD analysis project Ga0233438, IMG submission 182720) | Seawater microbial communities from Saanich Inlet, British Columbia, Canada - SI_123_September2016_10_MG | ecosystem: Environmental > Aquatic > Marine > Inlet | place: Canada: British...
CAGAAGGATTACAAGAAATAGATGGGGGCGTAACAGTCCACAATGCCTGTCATGCAAGAGCTCAAAATATGGGTATTAAATCAAGAGACATGTTGCAACTAATACCAAATGTTAAACTGGATGTTGTTGAAAGATGTGCTGGCCATGGAGGGACTTTTGGAGTGATGAAAAGTACCCACGATTTAGCAAATAAAGTTGGAAGACCAACTGCTAGACAAATTAAAAATAAAAATAACAAATATATGGCTTCAGATTGTCCACTTGCAGGTAAACACTTAAAGCAATTAGAGGTGGATACAAATATTTCTAATGATGAGGCGTTACATCCTATCGAATTAATGGCAAAAAGTTATAGATTATGATTATGCCTAGAGAGAAAAAAGAGATCCAAAAAGAAGACATCATGCCTTTAGATGTTTATACAAAAAACAGAAAAGAGCTTAGAAAAAATATTGTCAATTACAAAAAAGATAGAAGAGTCTCACTAGGACCATATGCAACTTTTTATTTTGAAAGTTATGAAACAATGTTGGCGCAAGTTCAAGAGATGCTTTACATTGAAAAAGGTGGAGATGAACAATTAAAAGATGAACTCATTGCATACAACCCCTTAATACCAAATGGAAAAGAACTAACTGCTACTCTAATGTTTGAAATTGATAACCCAGTTTCAAGATCAGCATTTTTAAGTAAAGTTGGGGGGATTGAAGAAAAAGTTTTTATAAAAATTAACGGTGAGTCAATTAAAGCAATTCCTGAAGAAGATGTTGATAGAACTTCTGCAGAAGGTAAAGCTTCTTCGGTTCAATTTATTCACTTTAAATTTACTGAAGAACAAATTCAAAAGTTCAAATCAGATGGTGTTGAAGTTGAAATTGGAATTGATCATAAAGAATATTCTCATACGACAAAACTGAGTGCATCAAATTTAAGCTCTTTATCAGCTGATTTTAGTTAATTAAGCCCCATATATCATTGGTTTTTATCCATCCTTCGTAATTACCGGATTTGATTTTACACCATTTGTTCCGACATTTATCGACAATCAATAGTCTGCCTTTTTCTATTTTGGCTATGGGTTTTGCAAAAGAAGATGGTTTTTTAAATAAAATTTTATTTTGAACTGCAATTACAGAATTATTTTTTTTTAATTGTGAAATGTGTATCCAGCCACTATTATTTTTTAAATCAATTATTCTTCTGAAATTTTCTTTTTTATCTATCTGTTTCAAGGGCAGGTTAATTTTTTTGTAAACATATTTTATATCAGAGTCAAAACTAGGTCCGTAACGAACATTTACCTTGCTTTTTTTTAAAGAAACATAAGTTTCCTCAGCAATAGAAGTTGAAATTAAAATTGTCAAACAGAACAATGTGTAAATAATTTTATACATTAACTACATTTACATTTTTTTCTTTTATTAAATTTTACTTTTCTAAAGTTTAAATTTAATAAATCTATAATTAGAATATATCCATTTAAATTTTTTCCAATATTTAAAATTTTTTTTAAAATTTCGTTAGCTTGCATAGCGCCAATAGTTCCAGCAATATTGCCAAGTATTCCCTCATATTCACAGTTTAATATGTCATCAGAAATAGTTTCTTCTTGATAAAAACACCTTAAGCAAGGATTTTTTTTATTATTAAAATCAAACGTAAATATATGGCCATCAAATTTACTTATAGCCCCAGTCACTAAAAACTTTTTATATTTTAAACTTATGTCATTAATTAAAAACTTTGTTTCAAAATTATCTGTACCATCAACAACATAATCATAATTTTTAATGATCTTTATAAATTTTTTTTTATCTAACTTAAAATTAAAAATGTTAATTTTAGTTTTAGAGTTAATATTTTGCAATTTTTTTTGAGCCACATTAACTTTTGATTTACCTAGGTCTTTTTCATCATACAAAGTTTGTCGGTGTATATTTGATAGACTAACTAGATCATGGTCTACAATTCCTATAGAGCCAATGCCTGATCTTGTTAAAAATTCAGTCACAGGACAACCCAAGCCACCCATGCCGATTACTAATACTCTTGAATTAAGAATTTTTTTTTGACCTAAGACACCAATATTTTTTAAAATAATTTGTCTTGAATATCTTTCGAGCTGATTTTTACTTAACTTTGAACTCATTTTCCAGTTGAGCCAAATCCACCCTCTCCCCTAACTGTTTCAGGTAGAGTGTCTGTTTCCTCCAAATTCATTTTAATAACAGGCGTTAAAATCATTTGAGCTATTCTATCCTTATTATTTATTAAGAAATCAGTGTTACCATGGTTGTAGAGAATAACTTTAATTTCACCCCTATAATCGCTATCTATTGTTCCGGGTGTATTTAAAACACTAATATTGTTTTTAGCAGCTAAACCAGATCTTGGTCTAATTTGAATTTCATATTCCCTAGGAAATGCAACAGAAATACCAGTTGGAACCAAACATGAATTTTGTGGCTTTAGTTTAATTGGCTCGTTTATAAAAGCCATTAAATCCATTCCTGATGCACCGTTAGTTTTATATACCGGTAATTCAACTGATGAGTCTAGTTTTTTAATAAGAACTTTCGTCATTAGTTTAATTGATTAATTATTCTGTCAACTATTTCATCTGATATTTCAGATTTTTTTTTGTATGAAAGTTTTTCTTTATTTTTATCTCTATAGTAAATTGTTACTTCATTAAAATTTGAACTAAAGCCAATTTTTTTATTAGATACATCGTTTGCAACAATCCAATCGCAATTTTTATTATTTAATTTTTTTTCAGCATTATTTTTAACATTATCTGTTTCAGCTGCAAATCCTATAACAAGTTCTGGCCGCATTGAATTATGGTTTGAAACATAACTTAAAATATCTACATTCTTTTCTAAGTTTAAATTTAATGAGTCTTGTTTTTTAATTTTATTTTTATATTTTTTATTAACCTTAAAATCTGCTACTGCTGCAGAAAAAACTGCTACATCGGCTGGTAAGTTTTTTTGAGTTTCTATGAACATTTCATCTGCTGTTTCAACTTCAATAAGCTTAACATCATGATCAATTTTTAAGTTAGTTGGTCCTGAAATAAGAGTTGTATCAAAACCTTTTTTTGATAAAGATTTAGCAATTTCATACCCTTGTTTTCCACTAGATTTATTTGTAATAAATCTTACAGGATCAATATATTCATTTGTTGGTCCAGCTGTAACTAGTGCTTTTAATCTCTTATTTTTTTTAAGGTTTAAAAAGTAATTATTTATTTCGTTAGAAATTTTATCAGGCTCAGACATTTTTCCTTCACCGTATTCTCCACAAGCCATTTCCCCAACTTCTGGACCAATAAGTTTATAACCATAACTTATTAGTTTTTTTAAGTTGTGTTTTGTTGATTCATGTTCCCACATTCTAACATTCATTGCTGGTGCTAGATAAATTTCTTTATTTGATGCTAGCACAACTGTTGATGCCAAATCATCAGTTGTTCCTTGAGCTAATTTTGAAATAGTATTTGCTGTGGCTGGTGCAATTAAAATCACATCTGCCCATCTTGATAAAGCAATATGATCCATTTCTGTTTCATTTTCGACACTAAATAAATCGCTGTAAACTTTACCTTGTGAAAGTGATGCAACTGAAAGAGGCGTTATGAATTCTTTAGCACTGTTAGTTAATATTGTTTTTATTTTAGCTCCATTTTTTTTAAAAAGTCTAATTGTTTCAAGACTTTTATATGCAGAAATTCCACCACAAATTATATAAAGAATTTTTTTGTCTAAGAGATTTTTCATTTGCCGAATTAAAATACCAATAACCCTATAATTACAAGAACTAATAAACCAATAATAGATTGGTTTCTAAAAGCAGTCATTTCAGATTTTTTATTATTTAAAGCAGTATAAGAGTTTGAGTTTTGAGGAATTTGACCGCTAGCTAAATATGTTAGAGCTTGATTTGCTTTATCCATAATCTCAGGAAATTCTGGCAATCTTTTTAAAACTTCTGAGGTATTGTTTAATGTGTCTGTAATAGAATTTATTGGGTCTTTGGTTTCTCTTAACCAACTTTCAAGTACAGGTTTAGACGTAGTCCATATATTTGTGTCCGGATTTAATTTTCTAGCAACTCCTTCAACTACTACCATAGTTTTTTGTAGCATTAATAATTGTGGTTGAGTTTGCATATTAAATTTTTCAGTCACGTCAAACAATTGCTTTAATAGTTTACCACCAGATATATCTTTAACTGCTTGACCAAATATAGGCTCTCCTATTGATCTTAAAGCTTGAGCCAAATCATCAATTGGAACATTATTTGGAACTAATCCCGCCACCAAATGCACTTCAGCTACTTTTTTATAATCTCTTTGAATAAATCCATATAAAATTTCAGCTAAAAATCTTTTGCTAATTTTATCTAATCTACCCATTATGCCAAAATCTATAGGAGCTATTTGACCACTATTATCAATGAAAATATTTCCTTGATGCATATCTGCATGAAAAAAACCATCTCTTACAGCATGTCTTAGAAAATGTTGAATAATATCTTCTGCAATTTTGTTCGTATCCAGATTTCTATTTTTTAATTCCTCAGTTTCTCTTATTGATACACCGTCGATCCAATCAAGTGTCATTACATTTTCACTTGTAAAATTCCAATAAATTTGTGGAACTTTGAACCCTGCATCATTTTTAGTATTTTCCGCATATTCATTTGCCGCAGCTGCTTCAAATCTTAAATCCATTTCAAGATTTGTTATTTCTTTTAGTAAAAATACAACTTCAACAAGTTTCAATCTTTTTGTTTTTTTTGCAAATGACTCAACGATAAAAGCAAATAACATCATTGCATCAATTTCTTCATTGAATATTTTCTTAATATCTGGTCTTAGAATTTTTATTGCTACATCTTTAATTGTTCCATTGTCATTAATTTGAGCTTTGTGTACCTGAGCAATAGATGCGGCCGCTATAGGTTCACTTAAGTTAATTATTGAATTATATGTATCTTGACCAAGATCTTTTTTAATTATTTCTTTTGCTTCGTTGATAGAAAAGGGTGGAAGACGATCTTGTAAATTTTCAAGTTTTGATGATAGTTCTTCACCAATAATATCGGGTCTGGTTGCTAAAAATTGCCCAAGTTTTATAAATGTAGTACCCATAGACTCTAAAGAAATAGATAGTCTTTCACCTTCATTTGTACTTATGTTTTGCTGATTACTTTTAGAAAATGAAATTGAAAGTAATTGAAATAATATCGTTATTGCTAGAGGTGGTTTTTTAAATTTTGAGGCAATACTTAAAATATCTGATTTAGCAATTTTTCTTCCTAATTTAAATAAGGTTATAAGTTTTTTGATCATTAGTACTTCCACCCACTATGGATTGACACAATCCCCCCAGAAAAATTTCTATAAGAACATTTTTGAAAATTATTATTTTTCATTAATTCAATTAATTCTTCTTGATTAATAAATTGCTCTATACTTTTAATTAGGTACTCATAGGGCTCTTTTTCACCAACAACAAATTTGCCAATGATGGGGATTAATTTTGAATAATTTTTATAAATAAAATCAAGATTTGAGTTCTGTATTTTTGAAAATTCTAAGCACAGGTATCTTCCACCTGGTTTTAAAACTCTATACGCTTCAGAAAGCGCTTTATTTAAATTTTTTGTATTTCTTAGTCCAAAGCTAATAGTGTAAAAATCAAACTTGTTATCTTCAAAGGGTAGTTTTTCTGCGGGAGAAATGACCCAGTTAATATTTTTGTAATTAGAGAGCTTTTGTTTACCTTGGCTTATCATTCCTTTGTTAGGATCAACACAAGTAATTTTGTTATTCTTATCAGTACTATCCAGATAAAGCTTTCCTATATCTCCAGTACCACAGGCCACATCAATTAAATATTTATCTAAAGATGGATTCATCATATTTATGAGATTTTTTTTCCAGAACCTATGAACACCAAGTGACATAAAGTCATTCATAAGGTCATATTTATTGTAGACTTGGTCGAATACACCTTCTACTAGCCCTTTTTTATTTTGAAGATATTGTTGCATAAAAAAAAATATATATTCAATATAGTGTGAAATGCCAGAATTACCAGAAGTAGAAATAGTAAGACAATCTCTTAATAAAAAAATTAAACAAAAAAAGGTTAAAAAAGTAATAATAAGAAATAGAAATTTAAGACTTAAAATTCCATCTAACTTTACTAGCCATTTTCTAAATAAAAAAATAATTAAAGTAGGAAGGTTTTCTAAATACCTAATTATTTATTTGCCAAAAGAAAATCACTGCATAATTCATCTTGGAATGTCAGGAACAATACATGTGGTAAATAATAAATCTACTAATAAAAATACAAATACTAGTTTTTACAATTCTCCATTTTTACCAAACAAACACAATCACGTGGAATTAGTTTTTGAAAACTTTAAGATTGTTTATAATGATCCAAGAAGATTTGGTTTTTTTCAGTTAATTAAAAATAATACAAATTTAATTAAAAGATTTAGCCACTTAGGTCCTGAACCTTTTGATAAAAAATTTAATTTAAATTATGTTTATAATTTTTTTAAGGGTAAGAATAAGGATATAAAAAATTTTTTACTAGATCAAAAATTTGTTTCTGGAATTGGAAATATTTATGCTAGTGAAATTTTATTTTTAAGTAAAGTTAATCCATTTAAAAAAGTAAAATTATTAAGTAAAAAAGAATGTCTAAAAATTATAATTAATAGTAGAAAAATTCTACTTAAAGCTATTAGCAAGGGTGGATCAAGCATTAGAGATTTTAAAGATACATCAGGATTAAAAGGTGGGTTTCAAAATGAATTTAAAGTTTATCAACAAGAAGGATTAGAGTGTAAAAATATAGGATGCTCTGATTTAATAAGAAAAAAAATAATCTCTAATAGATCAACTTTTTTTTGTGATTCTTGTCAAAAATAGCTAATTATTTTATTGACCACTATAAATTCTCAAGCTATACCCCTGCGGATATGGCAAACACAAAATCAGCAATTAAGAGAATTAGAAGAATTTCTAAGCAAACAGTAGTTAATAAGGCAAGAAAGAGTAGATTTAGAAATGCTCTAAAAAAAATGAACCTATTAATTGATGACAAAAAGAAAGATGAAGCTCTAAAATTCTTGCCAAAATTGAATTCAGAACTGATGAAGATTGCTAAAACTGGTATCATTAAGAAGCAAAATGCATCAAGAAATGTATCTAGAATAACAAAAAAGATTTCTGCAATTTAAATTTAAAGACTTTACAATTTTTAAACTAAACAACCTCAAGTACTCACAGTATCTATTAAAATATTTTCATTATTTTACCATATCTAGATTTGGTAAATAAAAAATTATTTTAGATTCAATCTACAAACGATTCAATCTGTATTTGATTCAAGGTAAAATTATTAAATAAAAAAATAATATTATTTTTTTTGAAAACAAAAAATAAAACTACAATCGTAGATTTAATATTTTTTAAAAAACAAATATTAAGTTGTTGCAAATTTTTATATTTAGTTCTAACTGAGATTTTCCTACAAGTTATGAATAAATCTACAAATATAAATAATTTAAACAATTATAAGTCAGAAAACTTTGATTGGAAGTTAGTCCAGTCAGAAATGAAAAATAAGTTAGGATTAGATATTTATGAAAGTTGGCTTAAAAAAATTACTTTTGTAGATGAATTTAACAATTATTTATTACTATCAGTTCCCACAAGATTTATTAGAGACTGGATTACGTCAAGGTATCTTGATCAAATTTTACAGATGATCCGTTTATATAAAAAAGATATTATTAGAATTGAATTTAAGATCGATGATAAAAATACAAAACAAAATTTAGAAAATACAAACGTTAACGAAAATACACCCGATAGAAATGAAAATGTTTCATTTATAAAAGACTCTTATTTGCAATATAATAGAATTGATCCAAATAAAAGATTTGATAATTTTATTACTGGCACAAGTAATAAGCTTGCTTATGAAGCGTCATTAAAGGTTTCGGAAAATATATCTCATTATAATCCACTTTATATTTATGGTGGTGTTGGAATGGGCAAAACCCATCTATTAAATTCGATTGGAATTGAACTTAAAAAAAATAATAAAGTAATGTTTATATCAGCTGAACGTTTTATGTATCAGTTTGTAAAATCAATCAAAGCTAATGATATGGTAAAGTTTAAGGAATATTTCAGAAATACAGATATTTTATTAATTGATGACATTCAGTTTATAAGTGGAAAAGAAGCAATGCAGGAAGAATTTTTTCATACCTTCAATGCATTATTGGATAAAGGTTCACAAATAATTGTATCAGCTGATAGAGCGCCAAATAAATTATCTAGAATTCAAGATAGAATTAAATCTAGATTTTCTGGTGGTTTAGTTGTTGATATTCAAAAACCAGATCTTGAACTTAGAAAAAAGATTGTAGAAAAGAAAACTGAGGAATTGAATAACTTATATGCAGATCAGTTACATGTATCAAAAGAAATACAAGATTTTATAAGTACCGAAATTACAGCAAGTGTTAGGGAGTTAGTTGGATCAATAAATAGAGTAGTATCATTTTCTAGAATCTATAATAAAGTTCCAAATTTGGCTGAAACCAAGGTTGTTTTAAAAGATTTATTAAATCTTGCTGAAAATAAAGTAACAATAGATTTGATCCAAACTACAGTTTGTAAATTTTTTAAAATTAGCAAAAATGAAATGTTATCCTCAAGAAGATCTAGATATTTGGTCAGACCCAGACAAACGGCTATATATTTAACAAAAATTTTAACATCAAAATCTTTACCTGAAATTGGAAGAGAGTTTTCTAATAGAGATCATACAACCATAATACATTCAGTTAAAACTATTGAAAAAATTAAAGAAAAAGATCCCGAAATGGTGGATAATATTAATAAACTAAAAAATCAGATATTGTATAATAATAAAAACAATGAAATTTAACGTAAACCAACAAGATCTTCAGCAAGCACTCAATTATTGCCAAGGTGTTATAGAAAAGAGAAGTACACTACCAATACTTTCCAATATTTTATTAGATGCCAGTAGTTCTAAATTAACAATAACAGCTACAGACTTAGATCTAATATTTATTCACCAATTAAATAACATTGAAGTTATTGATGAAGGTAAAACAACGACAACTTCTTCAATCATGTATGATATTATAAGAAAATTTTCTTCAGGTAAAAAAATAAACTTATCTTTAACTGATGTTAGTAAACTACAAGTTGAGTCTGAAAAATCTATATTCAACTTAAATTGTATTAGCGCTACAGAATTTCCTCTTACAGATGAAAATTTTAATCAAAATGAATTTATAATTAAATCTAAACAGCTTTTAAAACTACTAAATAAATGTAAATTTTCTGTTTCTAATGACGAAACAAGACATTACTTGAGTGGAATTTATTTTCATCAAACTGAAGTAGAGGATAAAAATTATTTAACTGCTGTAGCAACTGACAGTCATCGAATGTCTATTTCAAAAATCAGATTAGATCAAAAAATTGATTTTGAGCCAATTATATTGCCAAAAAAAACTATTTTTCAACTATGCTCATTGTTAGATAGTTATGATGGGGACGTCAAAGTATCTAATATTAAATCAAAAATTAAATTTGAATTAAATAATAGTATATTGATTTCAAAACTCATTGATGGAAAATTTCCTAATTATATTCAGGTAATACCAAAAAATAATCAAAAAAAGTTAGAAATAGATTTAAAATTATTTTTAAATTCGGTTGACAGAGTTGCTTCGGTCTCATTGGATAAAAAAGATGGTGTAAAATTTAATTTATCAAAAGATACGCTAGACCTATCAGTTAACAACACAAATAGTGGCGATGGTAAAGAAACATTAAATGTTAAATTTGATCATGACTTAGAAATAAGTTTTAATTCACGGTACTTAATTGATGTTGCTTCACAATTAGATGGAGAAAAAGTTGAAATATTTTTTAATGACACTGGTTCACCAGCTTTAATTAAAGATCCAGGTGATTTTAATAGTATATTTGTAGTAATGCCCATGAAGGGCTAATTTAATTGATTGAGTTCCTCATAAATACTATTTTCTAAAATCTTAATAAATTCTTCTTTTCGGAGACCTACTTTTATAGGTTTTAAGATTGAAATAGTTATCACTTTATTGCTAATTTTTAAGCCTTTTTTAGGCCAAACATAACCTGAATTAATGGCAACTGGCAGACAAGCAATTTTCAGTTCTTCATATATTCTAGACACACCTTTTTTAAAAGGAGGTCTTTCATCTGGTAAAACTCTTGTTCCTTGAGGGAAGATTATTAATGGTCTATTTGAATCATTAATCATTTTTGAGATATCTTCAAAAAATCCTAAGTTATCCTTGGTCACTTTGTTTCTCTTAATTGATATTGAGCCAATCTTTTTTAGATACCAACCAAAAATCGGAATTAAAAGTAACTCCTTTTTTAAAATAAAAACAGGTGAATTAAAAATAGTTTGAAGATAAAAAGTTTCGAACATTGATTGATGAGATGCAGCAATAAAAAACTTCTCATTATTTATAATATTTTCTTTACCTTTGATGATTATTTCTGTGGATAAAAAAAACTTTAGACAAAAACTTGTCCAATAACCCATTAATTTACCTCCTAATAAAACAACTTTTTGAGGTAAAAAAAATGCAGGAATAAAAATTAAAGAAATAATTATTATTCCACTAAAGAAAAAAATTGAAAAAATAGTGTTTCTAATCATTTTTATCAGAAGTTAGACTATATCAGTAAGCTTCTGTCTTTTATTGATTACTTTAATTTTAGAGTTTTTAATCAGTATTTCTATTGGTTTTGGTCTCACGTTATAATTTGAACTGAGTGACATTCCATATGCTCCTACATCGCAAATCACAATTAAGTCTTTTTCAAATAATTTTTGAAAATTATTTATAGTTAAGAATTTATCAGTACTTTCACAGATTGGACCAACAAATTCATATGTTTTCTTAACTTTTTTTCCAATCTTTATAGCCGGCATTATTCTATGCTTTGAATTATATAGTGCAGGTCTCATTAAGTCGTTCATTGCGACATCTAGTATTATAAAATTTTTTTTATGACCTTCTTTAATATAAGTAACTTTAGAAATTAATGTCCCAATATTTCCAACAATAGATCGACCAGGTTCAAAAATTATTTTAGAATTATGATTTTTCAAAAACCTTTTAATATTTCTTGAATAATTTTTTAAATTAAGCATTTTCTTATTATTTTTATAATCAATCCCCATTCCTCCACCAAGATCTATATATTCAAAAGAGTAATTAGCTTTTTTTATAATTTTATCTAATGCCTTAAGCATATTTTCATAAGGTTTAACATCAAGTATTTGACTGCCTATATGAACACTTAAACATTTTAAATTTAAATTTTTAGATTTTTTAATATATTTAGTTAACTCTAAAAAATCTTTTTCACCAATACCAAATTTATTTTCTTTTTTACCAGTAGAAATTTGACTCAAAGTTTTTGCATCCACATTTGGATTAAACCTGATACCAACATCAACATTTTTTTTATTTTTTTTTGCAATTCTCTCTATTTCCAAAATTTCACTTTTTGACTCAGCATTAATTAAAAGTATTTTTTTATTAACAGCAAAATTAATTTCTTCAGAAGTTTTACCTACACCAGAAAAAACAATTTTATCAGGTTTAATACCAGCTTTAAGTGCTTTCATTAATTCACCTAAAGATACAACATCAGCACCAAGACCAAATTTTGCAATTTCTTTAATTAAATTTACATTTGTATTTGATTTAATTGCAAAGCAAATTAAGGGTGAAAAGGATTTAAAATTTTTTTTGAAATTATCAATATTTTTTTTTAATTGATTGTAAGAATAACAATAAGCAGGGGTATCAAATTTTTTAGCAATATTATGTATTGTTACTTTATCAATTGTTAATTTTTTTTTGATGTATTTCATTAAGCCTTATTTTTAAGGAGTATTATCTTTTCAACTTTTTGCTCTGGGTCTTTGTACTCAGGATCTCCTTTTTTTCCGCAAGAAGCTAGCAAGTAACAAACTAGAAAAATAAAGATAATTTTTTTAATCATTTTTGTTTCTTATATTTCATTATCATTTTTTTGATATTATCAAAAGAGGTTCCTCCATAAGATTTTTTTGAATTTACAGAGTTCTTTAAATCAAACACTTTTAAAACATCATTAGTTAATTTTGGTTCAATTTTTTTTAATTCTTCTAAGCTTAGTTCATTGAGCTTTTTTTTCTTTTTTTCAGCCAAATTAACAACAGAGGCTGTTTTTTGATAAGCTTTTCTGAAAGACATGGAGTGATTTTTGACAAGATAGTCTGCTAAATCTGTAGCAGTAATATACCCATAGTTTGCAAGCTCAATCATTTTTTTTTTATTAGGGCTAGAATTTTTTAATATTTCATCAAAAATTTTAAGACAATTAATTAAAGTATCATTAGATTTAAAAACTATTTCTTTATCATCCTGAAGGTCTTTGAAATAAGATAGTGGAAGACCTTTCAAAATTGTAAGCATTGAAAATAAATTTCCATAACAGCTTCCAGATTTTCCTCTCAAATATTCTAATAAATCAGGGTTTTTCTTTTGAGGCATTATTGATGACCCAGTTACAATTTTGTCTGAAAGGTTAATTAAGCTGAAACCATCTGAACTCCAGATAATAAGTTCTTCTGCAATTCTTGATATATGCATTGAACAAACAGAGACACTATATAAAAAATCTAAAACAAAATCTCTATCAGACACAGTATCAATTGAATTATTTGTTGGTTTTTTAAATCCAAGTTTTTTACTAGTATAATTTCTGTCTATATTAAAAGAAGTTCCAGTGAGTGCAGCTACTCCCAAAGGATTTTCATCTAAGCTTTCCAAATTATTTGTGAATCTTTTTTTATCTCTATTAAACATTTCAACATAAGCCATTAAATAATGAGCAAAAGAAATAGCTTGCGCATTTTTAAGATGAGTAAAACCAGGCATAATCGTATCTATATTTTTTTCCGCTAATTTTAATGTGCTTTTAATAACTTTATCTAAATTAAGATTAATTTCTTTGGTTGAAGATCTTATCCAAATTTTAAAGTCTGTAATTACCTGATCATTTCTAGATCTGGCTGTATGAACGTAGCCTGCTTCTTCTCCAATTATTTGAAAAAGTCTTTTTTCTATATTCATATGAATATCTTCATATTTTTTATTGAACTCAAATTTTTTATTAGAAATTTCTTTTTCAATTTTTGTAAGACCATAGATAATTTTATTTTTAATTTTGAAAGATATTATTTTTTGCTTAAACAGCATCTCAACATGAGCAATAGATCCTTGAATATCTTCCTTGTAAAGTCGTTTATCAATATCAATTGAGTTACCAACTTTTTGAAATAAAGATGATGCATTTTTTTTTATACGGGTGTTCCATATTGCTTGGTTGTTTTTATTTTTTACCATGGTATTTAATTATAACTATTTAACATGAGATTTTTAATATTAATTGTTTTTTTGACAACTAAAGTCTTTGCTAATGATGTATCTGAAATAAAAAATATTGTCATTCATAAAGATCAAAAAGCCTACGATTATGTAATTTTTTTAGATAAAAATGATAAAGAAATTAATATCAAAGAATTTAATGGAAATTTACTTTTATTAAATTTTTGGGCAACCTGGTGTGAACCATGCAAAGAAGAAATGCCATCTTTAGATAGACTTCAAATTAATGAAAATTTGAGTAATTTAAAAATTTTTGCAATTAATATATCTCAAGAAAGTAAAAAAAAAGTAGATAGTTTTTTTAAAGATTTAAATATTAAAAACTTTGACCCATATTTTGATGCACCAACAACTCTCGCAAAAACATTTTCTTTACGCGGAGTCCCAACAACAATTCTTATAGATAAAAATGGAAAAGAATTTGCTAGAATTTTTGGATCAATTGATTTTGATGATAAAAAATTTATAAATTGGCTAAAAACCTACAATTAGTTCTTAAAAAAATAAGCAAATCCAATCAGAACTAGTATTGCTATAAATTGTAGAAGAACTCTTAGTTGCATTAATTTATTTGAATATTTTTTGCTAACCTCCCCTCCTTTAAAGAGAGTCCCAATCCCCAAAATTAAAACAATTCCTACTGCTAACAAAAGAATTATAGAGAGAATTTTAACAAATATTCCTGAAATCATATAAATATTGTAGATTGTTTTCAAAAATAAAAAACATAATTAATCAACTATGACATTTTGCCTAGACTCAATAATCATTAAGCCTGAAGAAGGAATGGAAATAAAGCATGCTATTATTTTGTTACATGGATATGGGGGTGACGGGAAAGATATAAGCATGTTAACCTTAAACTGGAAAAGGCATATGCCAAATACAGTTTTTATTTGTCCTAATGGACATGAGGCTTGCCCTATAAATCCATCAGGATTTCAATGGTTTGATCTTACTAAAGATGACACAGATTATATACTTGATCAATCAATTAAGGCTGAAGAAAAGATTAAATTATTTATTAATGAGATCAAACAAGAATTTAATTTACAAAATAATCAGATATGCTTATCGGGTTTTAGCCAAGGTTGCATGATGTCTTTAAATGTTGGATTAACATCAGAAGAAAAATTTTCTTGTATAGTAGGATTTTCTGGAAAAATAATTAATCAAAATAATTTAAAATTAAGAATAAAAAATTCTACTGATACTTTATTAATTCATGGTGATGCAGATCAAGTGGTACCTTCAATTTATCTTTTAGAGGCAAAAGATTTTTTAATTAGAAACAATGTTGTAGTTGAAACACTTCTGTTAAAAAATTGTGATCATCATATTCCTATAGAAGCATCAAGTACAGCCCTAAATTATATTTTAAAAAAAAATTAGCACCTCTTATTATTGATAAAATTGTTTAAGTAAGTTAAAAATACTTAATGAATAATTTTATTGAACAAAATGCTTCATTAGAAAAGTGTCCTGCTTTAGTTCTTAATGCTGACTACAGACCACTAAGTTACTATCCTTTATCTTTATGGTCGTGGCAGGATAGTGTAAAATCTGTTTTTTTAGATAGAGTGGTAATTGTTAGTAATTATGACAGAATTATAAGAAGCCCTTCATTTAACATGCAATTACCAAGTGTTATTGCATTGAAGGATTACATAGTTCCACAAACAAGGCCTAGTTTTACAAGATTTAATGTTTTTTTAAGGGATAAGTTTTCTTGTCAATATTGTGGAAGTAATGAAGAACTAACCTTTGATCATTTACTACCAAGATCTAAAGGAGGCGAAACTAATTGGGACAATGTTGTAACTGCATGTTCTGCATGTAATTTAAAAAAAGGTGGTAAATTACTAAAAAACTCAGATATGAAACTTAATCAATATCCTTTTCGTCCATCAACTGAGGATCTACATAAAAATGGTAAAAATTTTCCCCCAAATTATTTACATAAAAGCTGGATGGATTATTTATATTGGGATGTTGAGTTAGAAGCCTAAATTTTCTCAGAAATATTTATTGCAATTTTTGAACCTGTTTTAATAATTTTGTCTAATAAAAAATATGGACCTTTTTTAGTGGCACCTTCATCGTAAGCTATATCTTTGTGATCTATTTCATCTTGTCTAAATTTTGTAATCTTTTTTTTTAGGTCTTTTTCGCTAATATCCAATTGATTAATCTGATTTAAATAGTGTTTGTCTATGACTTCTTCTACAGAAGCGGTACAAAGCATTGCAGCTTTTTTTCCTAACAATGTTGAGCCAAAACCCAAACCAACCCCAAGCAAATCCCATAAAGGTAAAAATTTTGTTGGCTGGATGTTTCTTTTTTTAATTTCATTTTCAAAAAAATCACAATGTTCTTTTTCATGAACTTTCATTTTTTCAATAGTTTTTTTTAGATTTTCATCTTTTACAAAAGTATTTAAGGCTAATAATTGTCCTTCGTAGATCTTAACAGCCCCACGCTCTCCAGCATGATCTACTCTAATGAACTCCTCTACTTTTTTTTTATTAATTTTTTTCATAATTAAAATAAATTTTTCCAGTACTAACAGTAATTAGTAAAGATATTAAAATATTATAACTTGTAAGTGATAATCCAAAAATTTTGAATGTTACATCTTTGCAGCTAACATTCTTTTCTTGTAATTGTTTTAAAATTTCCTCTTTTGATAATAAGTTTGATCCACTTTTAAGGTCGCAAACTAGTGATTCTTGAATAAAACCTTGCTCAATACCTAAGTGATATAGTGATATAATAGCTCCAGCCAAAAATATAATTGAAAGTAAAAGAATAAAAAATTTTTCGTAATGACTAAATTTAAAATTAAGTAAAATTATTATTATTGCTAATAAGTAAGGAATTCTTTCTAATATACAAAGATTACAAGGTTGATGACCCAAAACATATTCAATAAAGAATGCAGACACTAAAGCAATTACGCTGATTAAAAAGATAAGTTTTATTAATAAATTTTTACTATTTTCAACCATTGAATTTTAAAACCAAATATATAATTGCAAATATTATAACTATTAAAATCCCAATAACAGTAAACCATTTTGATCCATGATTGTTCATAAACTCAGTAAACAGATCTCCAAATTTATAAGATAAAAATGCAACTATAAAAAATCTAAGGCTTCTTGAAATCAAACTGACGATTATAAAAACTGGCAGATTGAAAGCAATTAAACCACTTGTTATTGTAAAAGCCTTATAAGGCAAAGGTGTAAAGCCTGCTAAAAAAAGAATACTCAACCATACAAGAAAGCCATTTCCTTCAGATAAACTGAATTTTAAATTTTTAACTTTATCTCCATAATTATAAAAATCGATAACATACATTGCTAAATCAAAAAATAGATAACCAATTAAATAACCTAAAATACCTCCTAAAACTGAAAATATAGATGCTATTAAAAATATTTTTATAAATTCTTTTTTTTTAGCAATTACCATTGGAATAATCATTACATCTGGTGGTATAGGAAAAAATGAACTTTCAATAAAAGAAACAAGACCTAGATAATAATTTGAACTTTTATGTGCGGCTAGACTTAAACATTTTTTGTAAAGTGTTTGAAACATTTTTTGGTTTTAATATAAATTTAGTTCTTATACTATTTAAATATAATTAATTGAATATTATGGGCGAATGGCGGAACTGGTAGACGCGCACGACTCAAAATCGTGTTTCGCAAGAAGTGAGAGTTCGATTCTCTCTTCGCCCACCAAAAATTATGAATTTAGATAATTTAAACAACCTAATCGAATTATTTTCATATCAATCAGATAAACAAAATAAAAAAAGTATTTTTTTACAGTGGTTAAATCCAAATAATAAAAAAACATATACCTGGGAGGAAGCCAAAAAAAATATTTTAAAATTATCAAGAATAATTAAAAAAAACATAAAAGAAGGTGATAGATGTTTATTGGTTTCAGAAAATAGACCTGAATGGTTTATTTCCGATATGGCTATCATGTTATCAGGTGGAATTACTGTTCCAGCATATACCACATATACTGAAGAGGATTATAAGTATTTAATTGAAGATTGTGAGCCAAGCTTACTTATAGTTTCTAACAATGAAATGTTAAAAAAATTAAGTAATACAATAAATGAAAAAGAATTTATTAAGAAAGTTATAACATTAGATGAACTTAATAATGTAATAGATAATTTACAGATAATAGATAAAGAAAAATATTTAGACTTTAATATCATACTAAAAAATAATTTATTAGAAGAAGATAAAATCAAAAATGATAAATTAAAAAGAACTTCTCCTGCTTGTATAATTTATACATCTGGGACCGGAGGAAATCCTAAAGGAGTAATCTTAAGTCATGGTGGAATTTTAAATAATCTTGTAGGAGCTTGTGAAATTATGAAGCCATTGTTTAGCTCTAGACCTGTATTTTTGACCTGGCTTCCTCTATCCCATTCCTATGAACATTGTGTTCAATTTGCTCAGATAGCTGTTGGGGCAAAAGTGTTTTATGCTGAAAAAATAGAAAAACTTTTAGAAAATATATCAGAAGCAAAACCTACTATTATGACGGCTGTTCCAAGGTTTTATCAAAATCTTTACAACAAAATAAATATTAATTTAAAAAAACAAACTGGTTTTAAAGCAAAACTAATAGAAGAAACTCTACGATTAGGTAAGAAAAAATTATTAAACCAAAAAATGACTTTTTCTGAAAAATTACTCAATTTGATAGTAGAGATATTGGTTCGAAAAAAAATAAAAAAACAATTTGGTGGAAAGTTAAAAGCTTTTGTTTCTGGTGGAGGTGCACTGGATCAAGAAATAGGGGAATTTTTGAATTCAGTTGGACTACCTACTCTGCAAGGATATGGTTTAACTGAAACATCTCCAGTTGTAAGTTGTAACCCAATACACAATATAAAAGTTGAAACTGTTGGTCCACCTTTTAAAGGAAACCAAGTTAGAATAGCTGAAGATGGTGAAATTTTGGTTAAAGGTGAAAATGTAATGTTGGGATATTGGAACAAAAAAGAAGAGACTGACAAAGTAATTGTTAATGGGTGGCTCCACACAGGAGATATTGGAGAAATAGACCTAGAGGATGGTTATTTAAGAATTACTGATAGAAAAAAAGATATTATTGTAAGTGCAGGAGGAGATAATATTTCACCAGCTAAAATTGAAAATATGATTACAAATGAACCTGAAATCGATCAATGTATGATCTATGGTGATAAAAAAAATTATTTGGTTGCTTTAGTAGTTCCTAGTAAAGATTTTTTAAACGAAAAAGAAAAAATTAATAATGCAATTGAAAAAATAAATAAAAAATTAACTTTATTAGAAAAAATAAAAAAAATTCAATTAATAGATGAAAATTTTTCTATAGAAAATGGTTTAATGACACCAACAATGAAAGTAAAAAGAAAAAAAGTTACAGAAAAATATAAAAATCAATTAGAAGAACTTTATTAATTAATACTTATAAATTTGATTATTATCCGCATAAACATTAACTAAATTAATAAAAAAAAATTAAATAAAAAATAAAATTAAAAAAAAATTTTTACAAATTTACTTTTTAATTAAAGAATTGACATAACTTGCATAAAAAAATAAAAATATACCAATAGCGAATCAATTTGATTCGTTTAACTTAACTAGGGAGCTAAAGATGCCTAAGAAAAGAAAAAAAGCTGCTAAAAAAACTAAGAAAAAAGCAGCAAAGAAAACGAAGAAAAAAGCTAAAAAAGCTAAAAAAAGAAAAAGATAGTAACTTACTAATCTTTACTAAAAACGCTTCTCATTACAAATTGTATGAGAGGCGTTTTTTTTATTCGTCTAAATTTTCGTCTGGATCAGTAATAGGTTCTTCAACAGGCAATTCTGTGGCAGCTGATTTTGGCGCAGAAGCTATTGGTTGAGCTTGGCCACCTAAGTTTCTTTTTAAAGCTTTATCAAGTTTCTTTTGAGTATCTTCTAAAGATACATTTAAAATAATTTGAAACTCAGATAAAATTCTTTCATAAGCTTTTTCAAATAACTGTCTTTCGCTATATGATTGATCAACCATAAGATCATCACCTTTGTTTAAATCTCTTACTACTTCGGCTAATTCATAAATCTTACCAGAAGAGATTTTAGCTTCATATTCTTGTGCCCTTCTACTCCACATTGATCTTTTTATTTTTGGTTTACTTTTTAAAATAGAAATACATTTATTCACTTGATTGATTGTTGCCAAAGGTCTCAAATGTGATTGTTTGTTTACTGGAACCATCCCATTTGCTTTATCTTTTTCAAATTTGATAACGTACGTTTCTACGTCTATTCCACCTATGTTTATTTTTTTAAATTCAGTAATCTGACCGACGCCATGTTTTGGGTAAACCACATGGTCTTTAATTTTATATTCTTTTTTCTCAGTTTCTTGTTTTTTAACTTTTTTAATTTCAGGTTTTACTTCGTTACTTTTAGAAATTCTAAGATTTTCAACCTTCGTTTCTTCTTTTGTTTCAGAAACTTTTATTAGTTTTTTTGCTTTAATTGATTTTGGAGTATTTATTTTTATTATTTTATTAGTTTTTTTAGCAACAGTTTTTTTTGTTTTTTTTGTTTTATCTTTAGTTAAATTTTTTTTTTTAACTACTTTTTTAGAAGAAACTTTTTTTTTCACTTTTTTTTCAGGTTTAGCTTTAAAGATTTTCTTTAAAATATTTTTCGTACTTATTTTGCTCATTCTTAAATTTTTCATGATCCGTTGGAGGATCTTTTTTTTCGCTTATGTTAGGCCAGATTTCAGAATATTTTTTATTGATTTCTAGCCATTGTTCGCTTCCAGGTTCAGTATCAGCTTTTATGGCATCCACTGGGCATTCAGGCTCACAAACGCCACAATCTATACACTCATCAGGTTTAATTACAAGCATATTTTTACCTTCATAAAAACAATCCACTGGACAAACATCTACACAGTCTGTCAATTTACACTTAATACATTTATCATTAACTATATATGTCATTATAATTTTTCTTTTTTAATTCTATCTTTAATATCGCCCATGGTTGAGCTGTCAATATAGAGTAAACCCGCTAAACGTCTCATCAAATTTGTTTCATAGATATCGGCATCATTATTTGAATAAATAATAGACCATAAGGCTTCAATAATTTTAATTTTCTCAGTTTTAGGTAAGTTTTTTACCTCTCTTGTAAAATCTAAAATTTGATTTGAATTTTCCTCAATAAATTTAGCATCTTTAATGATTTGAATTATATTTTCTTTTTTAGCACCCAACTCTAAAAGTGTTTTTTTAATAATTTCTACTTCACTTTCAGTATAGTTTTCATCAATTTTAGCAGCATGAATTAATAGTGCACATGTTTTGACTAGAAAGTTTTTTTTAGTCTCAGTTGAGTTTTTTTTAAAAAACATGAAATTTAACTAAGATTTAAATTTTTTAAAATTTTAAATGGGTTTTCATTTGAAACTTTTTTTATTGAGTCTTTTTTAAATTTTTTAATTGGATTATATTTAAAATAAGTTTCATCATCTTTATCAAAGATTTTATAATTCATTTTTGGTAAGAGTTTTTTAAAATTATCTTTACTACAGCCTAATAAATTAAGCATTTCTGGTATGATTTTAATTTCTTTATTTTCTTTTGAGTTAGGTGAATTTATAATTAACATAAACAACCTTTCTAGAATGTCTATCCTTATAAACAAATTATCAAATTTTTCAAAGCCACATAAAAGCATAAAATTTTTATTTCTGTGCTCTTTGTCATCTAAAAAGTTTAATCCAAATGTGGGTGGTTGAACACTATAATATTTTTGATGAAAATTTTTCCATAATAATGTTCTTAACGATACCGCTTCTGGTTTTATTAATTGATATAAAAATACATGATATCTTCCAAATTTTACACCTAATTCTCTTAGAATTTTTCTTTCATTCTGACCAAGAGATTTTAAATACTCAGATACCTGTTCTCTTTTTAAGACACCATTATTTTCATAAAGTTGATATGCTAAAGCTTTGATTGATGAGTTTTTATCTTTAAGATTTTTTAGATCAACTAAACTTTTCAGAACTAAGTTAATTTTATCTTGTATCCATTTACCAATATATTCACTAAGTTTCTGTTTTTGAATAGGTTCGATAATATCATCAACTATTAGATCAAAATGTGGATTTAAATAATTATTACCTGGAGATAATTTAGCAATAGGAAAATCATTCCAATAAATTTTAAAATCATTATTTAATTCAATTAAACCTGTATCAATAATAGTTTGAATTCTTTTTTCTAACTCAGGCCCAACTGTTTGTCTCGCAGCTTTTTTTAATGACTTAATGTCTGTCTCTAAGGCTCCTTTTTTTAAATCTAGTGCTAATTTAAGTCCATTTATTTTACCAATAAATTGTTCATCTATTAGCACGTCGTTATTTTCAAGTATTTTTGTTTTGAATTCCATGTCTTGTTTAAGGCCTCTTGCTAGAACACTTGCTCTTTTGTCAATAAATGTTTTTGTAAGTTCTTCATGAAGTCTGTCTGAAAGTCTGTCTTCTAGATGTTTTGTTTTCTCAATCCAATAGTCTTGATTTTCTGTCCAATTATTTTTATTTGAAACATAAGACCAAGTTCTAACATTTGCAATTCTATTTGATAAAGAATCTACATTTCCCTCTAATTTATCAAGTTTTATTAGCTGTAATCTCATAAATTCATTCGTAATTTGCTGTTTTCCACTACTTAAATATTTAAATACATTGCCAATTACCTCATAGTGGTTGCCATATGTCTTTTTTACAAAATCTGGTATCTGGCAACATTCCCATAAAAGACTAAGCAATCTTTTATCAAAATCTAAATTTATAAGACTTTTATCTTTTAAAAAATATTTAAGAGCTTTTTCATCTTCACATTCATGAATTTTACGCAACCACTCCATTTGGGGCTTTTCCTCTAAAGATTTAATTAAACCAAAAGGGTTATTAAAATTTAAATTTGAGTTTCTCCAAAATAAAGTCCTAATTTCTTCAAATTTGTGTCCCTCTATTAATTCCACATCTTCAGCTGTAATCTCTTTACAATCACCTGTAATTCCAAAACTTCCATCATTTAAATATCTTCCAGCTCTACCAGCGATTTGTCCTATTTCAGATAAATTTAATTTTCTTAATTTTTTTCCATCGAATTTTTTAAGGTTAGAAAAAAAAACATAATCTAAGTCCATATTAATGCCCATTCCTATAGCATCAGTTGCTACTAAAAAATCTACATCACCCGACTGATAAAGTTCTACTTGAGAGTTTCTAGTCTTTGGACTCAATGAACCCATTACAATGGCTGCTCCACCTTTTTGTCTTCTAATTAATTCAGCTATTGCGTAAACTTCTTCTGCTGAAAAAGCTATAATTGCTGTTTTTCTATTAATTCTTGAAATTTTTTTATGACCTGCGTATGATAATTTAGACAATCTCTCTCTATTTATAAACTCAATATCGCCTTCTAATTTTGAAATTATATTTTTAATAGTATTTGAGCCCATCAGCATAGTAAGTTTTTCACCTCTCATGTTTAAAAGTCTATCTGTAAAAATATGACCTCTTTCATGATCTGCACACATCTGAATTTCATCAACACCAACAAAATCTAAATGTTTATCAATTGGCATAGATTCTACTGTGCACAAAAAATATTTAGCATTGGTTGGAATAATTTTTTCTTCACCTGTTATTAAGGCAACTTTATCTACGCTAATTTTTTTTATTACTTTGTCGTATACCTCCCTGGCTAATAACCTTAGAGGAAAGCCAATCATACCTGACTCAAATGAGAGCATTGTCTCAATAGCAAGGTGGGTTTTGCCTGTATTAGTAGGTCCGAGAACAGCAGTAATTTTGTGTTTAGTCATTTCTACCTTTGGTGTACTTTTTTTTATACCTACCAGATATTGTTGGTGTTAAAGAACAAAAATAGACTAAAACATGACCGAATCGGAGGGTAAAAAGTTCTCATTTTGCTATTAACTTATCTTAGATTACCATAATTAAGATTAATTCTATAATAGTTATTTAAAAATTAAAAATGTTAAAAAATTTAGTTAAAAATTTAAAACCATCATCGACTTTACTGATAAATGAAACTTCTCAAAAATTAGAGGAGCAAGGAAAAAAAATATATAAATTTGGTTTTGGTCAATCTCCATTTAAAATTCCTGAAAATATAGTTAGAGAGCTTAAAGATAATGCACACCAAAATAAATATTTACCAATGCAAGGTCTTTCTGAATTAAGAAATGCTGTTGCAAAATACACATCTAAAAAAAAAAATTATGATTATAAATCTGAAAATGTAATCATTGGACCCGGTTCAAAAGAGTTAATGTTTTTATTGCATGTTATATTTGATGGAGAAATAATATTACCAGCTCCTAGTTGGGTTTCTTATGCTCCACAGGCAATATTAGGCAGAAATAAAGTACAAATATTACAAACGAAACGGGAAAATAATTGGTTTCCAACTGCTTCAGAAATTGAAGAAATTGTTTTAAAAGATAAAAATAAAAATTATCTATTATTCTTAAATTCACCAAATAATCCATCTGGTCAAATTTGTGAAAATTTAGAAGAAATAGCCAGTATTGCTGAAAAATATAATCTGATTATTTTATCTGATGAAATATACTCTGAGCTAAGTTTTATGAATAATTATCAATCTATCTCTAATTTTTGTCCTAAAAAAACAATTATTAGCTCAGGATTAAGTAAATGGTGTGGAGCTGGGGGATGGAGATTGGGTTATTTTTTAGTACCAGACTCGTTAATTGAAATTAAGAATATGATAAATGTATTGGCAAGCGAAACTTTTTCTGCTGTTAGTGCACCTATTCAATATGCAGCAATAAAAGCTTATGAGAACGACCATTCAAATTATATTAATAAATCTAAAAATATTTTAAGTGCAGTTGGTAATTATGTTTATGAAAATTTAAAATCAAATAAAATTCTAATAAGTAAACCTCAAGGAGGATTTTATTTAATGCCAGAGTTTTTAAATAAAAAATTTAAATCATCATCACAGATGTGTGACAGTATATTAAATAATACAGGTGTTGCTTTGCTACCAGGTTCTGATTTTGGCTTTGATGAAAATAAAATGTTAGCAAGATTAAGCTTTACAGATTTTGATGGCCAAGAATTTATGAATAAAATTGAAGATAATCAAAAAATTGAGAATGATCATATAGCAAATTTAGCCCCTAAAATTATAGAGGGTGTTGATAAGTTAAAAAAATGGTCAGAATCAATATAAAATCTTACTATACATCCTAAGCTAATTTTTGTTAGAGTCGCTATATAAAAATAACGATATAGAGGGAGAAAAAATGAAAAAAATAATTACATCTCTATCGAGTGCTTTACTGATATTAGCTGCATCTTTATCTTTAACGAGTGTTGCAAAATCAGCAGAGTTTTTCACGATAGGAACTGGTGGACCTACTGGAGTTTATTTCCAAACAGGTAATGCTATTTGTAAAATGTTACATAAGTCAGCAATCAGTGCTGAGCACGGTAGATCAAAAGGTTCTGCTAAAGCATATAGATGCACAGCACCATCAACTGGTGGATCAAACTACAACATTGGTCAAATTGCAGCTGATGAATTTCAATTTGGTGTTGCGCAATCTGACTGGCAATATCATGCAGTTAATGGAACTAGCAAATGGAAAGGAAAACAGTTTAGCGGATTAAGAGCTGTATTTTCAGTTCACAACGAACCTTTTCAAATTTGGGCAAGAAAAAAAGCAAAAATTAAAGATTTTGCTGGTTTAAAAGGAAAAGTAGTAAACATTGGTAATCCTGGCTCAGGTCAAAGAGGAACTATGGAAGAGCTTATGAAAGCAATGGGAGTAGATAATAGTTATTTTAAATCTACTACTGAACTTACTTCATCAGAACAAGTAAAAGCTTTGTGTGATGGTAAAATTGATGCTTTTGGTTATTCCGTAGGATTTCCTAATGGAGCGATGGAACAAGCTGCCACTTGTGCTGCTAAAGCCTCACCAATCAACTTAACAGGACCTGAAGTTCAAGGATTAATAGATGGTGCTGATTATTATGCAAAAGCTGTAATTCCTAAAGGCACTTATACAAAACAGAAAAAAGATGCGACTACATTTGGTGTGAAAGCTACTGTAGTAACAAGTGCATATGTTTCTGACGATTTAGTATACCAAGTAGTTAAAGCTGTTTTTGAAAATTTTGATGATTTTAAAAAACAACATCCTGCTTTTGGATTTTTGGAAAAGAAAAACATGATTAAAGATGGTTTATCTGCTCCGCTACATCCAGGTGCAATTAAATATTACAAAGAAGCTGGATTGATGTAACCCAAAATCTTAACTAAATTAAAAGGCCTGATTTTTAATCGGGCCTTTTTTTTATAATGAGGTATCATCTTTATTATGAGTCAAATCTTTAGTGAAAAAGTAAAAGATAAAATTAATGAGGATTTGTCTCCTACAAAAAACCTTACAGGTCTACATTTAAAGATTGTTGCATCAATTGCAATTATTTGGTCATTGTTTCAACTTTGGTATGCATCTCCATTTCCATTTATTTTTAATTTTGGAATGTTTAAAGGATTTCCAGCAAGAGCAATTCATCTAGGCTTTGCATTAACTTTGGCATTTTTAATTTATCCAATTTCAAAAAGAAAAAAAATTTCTGCATTTGACATTTTGATTAGTTTAATTGGAGCTTTTTCGTGCTTTTATATATATTTTTTTTATGATCAATTAGTAGATCGTGGAGGTGTTCTATTAAGTATTTTAATAGGAGATAGTTTTAAATTACCTGTTGAGTTAATTATAGGAAGTCTTGGTATTCTAATTTTGCTTGAAGCCACAAGAAGAGCAATAGGTCTACCATTAGTAATTATTGCTATTTGTTTCTTATTGTTTTCATATTTTGGAAGATATGCACCAGAAATAATTTCTCATGGTGGACTTTCACTTAATAGATTGGTTGGTTTTCAATGGTTGGATCAGGAGGCTATATTTGGAATTCCAATAGGAGTTTCTGTAGATTTTATTTTTTTATTTGTACTATTTGGTGCTCTTCTTGAAACAGCAGGTGGTGGAAAATATTTCTTAGACTTAGCTTTTGCAATGGTTGGTAAAATGAGAGGAGGACCAGCAAAAGCAGCAATTCTTGGTTCTGGAATGACAGGCTTAATATCAGGGTCTTCAATCGCGAACACAGTTACTACTGGAACGTTCACAATTCCAATCATGAAAAAAACTGGATTTTCAAAAGAAAAAGCAGGAGCAATAGAGGTTTCCTCTTCTGTTAATGGTCAGATAATGCCACCAGTTATGGGTGCTGCGGCTTTTGTTATGGCAAGTTTTATAGGTGTTACTTACTTTGAAGTTGTAAAACATGCATTTTTACCTGCAATAATTTCTTACATTGCTCTTTTTTATATATCTCATCTTGAAGCTTTAAAATTAAATTTAAAAGGGATGGATGATGCAGATGTACCAAATTTAAAAAAAACATTTTTGTCAGGACTTCATTTTTTAATCCCAATCTTTGTTTTAATTTATATGTTAGTTTATTTAAGGTTCACTGCCTCATATTCTATTTTTTACGCAACAGTTTCTTTGATTTTAGTAAATCTAATAAATTTATTAATCAAAAATTCTTTTTCTAAAGACGCTCTTAAAATATGGTTTAACCAGACTATTGTTGGCTTTGAAAAAGGTGCCTTAAATATGGTTGGAGTTGGAATAGCTATAGCAACAGCTGGAGTAATAGTTGGAGCAGTTGGATCAACAGGACTAAGCACAAATTTAATTATTGTTATCGAGTCAATTGCTAAGGACAATGTTACAATATTATTATTTTTAACAATTATATTGTGTTTATTGCTAGGAATGGGATTGCCAACAACTGCAAATTATGTGGTTGTTGCTTCATTGATGGCAACAGTTTTAGTAGATGTTGGTAATGCGTCAGGTTTTGTTTTTCCATTAATAGCAGTTCATTTATTTGTTTTTTATTTTGGATTAATGGCAGATGTCACCCCACCTGTTGGACTAGCTTCTTATGCAGCAGCAGCTATTTCTGGAGGCGATCCGCTTAAAACAGGTTTACAAGCTTTTTGGTACAGTTTAAGAACAGGTATATTACCTATTGTTTTTTTATTTAATCATGAGCTACTTTTAATTGGAATAGAAAATATTTGGTATGCATTAGTTGTAATAGCAACTTCTTTAGCAGGAATATTAGTATTTACTTCAGCAACACAAGGTTGGTTTATTAATAAATTAAAATGGCATGAAATAATTATTTTTTTGATAATATCTATTTCTTTGTTATCTCCAGAATTTGTTCTTAATAAATTTTATCCAAAATATAATTATCTAGATATTGATAATATTAATTCAGTTGTATTAGATCCAAAAAAAGAAGCACGTTTTAAAATCACTAGACCTAGTCCTTATGGTGAAAGATATAAGTTATTTGTAATTGATAAAAATACTTTTGAAGAGGAGTATAACTTAGAAGATTATGGAATTAGTACAATAAAAGAAAAAGATAAAATTATTGTTGATAATTTAAAATGGAATGGAGTAGCTAAAAAAAGTGGTTTTGAAATGGGCGATTACATAAGTGAATTTAAGATAGAAAATTTGGATAGACCTAGCAAAATAGTTGTTTATCCTATCGCAATATTATTTTTAATAATTTTTGGTTACTTAAATTATAGAAGAAAATAATTAACCACCAGGACCTAAATTTGAAGGTTTAACTTTTAAAATTTTCCAAACACCAGAGGCAGAAGTAATAATTTTATCATTACATCTCAATTCACAAAATAAAAATATAAGTGTATTTGTTTTTTTTAGTATTTTTGTATATCCAGTTATTTCATCACCAACTTTAGATGCACCAATAAATTTTAAGTCTAAAGAAATTGTAACACAGGGAGCATTGCCTGAAGCTCTATGAGCTGCAGTTCCTGCCCCAGCATCTATCAATGCTGACAAATAACCACCATGAGTTATACTTGCTGCATTTAGATGATTTTCATTAATCGTAGATTTAAATTCATATTCTGTCTCCGATATAGTTCTAAATAAAACACCACCATTGTGTTTCATAAATCCTGGCTTAATACTTATTTGCTCGAACTCATTGCTCATAATTTTTTATAATACAAAAGTTAAGATTAATAAAATTATTAATACAATCATAAAAAAATATATGACCGATCTCTGTAGTGATGCTTTTAATAGCCAATCTAACATTTCAGTTTCCTTTTTGGTGGACCGCCCAGAACTCGAATCTGGAATCTCCCGGTTCGTAGCCGAGCGCCTTATCCAATTTGGCCAGCGGTCCTTATTTAATAATTATTTCAATATATCAAAGTTTTTGATGTAATTTAACTTATAAAATATTATGCTGAGTAATTAATGAGCAAAAAATTAAATGATGTTGTAATTACATCTGCTTTGAGAACACCAATTGGAACATACAAAGGTTCTTTAAAAGACTTGAGCGCTGATAAATTAGGTGCACTGGCAATCAAAGAAGCCATACATAAATCAAATTTGAATTCTGATCAAATTGATGAAGTAATTATGGGACATGTTCTTACTTCTGGTCTGGGTCAAAATCCAGCAAGACAAGCCTCTATACACGCTGGTATTCCGGTATCAAAACCAGCACATATTATAAATCAGGTGTGTGGATCAGGCTTAAGATCTATAGTTTCTGGATTTCAATCAATAAAATTAGAAGAAAATAAAATTATTGTTTCTGGCGGTCAAGAAAACATGTCAAGAGCGCCACACTCATTGTTTTATAGAGAAAATAAAAAATTAGAAGAGTCTAAATTAATAGATACAATGATCAACGATGGTTTAACAGATTCATTTAATGATTATCACATGGGTGTAACAGCAGAAAATGTTGCAGAAAAATTTCAAATTTCAAGAGATGAACAAGATAGCTTTGCATTGAATTCTCAAAAAAAAGCTCAAGATGCTGAAAACAAAAAAAAATTTAAGGACGAAATAATTAAATTACAAATTAATAATAACAAAGAAAATGTGATTTTTGATAAAGATGAACATCCTAGAAATAATTTAATAATAGATGATTTAAAAAGATTAAAAACTATTTTTAAAGAAAATGGAACTGTTACTCCTGGAAATTCATCAGGTATAAATGATGGTGCGGCTGCAACAGTGTTAATGACAAGAAAACAAGCAGAACTTAAATCTATAGAACCATTAGTTAAAGTAGTTTCATGGGCCTCATGTGGTGTGGAGCCATCTTTGATGGGTTTAGGCCCTATCCCTGCAGTTAAAGAAGCGCTAAATAAAGCTGATTGGACTATTAATGATGTTGATTTATTTGAAATAAATGAAGCCTTTGCTGCTCAAAGTATAGCTGTGATAAAAGAACTAAAAATTCCTGGCGAAAAAGTTAACGTAAATGGTGGAGCAATTGCTTTAGGTCATCCAATTGGCGCATCAGGAACTAGAATATTAGTTACATTAATACACGAAATGATAAAGCAAAACAAAAATAAAGGTTGTGCTGCTTTGTGTATTGGTGGTGGTATGGGTATAGCTATGTGTGTTGAAAGAAATTAAATGTCTAACTTTTGTACAATTTTTTTACATAAATTCATAAAAAAGCCAAATAAGGCGTCAAAATAAACTTAATTATAATATTAATAGGTATATAAAACATTTTAATAAAATGAGTGAAAAATTACTTGTCCCAGATATTGGAGATTTTGAAGAAGTTGAAGTTATTGAGGTTCTTGCAAAACAAGGTGATCAATTAAATATAAACGATCCTGTAATTACAATTGAGAGTGATAAATCAAGTGTTGAAATTCCTTCAACAGTCACTGGTAAGATCAAAACTGTCCAAGTTAAAGTTGGTGATAAAGTTTCAAAGGGAGACATTATATTAAGTATTATTTCGTCAGGTGAAAATAAAAAAGATACTCCAATTCCAAAAGATACTGAAAACATTATTAAGCAAGCCGAAGCAGCTATGGTAGAAAAAAAAGAAGAGACAGTAGCTTCCCAACCAATCCAAAAGAAAGAACAAACAATTATTCAAGTAACTAATAGTAATGATATCGACCCTTTAGAAACACAAGATTGGTTGGAGTCTTTATCGGCAGTTATATCAAAAGATGGAAATCAAAGAGCTCACTTTTTGATTAAAGAACTAATTAATAAAGCATATCGTGAAGGTGCAAATATTCCCTACACTCAAAACACACCTTACATAAACACCATTCCTCCAGAAGCAGAAGTAAAATCAAATGGAGATCAAAATATTGAGAGAAGAATTAGATCTTTGATTAGATGGAATGCGGCCGCAATGGTGGTAAGAGCCAACAAAAAATTTCCAGAATTAGGCGGTCATATAGGTACATTCGCATCAGCTGCTACTCTGTATGATGTTGGAATGAATCATTTCTGGAGAGCAAAAAATCATAAATTTGGTGGAGATTTAGTTTATTTTCAAGGTCACAGTGCACCCGGAATGTATGCCAGGGCATTTTTAGAAGGAAGATTAAATGAAAAACAACTGGATAGTTTTCGACAAGAAGTAAATTCAGGAGGGCTCTCTTCATACCCTCATCCATGGTTAATGCCAAATTTTTGGCAATTTCCAACTGTTTCAATGGGCTTAGGACCTATGCTGGCAATTTATCAGGCAAGATACATGAAGTATTTAATTAACAGAGGTCTTATAAAAGATGAGGGTCGAAAAGTTTGGGCATTTTTAGGTGATGGAGAAATGGATGAACCTGAGTCGATGGGTGCTATTGGACTAGCAGCAAGAGAAAAGTTAGATAATTTGATATTTGTAGTTAACTGTAATCTTCAAAGGCTTGACGGACCTGTAAGAGGAAATGGAAAAATTATTCAAGAATTAGAAGGCAGTTTTCGAGGAGCTGGATGGAATGTGATTAAAGTAATTTGGGGATCTTATTGGGACTCATTGATAGCAAACGATAAAACAGGTCATTTAGTAAAAATAATGAATGAAACGGTTGATGGAGAATACCAAGCGATGAAAGCTAGAGATGGAGCTTATGTAAGAGAAAAGTTTTTTGGTAAATATCCTGAAACACAAGAATTAGTATCAAGCTTATCAGATAAAGATATTTGGAGGTTAAATAGAGGTGGTCATGATCCTCATAAGGTTTATGCAGCTTATGATAAGGCTTCAAAAAACCAAGGAAGCCCTACAGTTATTATAGCTAAGACTATCAAGGGATACGGTATGGGTAAGACAGGTGAAAGTGTGAACACAACTCATCAAACAAAAAAATTAGATGTTGATGATTTGTTATACTACAGAGATCGATTTGATGTTCCTTTAACAGATGAGCAAGTTAGAAATATTGAATATTTTAAACCTGATGAAAAATCTCTAGAGATTAAATATTTAAAAGAAAGAAGATTAAATTTAGGTGGTTATTTACCTGAAAGAACCACTTATGCAAAACCAATTAAAGCACCATCAAAAGATATTTTTGATTTTATGAAAGTTTCTACAGGTGAAAAAGAGATGTCAACAACTATGGCAATGGTTAGGATGTTTACAAACTTGTTAAGAGATAAAAATATTTCACCAAGGTTGGTTCCAATAATTCCTGATGAAGCAAGAACATTTGGCATGGAAGGTTTTTTCCAAAAAATTGGAATATATGCCCATGAAGGTCAAAAATATGAACCAGAGGACTCTGCTCAGTTAAGTTCTTATCGTGAAGATAAAAGTGGCCAGGTATTAGAGGAAGGAATTAATGAAGCAGGAGCAATGTCCTCTTGGATAGCTGCTGCTACAGCTTACACAAACCATGATATAGAAATGATTCCAATTTATATTTTTTACTCTATGTTTGGTTTCCAAAGAATTGGTGATCTTGCTTGGGCTGCTGGGGATAGTCAAGCAAGAGGATTTTTAATTGGTGCTACCGCAGGGAGAACTACTTTAGCTGGAGAGGGACTTCAACATCAAGATGGACATAGCCATTTAATAGCTTCAACAATACCAAATTGTGTAACTTATGACCCAACTTTTCATTATGAGTTGGCAGTAATTTTTAGAGAAGGCTTAAGAAGAATGCATGAGAAGAAAGAAAATGTTTTTTATTATATCACTACAATGAATGAAAACTATTCTCACCCTGAAATGCCAAAAGATAAAACCTGTGAAGAAGGCATTCTTAGAGGAATGTATAAGATAAAAGAGTTTACTAAGTTTAAGAAGACAAAAATCCAACTATTAGGATCGGGCACTATACTTCGTGAAATGATGGCCGCGGCTGAAATTCTTCAAAATGATTATCAAATTGATAGTGAAATTTGGAGCGTAACAAGTTTTAATGAATTAAGAAAAGATGGAATGGAAGTTGAAAGATACAATCTTTTAAATCCAGACAAAGAGCAAAAAACTTCATTTGTTGAAAAATGCCTTGGGAAAACTGAAGGCCCAATAATGGCAGCATCAGATTATATGAGAATGAATTCTGATCAAATAAGACCCTATACTAACAAAAGTTTTTACTCTTTAGGAACAGATGGTTATGGAAGAAGTGATACTAGAAAAAATTTAAGAAAGTTTTTTGAGGTAGATAAAGAGCATTTGGTTGCATATGGTTTGAGTGTCTTAGCTAAAGAACAGTTAATAGCATCAAAGTATGCAAAAGAAGCAATAAAGAAATATAATATTGATGGTGAAAAACCAATGCCAACTAAATTATAATGTCAGAAACTGAAGTTAAAGTACCAAATATTGGTGATTTCAAAGATGTTGAGGTAATTGAAGTACTAGTTTCAGAAGGTCAAATACTCAAAAAAAATGATCCTTTAATTACAATAGAGAGTGACAAATCTAGCGTTGAGATACCATCAAACTTTGAAGGCAAAATTAAATCTTTAAGAACAAAGGTTGGTGATAAAGTCTCTGAAGGTGATTTGATATTAATTTTAGATAGAAAGTCACAATTAAACCAAACATCTGAAGAAAAGCAAGAAATTGAAAAAGAATTAAAAAAAATTAAAGTTATAAAACCAGAAATAGAACAAAACCAAACTAAAGAAATTAAAACTACTTCTCATGATATTTCATCTGCAAGTCCAAAAGCTCGAAAATTTGCAAGAGAACTCGGAGTAGACATTAGACAAGTAGTGGGCAGTGAAAAAGATGGAAGAGTTATTGAAGATGATATTAAAAAATTTGTTTATTCTAAACCTAAAAATATTAATGAAGCAAAAGATAATAAGACAAGTAAAATTAAAAATGAGTTTGAACATTCCGATTTTGGAGAAATTGAAATAAAAGATATACCAAGAGTAAAAAAATTATCTTCTATTTATCTAACTAATTCATGGACAACTATACCTCATGTTACCAATCACGATGAGGCAGACATTACAGAAATGGAAAGCTTTAGAAGCTCTCTCACAGATATGTATACTGGAGAAAAAATTAAAATTACTCCTTTAGCATTTATAATAAAAGCATTAGTTGCATCTTTAAAAAAATTCCCAAGTTTTAATTCCTCAATTGATGAAATTGATACTGGAAAAATGACACTAAAAAAATATTTCCATATTGGAATCGCTGTTGATACACCAAACGGCTTAATGGTTCCCAAAATAAGAAATGCTAATAATAAAAAAATTTCATTACTTAGCAAAGAATTAAAAGAAGTTAGTGAACTTTGTAGAAATCTTAAAATTGACAAAAAAGAGTTATTTGGTGGATCAATGACTATTACAAGTTTAGGAGGAATAGGAGGATCATTTTTTACTCCAATCATAAATTATCCAGAAGTTGCAATATTAGGAGTAGGTAAATCTCAAAAAAAACAAATATTCATTAATGGAAAATTTCAAACTAGAACAATGTTACCAATATCTTTGTCTTATGATCATAGAATTATAGATGGAGCTGAGGCTGCAAGATTTAACAATGACTTAAAAGAAAATTTAGGTAAAAATTTTGCTTACAAGTTAGCTGTCTAATATAAATCATGTCAAAAACTACCTCATTATTAAGCGCTTTGCTGTGTACTTTTATTTGGGGAACAACTTTTATTGCTCAAGATACTGGCATGGACAACATTGGCCCATTCACATTTAATGCAGTAAGATTTTTTATAGGGTTTTTGGCAATTACGCCGTTAGTTTTTTTATTTGAATTAAAAAAATATAAGTCAGAGTTTAAATCTGACATTAAAACTTTTATAAATCTCACATTTTTAATTGGTTTATCTTTATTTTTAGGTTCCGCTTTGCAACAAGTTGCATTGCTTTATACAGATGTTGCTAATGCAGCTTTTTTTACGATTTTTTATGTTCCAATAGTACCAATCATAATTTTTTTATTTAAAAGAACATCAATTCATTGGAGTGTTTGGCCATCAGTAGTTTTATGTTTAATAGGAGGCTATTTATTAACAAATTTTTATGATGCTACGGTTAGACTTGGAGATAGTTTAGTAATTCTTGGAGCTTTGTTTTGGAGTACTCATATAATTTTTACAGGAATAATTGTTAAAAAATACGATCTTCCTTTAACTCTTGGTGCTGCACAAACTCTAATTGTTGCTTTGTTTTCATCTCTAATAGCACTTATTTACGAGGAGTTTATTTATTTAGATATTATGAAAGAAATAAATTCTATCTTATATGCTGGTATTTTATCAGGTGGTTTTGCTTTCGTTTTACAAATTTATGCTCAAAAAAATATTTCCCCTGCCCCTGCTGCAATAATTTTTTCTTTAGAAGGAGTATTTGCAACTATTGCTGCTTGGTATATTTTAAATCAAGTTTTAGATATTAATAATTTACTTGGATGCTTTTTTATTTTGTGTGGAGTTTTACTATCTCAGCTACTACCATTAGTTCAAAAAAAATATTCTTAATAAATCAAAGCAAATAAGATTAATGCTATGATAATTCTATATATTACAAAAGCATTCATTGAAAATTTATTTATATAAATTAAAAAAAATTTTACAGTTACAAAAGAAAAAATAAAAGATGTTAATATAGCAATGAATACTAAATAACTAAATTCAACTGGCTGATTAAACACATCTTTTAATCCTAAAAAACTTGCACCAGCTAAAGCTGGAATAGAAAGTAAAAATGAAATTTTACTTGAGTCTAACCTATTAAATCTTAATATTCTAGCAGCCGTGATAGTTATACCTGCCCTACTCACTCCTGGAACTAAAGAAAGAATCTGAAATAAACTTATAAATAGAATTGATTGAAGATTTAAATTTGAAGAAATTTTTTTATCGAAACGATTTCTATCTGCTATAAATAGAACAATTCCAAAAATTAATGTTGTCCATGCTATAATTTTAATATTTCTTAGTTCATAAATAATTCCAGTGTAATATAAAATATATCCAACAATTATTAATGGAATTGATCCCACAATAATAAGACTTAAAAGTCTTTTATTATTTTTTACGTCTAATAAATCTTTTCTAAAAAAATATATGATTGCAAATAAAGACCCTAGATGAAGACTTATATCTATTAATAATGAGCTAGATTTGAATTCATATAAACTTGATACTATTATTAGATGTGCCGATGAACTTATAGGCAAAAACTCAGATATGCCTTGGATGGCGGAAAGTATTAAAACTTCTATAATGTTCTGTAGCATTTTATCTACCTAGCTTAAAAAATATTCATTTAAAACAATTCGATTTAAGCATATTAGCTATGCAATTATTAGAAATCCTATAATTTTCAAACTTATATGGCTTAATAAGGTCATAGTAACTGACCTATTTTTAGCTTTATTTAATAAAAACAATATATAATTTGCCTTAACTTATAAAAAAATATGACTGATAAAATGCTAAAGTTTGTAAAAATAGGTCAACAAACTCCACCTAAAAGAGAGACAGATGTCAGAAAAAAAGACTTCAATGAGATTTATGACCAATTTATCAATGAAAAGGCTAAGGACCAATCCAGCAGATGTTCCCAGTGTGGTGTTCCTTTTTGTCAAGTTCACTGCCCATTAAGCAATAATATTCCAGATTGGCTAAAACTAACAGCAGAAGGAAGACTTAAGGAGGCTTATGAATTATCTCAAAGCACAAATAATATGCCAGAAGTTTGTGGAAGAATATGTCCACAAGACAGATTGTGCGAAGGAAATTGTGTTATTGAACAATCTGGCCATGGAACAGTTACAATCGGCTCAATAGAAAAATATATTACTGATAATGCATGGGAACAAGGTTGGGTAAAGCCTATAAATATTTCTAATGAAAAAAATGAAAGTATTGGAATAATTGGTGCGGGTCCAGCTGGACTAGCTGCTGCTGAAGAATTGAGAAAAAGTGGATATAAAATTACAGTTTATGACAGATATGATAGGGCTGGAGGATTACTGATTTATGGTATTCCAAATTTTAAACTTGAGAAAGAAGTTGTTGAGAGAAGAACGAAGCTTTTAAAAGATGGGGGAATTGAATTTATACAAAATTTTGAAGTTGGAAAAGATGCAAGTTTAGAACAATTAAGAAAAAAACATGATGCAATTTTAATTGCAACAGGAGTTTATAAAGCTAGGGAGATTGAGCTTCCAGGAAACGATTTAAATAATATTTTTCCAGCAATGGATTTTCTAACAGCGTCAAATAAAAAAGGATTAGGGGATAAGGTAGAATTATTTGATAAGGGAATTTTGAATGCAGAAGGAAAGGATATTGTTGTTATTGGTGGTGGAGATACAGCGATGGACTGTGTAAGAACATCAATAAGACAAAAAGCGAAATCTGTTAAGTGTTTATACAGAAGAGATAAAGAGAATATGCCTGGATCAGCAAGAGAGGTAGCTAACGCTGAAGAAGAAGGTGTAGAGTTTGTTTGGTTATCAAGTCCCAAAGAATTCAAAGGAACAAATAAAGTTGAAAAATTAATTGTAGATCAAATAAAATTAGGTGAGCCTGATGAAAGTGGTAGAAGAAAACCAGAGATTCAAGAAAACGCAAGCTTTGAAGTAAAAACAGATATGGTCATTAAAGCACTGGGTTTCGATCCTGAAGATTTACCAACCTTGTTTGACGCAAATGAATTACAAGTGACAAAATGGGGAACTATAAAAACTGATTTTGATACAATGGAAACAAATTTGAGTGGAGTTTTTGCGGCAGGTGACATAATTAGAGGAGCATCTTTAGTTGTTTGGGCAATTAAAGATGGAAGAGATGCTGCCACTTCAATTAAAAAGCATATAGAAAATAAGCGCTTAAAACAGCCAAGAGTAGCTTAATGGAAAAATATAAAAAAAATCTTGAAATACTAAAAAAAAACCATGTCTATTCTGAAGAGATGGAACACGATGCTTGTGGTGTTGGTTTAATTGCATCTACCGAAGGGAAGAAGTCTCGTAAAGTTGTTGAGTATGGAATTGAAGCTTTAAAAGCTGTTTGGCATAGAGGAGCGGTTGACGCTGATGGAAAGACAGGTGATGGTGCAGGTATACATGTAGAGATACCAAAGGATTTTTTTATAGAAAAAATAGAAGTCACTGGTCATTCCTACGATAATTCAGAAATATGTGTTGGAATGATTTTTTTACCAAGAAATGATTATGCAGCACAAGAAAGCTGCAAAACAATAGTTGAGAGCGAATTAACAAAAAATGATTTTAGCATATATGGCTGGAGACAAGTTCCAGTTAATTCAAAAGTTTTAGGTGAAAAAGCATTTCAAACAATGCCTGAAATTATTCAAGTACTATTTAAATCTAATAACCCAGAATTACTTAACAAAGATCTTGAGAGAAAAATATATGAAACAAGAAGAATAATAGAAAACAAAGCTTTTCAAGTTTCTTTGAATAATTTTTATATTTGTTCACTTAGCTCAAAATCAATTATCTATAAGGGAATGTTTTTAGCAGAAGCTATCTCAGATTTTTTCTTAGATTTAAAGGATGAAAGATTTGTCTCAAGATATGCAATTTTTCATCAAAGATTTTCTACCAATACAGCACCAAGCTGGAATTTAGCTCAACCATTTAGAGCGATTGCTCATAATGGAGAAATTAATACATATAGAGGAAATAAAAATTGGATGAAAGTTCATGAGCAAGAAATGAATAGTCCTCTTTTTGATAACATAGAAAATTTAAAACCAGTAATTCAACAAGGTGCATCTGACTCTGCAGCTTTAGATAACGTTTTTGAATTATTAAATATCTCAGGTCAGCCAGCGCCACTAGCAAAATTAATGTTAGTGCCTGATGCTTGGTCTAAAAAGAATAAAACTCTATCTAAAGATCACCAACAATTATTTAATTTTTTGAATAGTACGATGGAACCTTGGGATGGACCTGCGGCTATAGCTGGAACAGATAATGAGTGGGTAATTGCTGCAAATGATAGAAATGGATTAAGACCATTAAGATATGCAATTACTAAAGATAATTTATTATTTGCAGGTTCTGAAACAGGCATGATCGAACTAAATGAGAAGAAAATTTTAACAAAAGGAAGATTGGGTCCAGGAGAAATAATAGGGGTTAGAATTGAAAAAGGAAAAGTATTTACTAATAGTAAAATTAAAGATTATTTAGCAAAGGAATATAAACACTTTAATTCTCAAATTAT
>Ga0233438_10000752_pt1 | contig 39276 bp, 20 predicted proteins | sample SI_123_September_FD_182720 | JGI IMG/M metagenome (GOLD analysis project Ga0233438, IMG submission 182720) | Seawater microbial communities from Saanich Inlet, British Columbia, Canada - SI_123_September2016_10_MG | ecosystem: Environmental > Aquatic > Marine > Inlet | place: Canada: British...
TTCGAAGCATTTAATGCAATCTCGGCAGATATGAGAGAAAACCTGGCTGGCTCTATTGGTGAAGTCCAGGAAAGAATTGACAGCTTAAACATTGAACAGATAGACAACCTAAGTAATTCCCTGAATTCTATTACGCTTGAAAGCCTTGGCGAGACCTTCGGGAATTTTGGTAAGCAAATGATGTCAGTTAAGCTCATGATTGAGCAGTTCTTTGCTAACATTGCTACCACAATGCCTGGTGTTCAGAAGCTAGTGCAGGTCGTCATGGCGGTTATCGGTGGCGCAATTCAAGCTACGGTTGTCGGCGCTCTGGGTTTGCTTCGATTCTTACTGCATGGCATTGAGACCGTTGTTAATGGATGGATGTTGCTCGCACAAGCTTTCGTCGAATTCGTTAAGTTGATTCCTGGAGGGCAAGCGCTTATCGATGCCCTGGTCGGAACTTTTAGTGATGTCGTCACGGGATTGCAGAAATTTACTGACAGCTGGCTGGGTGTTGGCAAGGAGTCGCTAAAAGCTGAGCAAGATCTTAGTACTGTTGACGGCCGCATCTTGGAGTTGACGAACAGATTCAATTCTGGCAAGATAACTGCCGAAGAGTACGCTGCAGGCATCGCAGAAATTCGTGCAGAAGCTCAACGTGCAATTGACATGGGAGAGCTTGAAAAACTTACCGAAAAGGTTGAAGAGCTCAAGGAAAAAGTCAAAGAAGCTACGCAAGCCGAGGAAGGTGCACAGTCTGCCTTCGATGCTGAGAAAGAAAAGCTTTCTGCTTTAAAAGAAGGCGTAAAACAGTACTTTGATGAGAAGAAAGCGGCTCTAGATCAGCAAAAAGAGGCCACCACACAGGCTTATGACGCTGAAATCGCTAACATTAAGCGGGCTCAAGAGGCTCAAGCGTCTCGTCACGAAGCGGAAATGAGCAACCTTGAGCAGCGAAATGAGGCTGTTCAGGCGTCTATCCAGTCCGAAATTGACGCTTTAGGTGGTAAAACGCCTGCAGAAGAGAAGCTTGCGCAGATGCGTAAGGAAGAGATCATGGATAAACTGAGGTCTAATGACCTTAGTGAGAAAGAGAAGCTACAATTACAGGCTCAACTTGAGCGCATGGAGCGCCAGAAGCAAATCGAGGAAGCTCAGCTACGACTGAAGGCGGCGAAGGAGAACGCAGCCAAGACTGAAGCGGCTTTAGCCGAGAGGCAGAAGGAAGAGCAGGAAGAGTTAGCTCAAGCAGAGGAAGAAGCTAATGAGGCCAAGAAAGCGGCTTTGGACGAAATCAAAGAGAAGCAGAAGGCTTTGGTCGAGCAGCAGAAGAGAATCACCGAGTTGATGGATGAAAGCAAAAATATTACTGATCTTACTGGTCAAAGTATTGGTGAGATAACAGCGAAGGTGAAGAGCCAAGTCGCTTCTTATAACGAAGCCAAGGATGCTCTTAGCGAAGCGAAGGACGAGACTTCAGACATGAAGACCCAGCTCGAAGCCGCGACCCAGAAGGCGAAAGAATTCGAGAAAGAGCTACAGGCAGTTGCGAAACAAGCAGGTAAAGCGGCTGCTCAGTGGCGAGGGGTTGCAGCAGCCAAGCAATCTGCTGCAGCCGTGGATGTCGGTAGCCCCGGCGGCGGTAAAGGCCAGAAGCCCACCCTTACCGGTGGCGCTGCCGGGATGATGAGTAACAATGGCGTGCGTGCAGCTGGTGGTCCTGTTATTGGTGGTGGCAGGTACACGGTTAACGAACTCGGCGCGGAGGGCTTTATGTCAACTTCCGGAAGACTCTCTGCGATCAAGGCGCCGGCATTTGGTCAGTGGACAGCACCTGGTTCAGGTACCGTTATCCCTGCGCATGTCTGGGCGGGTATGAAAGCTCAAAGCAATGCTGCAAGCGGAGGCGGTATGCCATCGGCCGCTGGACAGTCAGGTGGAATGATGGCACGTCTTTCCGCTCTTGGAAGAGCAGGAAGCAGCGACGTCGTTACCAACAACGTTACGATCCAGTCAGAGAATGTAGACCAGACGTTGCAGCAGTCTCTGGTTAGCTTGCGTCGTATTAAGCGAGCTCGGTATTATTGATATACACGAACCGGCTTGATGTTCTATTTTGGCGATCCAGCGGCTACAGCTGAGCTGATGATACAAGAAAGTGTACGCTCCGATGGCCCAGGATGGCCCGTAACACCCTTGGAGTATTGGAGTGTAAGAGATAGCCAGGCGGCGATGATCTACGCCTCCAGTACCCTCAGAAGAGCCGTCTACGAAACCAACGACCACGAGATCCTTCAGGCGCTCTGCGATACCTACGAGAAGTACTTGGACGAGTTCTCTCAGGTTGATGACGTGGTTTATAGAGCGATGAAGATCAACGAGCATCAATTCCCTTGGCGTCAGCCGGATGCGATGGTTCGTCAGAAGGCTATAGTCATGAGAAACTATAAGATGACTAAACTTCCTCCATCGGAAGACTAGTCCAGTCTCTTTCCAACCATGGCAGGCCTAGCTATTGCGTATTCCAGCCAAAATGGCGGTGGGACTTGGAATATCGTCTTTAAGGAGTTCACCTCTAGTGATTTCCCTAGACAATGGGAGAGCGCTGCCGGGTTTGCTCGAAGCCAAACAGGTGCTCTTGTCCAGGGAGGCCCAAGGTATGGTCAGAAGTACATATGGGTTATTGACTGCATGCTGGACGCGCCTGAAGCATTACTGCTAAACGCTTTGTATACTTCATGGGATTACGACAGATCTCAGGGTAAATCAGTCGCTGTGGGTGTCACTGACGCCACTTTTGGCAGCCTCGTCACAACACAGGCTTCTTTTACGACTCCGCCAACCTTTACTTACGCTAGTCCACGGAAGACTATCGTCAACTTTGGAATGGTGCAGGTCTGATGTCATATCTTATTAACCAGACCAGGTTGGCCAGTGTGTACATCAACGGCCAGAATCTGACCGATAGGGTTGTTGATATCACGTTAAGCGACTCGAGCGGCATCAAGAACGGGCTAATTGCTACTGATGGCACCATTCAGCTTGGCAGACGCCCAGGATCTCCCGACAGAGCTGACTACAGCCGCTCCGTGTTTGCTAGGGGAGCCCCAATCTCAATTGATATCAAGTTCCCCTCGGGTAACACTACTCGCCACCCCAGGGGAAGCCTGTATGTCATCGATACAACCTTTAACCCTGCTGATGAATCCATTACTGTCAGTGTAGGGTGCAAAATGGCTCTGGCCGCTTTGGACGGAAACTTAAGCAACCTCAGGTTCTTGCCGAAGCTTTTTATCACGCCAACGAGGTTGAATTATGCTTCGATCTCAGCTGCACTAGCCGCTGAAGGTAAAATTGTTTGGTACGATCGCTATGGCGCCCTCCGGGCAGCTCAGATGTTCGGTGGCGAGGGGTATGGTTATTCGCCTTACTCGAACTGGGTTTCTGTCTTCGGAGTAACCACGCTGGCCGTTTCCGCACTAGACAGCACTCGGTCTATTAAGACAGCTGGAAACCCTTATTCCGGTGGTGACCCTGATGACATTGAACTGTCTTACGAGTACACGGAATGCAAGATTGATCCCGCCACGAATCTGCCGAAGTGCGACGACGACGAAGACAATAAAATTGATATTTCCGAATCACAAAGTAACTATTATCTTCAGTATCCTGCTATCTACTACGAAAGAGAGAAAGATCCTGATGATGAAGAGGACGAAGGAGACGAGAGCGATGGCCTCAACGACGCTGGCGAGCCTGAGTCAGACCAAGGTCTGGAAGATGCTCGACCAAGTAATTGCATTGTAGAGCCTATCGAGGATATGAATCCCGCGTCTGAGTCCGATTCTGGTGGCGATGGCGAAGGAGACACTGATTGCATGGAAGGATATAAGACCGTACGTAAGCCTTTGTACGTTGGAGTTAGGTCATCGTCACGTAGCGAGACTCATTACGACGGACCTGGGGGTCAAAGAGACCGAACGTTTACGGAGACTTACGGACCGGCCCTGGATGCGAATAACCAGTTTTTCGGAGATCTTTATCAGATTTGCCGTCAATCCTGGGCTACGGCATGTAGTCCCAACGGTTTCTGCCCCACCAGCGCAGGAACGGCGTTTGTGAAGCTTACAGAGACGGAGCAGATAGTCGAGTTCAATCAGGATGGTTCTATCGACAAAGAGATTACTGACAACTACGCGACTTATCTCTCCGCGGCCGTGGCCTCTAACTGGCGTGCTAACGTTGTAGATGGCAAAATCCAAGGCTTCAATGACCTCAGAGGTCTTCTGAGTATCATGTATCGCCAGAGCCGGGTTGAGGTTAAATACAAGTACCCAGAAGTTGGCACCTTACGAGAGACAACAACCTACACAAGTATTACATCTAGAGGTAACGGGCTCCCTGGATCCCCCGCCGCCGCCGATGCTCTTAATGGGATCAAAACCAGCAGGGTCGATCGGTCTTATTCTCTCAATGTTAACGCGGAGCTGCCTCCTACCAAGAGGAAACCCGAGCCACCAACCGAAAGTGGTATCTCAATTATCAGATTCCCGCGTTATGACTCCTTCGGCGTATCACTCACGGCCAAGCTGACGTTTAAAGAGTCAATGCCTTATCCAATTCTCCTCACCACCTCTTCGGGGCTATCTGTTGGAGGTGTACTCAGGAACTACGAAAGGTACATCAGAATGGCGATCAAGGGGCAGTCTCTCGGACTGAGGGTCGGCGAAGCGCTAAGAGAGGAAATCGCTTCAAGATGGGCTCCGAACGTAAGCTTTAGGTACAGCGACCCTAGGCATAATACATTGATCTCACTACGAGGTGACGCACATACTTGGAGTATCACCCCCGAGAAATGTGTGTTCTCATGTGACGGCTTGTTCGTCGGATTCTCTAACGGATCAGTCTCGGTTCCTGACAACATCAAAGGCGCTACTACTGCAATCTTATGACTTCCTCCTTTTTCGAGATTACGATATCGGATGAGACCCATATCGATAATGGGAACTCCGGTACTGACGTCCAGATTAATCAGGCTCAGTCCTGGAAGATGGATTTCGCTACGCCTTCTGGCTACTATCTCGCGGCGCCTGCTGAAGAGAAGATTAGTTGGCGTCATTCTTTCGTCTTTTACGTCAGCGGAACGATCTGCGAGGCTGGTGACATCGTCACGCTCACACCAAACGGAGACGTGCCTGCGGAATACAACGGAAACGCATTGGCAGCAGACGCGGTAATCGTCACACCTGAAATCTTTTTCAGCAAATACGCTGACTCTGGTGATGGGACAGAGGAGCCAGGACCCATTGCACAGCCACCTAGAGCCGCTGATGGCAAGGTTACGACACCAACGAACGTCGTTTTCTTGTACCATGCTGACATGAACGTGCCTGAGTGGAAAGATTCCTCTGGTTTCACCAGGCCAGTGGTTGAGACAGGGCTCCCTGAGATGGATCAGATTCGCAAAAGCTTTGGACCAGGTTCCCTGCTTCTTCCTGACAACAACCTCAACAATGGATTACTGGCTCCTTTGAGCCAAGCAGAAGGCCGTAACTTTCAAGATTTCTCGTTTACTTGGGAAGCGAGGCTGCGGTTTGATTCCGTAGAGCCAAAAGAGCACATTCTCCTCTCTTACGGCTTGGCGGATAACACGTTACTCGAGATCACGGCTAGATTTTACCTCAACGCAGAGGGTGAGCCAAAACAGTCAATCAAAGTCGACTGGACGACCGCCATTGATGAAGATCCATCCGAGCCGGCAACGGTTGACGGTATAGAGATAGAACTTGCTGATGGCACATGGAAAGCCAAGCCAGAACAGCTACAGCAGACTTCCATTGTATACGCAAAGAGCACCGGAGAGTTTGGTATTCATGTTGACGGAATTCAGGCTGGATATATCAACGCGAGTGAAAGAGTTGAGCCTCTGTGGGAAGCAATCTTCCTTCATGACTGGGAAGAAGAATGTGATGAGGACGGTGTCTGCCCTAGTCCCGATCGAATCATAGCCACTGGATGTACTTGTCTTAACGGCATCGTAGACCTCAACATTCAGCGTGAGCGAGCCTTCGTTGGCCGCATGGATGAGATCCGCTGGACAGTAGGAGAAGCTCTTTACGACCCAGCGTACCCAACAGCTCAGGTCTACACCTTTGCTTGGCCTAATCCGATTGTTGACATCCTGAATACCGTCGACTTCGCACCGCCTCTACCTTCTCCTGACACCCCTACTGGTCCAGACCTGCCCGGCGAGCCAGGCGAAGAAGAACCGGAGCCCTAGGTATCCTATTCGCAGCAATACCAAACCGATGACCGTTGCCGCCAAGATAACCCCTACCGAGCTTGGTGATCAGGTTCGCACTAGGTATATTGACAACTATTTCGTGGTCAGACTACTGAACTCGAATGGGCTGGCTTACACCCCTGGGCTCCAGGATCCACTCCAGTTCGTTATTGACTACGAGATCCCGCAATCGAACGGCTATCGTCCTCAGATCTTTGGCTACGTCACAGGCGACGTCACAGACTATGCTGACCAAGGAGTAGGCTTAAGGCAGAAGCAGGCAATCTTCCAGCATGATGGCGGCACAACCGGCTATACCTTTGATCAGCTCTCTGTTCAGTGGGCTGGAGGAGTCACCACTAGCGTCCTCGTTGATGACACGAGGACTCCAGGCCCTCTGAATGATGGGGAATACTCCAATGTGCCAGTCTTTTCTAACACTGGCGACGGGCGAGGCCTTTCGGTTAACATTACAGTCTTTAACGGTGCAGTCGTTACCTGTTTCATCAACGGTAGAGGCTTTGACTATAGCGAACTGGACATCGTAGAGATCACCGCTGGCACGTTAGCTTCCATCGGAGCAAGTGATGGCACGGGTTCCGGTCAAGGACTAATCATTGCCGGCGTCTACGGCTCGACGCGCTCTGGTTCAGTCGTACTGATTGCACCGACGAGTGCACCAATAACACTGGCCAGTGGAAACGAGTCAGCGGTTTACTTCAGCTACAAGAACTTTGGTTACTACAACACGGTGGAATAAATGATTGATCCTCAAGTTGGTTACTTAATGCAGCTGGCAGCCGCCAATAGGGAGGTTGCACAAGAGCAGCGGTTAAATCCAGAAACAGCAATGTCTGATTTCGAAGGAGTGGCCTCCGCTACTTGGCTAAAACTAAATGACGACGGCTCCGGACAGGTCGAGTACAGGGGTAAAGAGTACACCACGTTGTCGTACGGCACTAGATCTATCCGTAAAGGAACAAAAGTCAACATGGAATTCCGAAAGGGCTTCTATGTGACCTACTGGTAACTTCCCATGTCTAACTTTCAGCGGCCAGCGATCGGTGCCAGAAACATGGCAAGGGATCCTGTCCTGACCATTCGTTTGCTGACCAACTTGCCAGACAACATTAACCAGCTAACGAATCCGATGATACCCAACCAGCTTGTCGGAGTCTTCAATGGAATCGATGGCACAATGAGACTGTTCGTCACTTCTGGTGATGGAACAGCTTTGATTCCGGTAATGTCCTCCTAATGTCAGAAAACGTCAACCACGTAGGTACATTCTGCCTGCTTCACTGCGATGAGAGAAACGAGGATTTTGAGATCGCTCTGGTTGACAAGGGTCGCCTGGGTAGGAATGTAGCAACTTCCGGCCTTTTCGTTAACCCGTTCGATAGCCCGTTCGAGGATTTTGATGAAATCTCTTTTGGCTCTACCGTCTTTCCTGTTGACTCCATTGAGAATCCAGGAAGCGGTGATATCGGAGGAAGCCTGATATCGATTCCAAGCGGTAGTCTTTTGGCTTGGCAAGACAAGAGCTTTTCTATTGAATTCTGGATGAATCCCAGGGCACTTGCCAACTCCGACAGAAGGATGCCACTCGCTTTCTCCGGAGGAACGAGCGAAGAGGAAGACTGGGGTGTCGAGATTTTCAAGCCATACGGTGAGACTAACTATGAGTTAAGGTTTAGCTGGACGGATATCAATACATTCCACAAATACGCAAGCTGGACTGTAGACGTTGACTTGATCAAACTCAATCAATGGCAGCATTTTGTCATTCAGTACGATGCGGGTATAAGCTTCTTTAACTGGTGGCTGGATGGGGTATCTCAAGGACCACTTGAGAAGCCTACTACTCCTAACACTGGCCCCTGGAGCGGAGTAAACATAATTCAGACGTTAGACTCTTCTAACAATCTCACCATTGGCAACTACTGTCCAGGAAAGCGACTCAAGGAGTCTACCACCGAGTTCCCGTCTGTCTACAGGGGGTCCATTGCAGAGTTCAGACTCATCTCTTCTCTTGCTCCATTTCCTATCGCGGGAGACTTTGTACCACCTACAGAGCCCTACGTCAACGAAGAACGTGAGCCGGACCCAGAGCCTCCGGAAGAGGTTGTCATTAATAGAGCGTTTGTCAATGGCCTGGACAAGCTCTATATCGAGAACGCTCGACACCTGCCTTCCTTGTGCACTGTCAAGACTCAAATGCCTCAAAGAGCCCCGGAGCTAGGCAACGCTGCTGGCGAATTGTACTTTTTCCGACCAGACCCTCAGCAGAACATCATCTTCATGTATGTTTACGTAAACACTAACGGAGAGGGAGAGGAGCCTGTGATGAGGTGGATGCCTGTAAGTACACCTATAAAAGGAAGGGAGAATCTGATTACAGGTACTCACTGGAGAAACCGTGCAGGGAACAGACTTGGTGAGCCATTCTAGGTATACTACACCAGTCGTTTTCACTGCCGGTGACTGATTCTGTCAACCCTAATGGTGTAAACAACGGTGGAAATGCTAGTCCAGTAAACGCCCCTTCCGTCACAGGTAATAGCACTTTAGGATTCATCCCTGGGGCGGAGCCTGGTGCACCCGGCTACGAGGGCAAGAGATGCATCCAGCCGTTTGATTGCGGCACGATGTTTAAGTGCGTTAACGGTAGATGTATACCTGCTCCAGAATGCCAGGAAGACACTAATGGGTGCGAAGAGCCAGAAGGTGGCTGCTTAGGACCTGGTCCTGTTCCCACGCCCGACCCCGACGTTCCTAACTGCGGCTACGGCGACCCGAATACGGACCTTTTTCAAGCGACGGACTGTATCTTCAACTGCAACCTGTTCTGTGATGAATGGCAAAAGATTAGCGCCAACTTGACATCAGACACTAGCCTCAAGGACTGTAAGACCGACGATGCGTGTAGCGTTTGTAAATCCTGCCAGCCCGGTCCTGACTCTCCTGACATAAGTGCTGTTAGGGAAGCTTTCGACGCGCAGATTCAGCTCCTGTACGACCAGCTTGAGGAAAGGAGAGAGGAGCAGAAAGAAGAGCTCGAAGAGCTTCTAGAAGAGAAGGACAAGATCATTGAGGAAAAGAAAGAACAGATTGAGACCATTGAAGAAGAAATCGTAGATCTAAGAAAGGACATAAAAGAAAGGAGAGAGGAGCTAAGAGAGTGGGAGGAGCTTGAGAACGAGGAAGGTGATGGCACCTACCAGGGTGAGATTGATGCTGCAAAGGATGACATTGACGAGTGGAATGAAGAGATCAATGAGCTCTTGGAAGATATCAGGGATATCCGAGATGAGATGCGGGATATTGAAAGCCTTTATCTGGAAAACGTTACTACGATGAAAGACAACCACAGGAGGGAGATTAACGAGTGGAATCGCCTCATTAGTGAGTTGACCAAGGAAAAAAATAAGCGTTTGAAGAGAATGAGGAACAGAGGAGTCTGTAAGGCTATTAAAGTGCCAGATAGACCTTGTTACTGCCCTCCCTACATAGATGAGGATACTGGCAAGCTGGTAGACGACGGCAAGGGCCGGGAATGTTTCTTGTGCAATACAGATAACGGAAACTGGGAAGAGCAGGACGATCTGTGTACCATAAGCTGTGAGCGCTGCGTTACTTGCGACAATGGGAGACAGGCTTGTGCGAGCATTACCGAGAATCAGAAAGGTTCTTTTGATATCTGCGTCAGAGCCCGCAAGCAAGCACAAAGGAAGTGCGGAGATCTGGAAGACCTTGAGAAGCTGTGCCCTTATCCCCAGAACGGCTGCAAGATCGAGGGGCCACTCCCTAACTCTGCCTTTAGTTTCAACCTTGACGAGTCCCGAGAACTCTTCATCCTTCAAGGAGGAGATGATTACCTGCCAAGCAACAATGGTATTATTGCAATCGTGTACGTGCAAGCAAGTGCAGGCGCGGAAGGAGTGTGGCATCTCATACCGAGCCGCGAGTCCTATCTGAACGATAACGTGGGTCTATTCCTCGATACTGGTAAGCTGGCTGTCGGTGATCCAGACGAACTGTTTGAGGAAGATTTAGAGGGTAGGCCTGTAATTAGCGGCAAGCCAGAGGTCGGCTCTGAAATAATAGTACAAACCGAAGATGAGGTCTTTAGTGGTAACAGCGATTCAGATGAGTTTGAATACCGCTGGTTCGTTGATAACGTGCCACTGCGATGGAGCGAAGAGATGTTCCCTCCAATCTACTTGCGTGACAGGGAAGATCCTATCCCTTCGTGGAACCCTGGCAACAGCGACGGAGCATGGGAAGAAGGAGATCTAGTAGATAGCGACATCTTAGTGCTTTCAGCGCCCATGACTGGCGCGTATATCACCGTTGGAGTCAGGCTAAAGAGAACTGGCGGGGATTATGATGGAACAAATAACGAACAGAGGTTGCTTGTCTATTCGAGTCCGTTTGGCATTGTACTAAGAGGTCCTGATGACTGGAATCAGGCTGCAGAAATTAGCATTTTTGGAGCACCTAACACCAATACCTACAGCGCTTTAAAGGTCGATACTTCAGAACTTGAAGTGCTCTATTATGACTACTACGGCCCTCCTCTTATTGACTGGATCTCAGTAGAGACCGGGCAGTCGGTAGGTGCCGGCGATTATCTGTACATGAGGGAGTGGGCTGAAAATCGAAGCTTCTTTGCTGTCGCTACCTTCATCGATGACCTAGGTGACCCCCATACCTTTATCAGTAACTCAATTGGCCCTGTCGGTATCGGTGGCCCTCCAGACAGAGATCAAGACTTCGAAAACGATAGCGAAGTCTCAGTAACCTTTTCAGGCGATTACCGAGAAGACTCAGTTCTCACTTCTAGCGCCAACTGGTCGCTTGCCAACGGAAAGAGTGCGGGTCCTTTCTATACCTGGTATAAGAACACGGAACGAATCTTTGGCAGATACGACAGGACTTATAAGGTTACAAGCGAAGACGTGGGCAACTACATCTCCGCTGGTGCCGAGGTTTACGATGACTTTGGGAACATCTTTACTGGTATCACCGACCTCGATGGTGACGCTGTAAGAAACGCTCCGGACCAGCCTACTGGAGCTATCTACATTTCGGGTCCTTCCGACCCTAGGGAAGGTGACACCTTGAAAGTCAAGCATAACATCGTAGACGAAGATGGCTTTGGCAAGGACGAGAATGGTGTACTGCAGCAGATTAAGTACCTATGGCAATCCAACGGATACAATATTGAGATAGACGATACTGAGCCCGAGAAGCTGGATAAGATCGACATCCAGAAATGGATGGATGTTGTCGGTGAGAAAATCCGAGTAATTGCTTACTACACTGATGATTACGGAGTAGACAAGGAGATCATCTCCATGGAGACCAAGCCGGTTCAGCCTGGGAGTACAGAATATCGAATCGGTGCATCAAATAGAAACTCTATCCAAGCTGGCGAGGTTGTAGGGATTCCCATCAACCTGTCTGGCCCTGCCTCAGATACCGAAGATATCGGTGTGTACATCCGTCGAATTATACATGGGTGGCGGATTGAGAAACAGAGCGGTTCCGGTGAGATGCAAATCTTTGGAGACCCTGAAGACGGAGGGCAATCTGCCTCTCCTGGTCCCTTGGTTGCGGACGTTTGGAGTCAAGAAATTCCTGAAGGACCGGAGTGTAAAGAGGGTTGGGATTGCTATCAACAGGCTTACAGTGGCAACCAAGTAGCTCCACTGGGATCTTACTACCAGTACCAGTGTCCTTACCCAGGGCACCCCGAGCTTACTTACGAAGAGTCTCTGGAAGAAGAGTGCAAAACACTTTGTATTGACTACTGCTATACCTGGAACTTGGAGATTGGCGCAAACGATCCGCCTCCGGTACTTGATGATGCTACGATTATCATCAGTATTCACAAGATCGATGGCACCCACAATTATACGCTTCAAACGTGTGCAGAGCCACCAGATCCGGAGAAGTGCCCTCCAGCTTTTGAGAAGAACTATACGGCGATCTGGCGCGTCAAGACCAAGGAGTTTGAGTACAGCGAGTGCAGCTGCAAAAACCCTGTCGGAGAAAAAGGAACTATTCCCAGCAAGATCGAATACAGTGTTACCCCGCCAAGCATGGGCCCTTGGACGCTGGATCCAGAGGAGCGCGAGTTCTACCCTGTCTGCGGCGAGCTTGGATCTGAAGATCTTCCTCCAGCCAATACAGATGACTGGCTTGCGTTACAGCAATTCGTCTGCTTGCCTTTCAAGGCTTTTGATCTTGGATGTCAATGGGACCAAAACCCTTTATCCTGGAGCTACGAAGTCTGTTCAAGGCGGGGATGGTTCGGCTACTTCACTATTCGACGGGACTACTTCTGCGACAGTGGCTACAAGTGGAACGGCCAGCGTGGCTTTGTCATTACGGACGGGAGTGGCCTATCCGAAGATGGCAAGACTGAGAACAGGAAGTTTGTCCAGTACCATGGCTACTCCATGTGGCCTTATACCTATAGAAACAAGTACATCAACCTGCGTCCTAATACTGACCCGCTTGATGCGTCAGGTTTCTGGAGACCAAAGATCTTCAATCCAGGGATACCACCAGAGGCGATCCCTCCTAAATGTGTTGATGCCCCAGAGCAAATTGCTTATTACAGCATTGCTGACAATACCTTGTACTGCACCAAAGAGCACTATATCGAAATGGTTGGTGAGCAGTGGTACAAATGTTTTGTAGATCCAGGTGAGCCTGAGGGCGGGTGGACACCAGGCAGCTCCCCTTGCGTCGACGGACCAGGATGTGGGCCGCAAGAAGTAGGCTGCGAGCCAGGTTATCCCAACTACACAATCGAACCAAGGATTGAGTTCGTCAGGGGAGCCAGGTTCCAAGAGCTGCAGAAAGGCGACCAACTGTATGCTGGTGGCCTGAAGGCAGTCAAACCTCCCGGTATCCCCGAACGCGAAGCAGACGATGGCCAAAAGACACCTACGATTACCGCTCCTCGTTGGGCTCAGTACGTCAACGGTGACAACAGGTTCATCGCTCAGCTCAAGTTTGCGCTCAATGGCGATGACGTCAGACAGGTGGAAGCTGTGAGGTTCTCAAGCAGTAAGGGTTCAGTGTCGGACGACGGTAACTTTACCGTTAACTCTTCAGGTCAGATCTTTGCTCGAACCGGTTCGATAGAGAATGGCACCTACTTCCTTGGGTTCCAGGCAAAGTACAAAAACTTATGGTCAATGCGCTGGAGCGTTGGGGTCAACGTGTTTGACTACTAATAGCATCAACTGGAACCCTATCAGGACTGTAGACTAGCTGGTCGTGGCACTATTTTCCAACAACATCACGATCAAGTTCCAGGCCAATATTGATAAGTGGTTATTTAAGCAGCAGATAGATCCGACCATCGGTGGTGACAATAGCCTGTTCCGCGGTGAGCTGGCTTTGCTTTCTAACGAAGAAGGCATGACTCTTTACTCCATCGATGCTGTCGGTGAGCTAGCAGAGATTCGTCCCAGGATTGAAGAACTGTCAGGGGTGGATATCGTCGATGCTCAGGCAGGGCACGTCTTAATCTTCAACAACGACGATAATGGCCTTACTCCGCCTCAGTATCCAGGTCGTCCACAGAACAAATGGATCAACGTGCCGGCCCCCAGGCCAAACCTGTCAGGCAATAGTATATTCGAACTAGGGGACGTCTCTACTGATACTGTTCAGAATTACGTCCTTCAGGGAGGATCGGCTCTTGTATGGGCCCCTGCGACGAACACGGTACCGGGAGCTAACTTAGGCGCCTGGGTAATGGGAAAGGGCGTCTACAACAGCGTCCTAAATGACTTTGGCGACGTAAGCCTAGATTTTGTGCCCCTGGACGGGCAGACTCTAGTATGGAACGTAGCCTCTTCTAAGTGGCAAAACGCTTTCTACCCAGAGGGTCTCGACGACCTTTTGGACGTTGACATTTCGACCAATGCACCACTAGACGGTGACGTACTTCTTTATGACGGCGATCAAGAGCTCTGGGTGCCTGGAGCCGTGTCTGGGGGCAATGCAAACGTAGAGATACTGACTGACGGAGGTCCGTTCCCAGTTAAGCCACTAGGCACTTTAGGCGTCACAGAAGAAGACGTCAATGGAGAGGGTGGAGACTTCTATTGGATAGAGAAGGACAACACTGACCAGTGGGCTAAGGGGATTCAGACCGGGGAGGTGACCTTTGGTGATTTCAAGGACATAGACACTACTGGCATCCAGCCTGGGCAGGGACTGAGATGGACTTACACGGACGAGGGATTCAAGTTCCTCCCCACAGATCTAGCCCCTATCCCTTTCTACTTCAAGCCTCCAGATCCCGACGGACTTCCTAGTGTTGACGGGATAAACGACGGCCTATTTATCGCCACCTATGGCCAAGACGGTGGCAGGTATTTTACTTCTACCAACCGTTTTAGCACGGAACACCCTGACAGCCAAATTGCTCTAGGCATGTATGGCTCAACCCCCAACGGCGGAGGCATTACTGTTAGGCATGATTGCCCTGATTCGGAACAGAATTGGACCGATTCCGACAGCCTGGAAGATGGTTTCCATATCGGTGCCTTAAGATTTCCAGAGGATCTGGATGTCGACACAGCTGCTGGAGTTCGAGGGATCAGGCCGCTAACAGCAGCGGGGTCTATCCCTTGGTCAGACAAGTCTCAAAGCCCAAATAATAGGTACAGATGGTCGTTCAGGACCTACCTCATAGCGACAAATGCAAGTCAACCTCAGGTCCTTTTTGACTACGGCAGTCTCAAGGTTGAGATCCTTTCGCAAAGCAGCTTTAAGACGACTGTCACCGTAGGGGGAGGCACTGTACTTGAATCAACCTGGGTAACAACTCAAGCCCTGAGTTCAACAGATTGGGACTTCCTGTCTGTCGGCACAAATAGCTACGACTCTACTACTGACAGTTATCCGTTTGGAGTCAGACTGAATGGCGCAGCTCTCTTCACATCAGAGGGACTCTCCGAGATAGCTATGCCGACGGGCGCACGTATTGACGTCCCCGACGTAACGCAGAGGCCTCTACCGATTATCGCTCCGGAGTTCACTGGTTGGCTCTCCCATACCGCCTTTCGTCTAGGGAGTGGTAACAGCAGCGGGCCCCGAAAGAACCTTCCGATGGCAGGTACTTGGCCTGTAACGTATGGTGCTCCTGGTCAGCTAATCATTCTTAGTTGGGGTGAAGGTCAACCTTCGCGGTTTACCACTTATGGCTACTCTCCCGAAACATGGGGTAAGGAAGAGGTTGGCCCGATGTATACCACCTTTGGCACATCGACCAAGCTGCAACACCTGGCCGACGTTGACGGAACCAGCGTCGGAGAAGACTCGGGCTTTCTTTTCTACAACGCCGACACAGCTAAATTCGAAGTCGTCACTGAAGCTCCTGAATTCCAAGGAAGCTACAGGCTTACTCAAGCGGAGGACGTACGTACTTTCGATGACAATTACCGTGATCTACAGGATGGAGACTACTTATCTTATAACTATCAACGGAACCAGTTCGAGCCTGCTCCCACCAGCCACAGCTTTAGGATTAATGACGCGGAAGATGTAGATCTAAGCGGCGGCTTGACTCAAGGGAACGCGCTGGTTTGGAACGCTGCAGAAAATAAATGGATTCCGGGGACCGTAGACGGCTCAGAAGTCCCGGCGTTAAACGACCTAACTGACGTCTTTGCAGACCCTAATGCACTTTCTGACAGCTACACTCTCCTCTACTCAGAAGCCTTTGGCGGCTGGTACGCCGGTCCAGCTCCAAGCACTGGCGCTAACACGGTCGGAGAGCTTTCTGACGTCGACGATACTGGGATCGAGGACGGAGATGTCCTAGCCTATGACTCACTAAGTCAAACATACAAGCCTTCGAAGGATAATACTCCACAGTACATCGATGACCTCTTAGACGTAGACACAACGTCGAGACCCCCTGTAGATGGCCAAGGTCTCCAGTGGAACGATGGCCAATGGGCTCCAGGCCATTTCATGCTAGGTGGTTCATCCAGTATCTATGGTCTTTATGACGTCAAGGTTGAAGGTGACCTAGCGAGCGAAGGTCAGAGCCTTGTTTGGGACGGCCAGTATTTCGCGAATAGAGACGTCCATTCAGGACAGGGAGACGGAGGTGACTTTGACACAGGCAGGACATTGGTCAGCTATACGAGCGGTGTATGGGGTGGTGGAGATTTTGACACGGACGTTGAAGACAAGCCTATAGAATTAATGGGTGGTAGCAGGTTCACTGGCGGCGGAGACTTCTTCTAGCCTTTGGGATCCTATAAGGACTCCGAAACGCTGTTGTGGCTCTATTTCCCAAGAATATAGTCTTCAGGAATTCGGGCAACACTCTTGGTGGACTTAGGTCATATTTCGCTGCTTTTACTGACCAGGCTTTAAAGACGGGTGAGCTGTTTGTCAAGTACGACCCCAATGAGGCCGGGTACGTCTCGCTGCTAACTCAGGACCCGGAATTCAATGAAGCTGTCTCTGTTTTTGGTGGCCTACCCCAATTAGCGGACGCAACTTATTCCTCAAGGAACCTTCAGCACTTATCTACTCTTGTCTGGAAAGAAGACCGCTTACGTGTCTATGAAAACCCTGAGCAACCTGGCGACATCGTTGAAGAGCTAGGTGACGGCTGGGGCATCAGTGCGCCGTTCCCATTCAGACTTTTCGAGAGCTCCATTGACGAATTAGAGGATGTCGACTCTTCTAGTGGAATTCCCAGAGGAAAGGCTTACGGTGATGCTCTTACCTGGAGGTTTATCGGAGACGGCCCAGAAGGATACTTTGAGACAGGGCCCGGTCTAGGTGAGCCCATCACCGGAGTGGAAGGTACTGCCAGCCTGAGCGACACCCTTGTTGTCACCTATCCTGATGGTGCGGCAGGCATTGCAGACAATTCTCGACTGGTCTGGAACCAGCGCAACCTTCAGTGGGAGCCGAAAGAGGTAACCCCCACGCTAGAGAACAGAGGCGATACTGATTTCTCGGAAGGCGATCCTGTAGACGGCGATGGCCTCGTCTACGACGAACTCAACGAGACATGGTCTCCAGGTGCCGTCCTAGAAGAAGGCGTGATCAAGATTTCCGATGGCCGTCGGGGTGTTGACAAAAAGAAAGAGATTGTTGTTCTAACAGGTAAGGCTGATGGCTGGAAGCAAGACGTCCTCTATAGCAGCGGCGAGACAGAATGGATATCTCCTTCTACGGAATACCATCCGTTCGGTTCTGACTGGATGCTGTCTCTCGGTGTTTCAATCAAAACAAAAGACAACTCACCTGGTGATTACTGGGAAAGATTTCCTGATGGATGCTTCTTTCTGCAGCAAGGGCAGCTTAGGCCTAATAACTTTTCTAACCAATATATCTCGAAACTCCGCCTTGATAACAGGCTAAACCTTGAGGACACCGACTACTATGCCGAAAGAGGTGCGATAGGATACGAGCACAGCATTCCTCCTATTACCAGCTCGGGCACCAGGGCTCGGCAGCCAATGTCCTGGGATGGCGACTATACCGTTCAGTTCTGGCTGCGCTTTAACGATGAGATCAACGATGTATACACCGACAACCCAAACCCAACCCGATCAGGTCAAAGGTGGGAGATCATCGATATCGACGGCCAACTTGCGTGTTTCTTGCGCTGGGAATCAACCTTTACTTCAGGGAACTTGCCGGTACAAAACCTTAAGCTGATCTATGGTCCATCAGGTATCGAAGAGACGCTGGTTCTTAACGCGCAAGCAGCTACGGATTACCATGTCTGTTTTGTCTACTCAGCTGCAGACGCTAGATACAAGGTATGGATCAACGGTGTTTGCGTTGCTCAGCGAAGCATTCCGATTGTTGGCAGTTCTACGTTTATTGATTTCAGGGAGCTTGAGATTGGACAGACATCCACAAGCAGCTTTTCGAATGGTGCAGTCACTTGCTACTTCGCTGACCTAATTATATCACTCGTCAAGGAGCATGATACGCTTCCTACTAGCATCCTGGACGGCACTCGAGAGTTCGCACCTCCGGGACCATGGGCCAGGAGACTCGTAGAAGGTCCCAAGGCGGCTCTACAGACCCTCGGTATAACTAAGACGGGGTTATTTAGCTGGATCGCCAAAGAGCAGCCCTACAAGTGGAACACAGCCTTTGGAAGCAAGCAGAGCTACTGGGTAGAGCAACCGCTCAACATGGACCAAAGGTCGTTCGTTGGCAACGAAGTATTGAGTTGGGATGGATCTAAGTTCGTCACAACTAAGGAAGCTGGAGGAAATGACTTCAGGGCTAAACTCAGTCCTGGGAGCCCAATTGCAGATGGTAAGAAATACTTCAGTTCAATTTTCAATGCGAGCAGCGCTTTCCCTACGCAAGATCTTCTATCGGGCTCAATTAATGTAAGCAGGTGGCACACCGATGGCAAGGGCAACCTGGAGACCTTTGTAGATTCAGGTTTAACCTACGGCGTATCTGAGACATACGGCTACGCCAATACTCGCTTCGGAACCTGGGAGAACACGCCTTTCGGGTTTCCACTCCCAGGAATGCACGGGACGCCAGGCATCTACGCTACGCCTATACAGCGATCGGACACCTTGAATGTCAAGGGCTGGATCCCCCCGAACACTGACATCCCTATATCGCTCGCAGAGGATCTTGTTGACCAAAATGGTGAGGGCTTTCATGGCTGCGCTATTAAGTTCAAGGTAATCAAGTGGCAGGATCTCGACAATATCATTGGAGGCGCCTTTAGTTCTACACGCGAAGACATACGTATCTCGGTAGATCCCACCGGGAGACTTGAGTTTAGAATTACACAATCTGCTGGTATTTATGCGCCGAACAGGACTGATGATTCAGGAACGGAACCTTACAGCCTTTTCCAGTTCTACAACGGCTTTTATAATTATGTTGAATTTGACACTAGGCCTGACATACTTAACAACGGGGAGATTAACGAAATTGTTATTTGTCAAGACTTTCTCAATGCTGGTCTGTACGTATATGTTAACGGTGTTAACGAATTTCTGTACAATGTTAAGAGTGAGGGGTTTCAAGGACTAGTACCTGGAGACGAGCCTGGACTAGTCACAGATGATGCTATCATCGGCAGGTGGCATCCGGACCGAGTCGGGCAGTCAGGCAGGTTCTACAAGAACAAGGGCTTACCTAATTACATCGCCATAGACAATGGGAGCGGATGGTATAAGGAATGGGCCGAAGAGAACGATCGGTTTGGTGATCGCCTGTACAGGTTTAGTGCATTCGCGCAAGGCGCATTACTGCAAAATTCAAGTGGATCACTCGAAGCCTTTCGGTCAAGGACTCTTGAGGATCCTCAATGGAATGGCCAAGCTTTTTATGACTTCACTGCAGCTGGCTGGTATGACGCTGAGACAAGTCATCCTGGACAGTCCACGTTTACTGGAACTCAGAGACACTTTGTAGGTCATCCTGGCTTTGTCCAGAGTTCCAACGAGCTAACGAATACGGGTGGCGCAAAGACTCGGATCCAAGGCCAGCTGATTGGGTCAGGCAGGGTTCTGTTCGGCATGTTGGCGAACGATGGCGACCGATTCAACAATGAGTCAAGTTTCCTTCGTGATCGCTTTGGTCAAAACAACTGGCAATTCGTTGACTCTTACGAGCTTGGATTAAATGGATCGAATGACTTCTACTCTAGCGGCAGGCAAGTTGATCAAACTCTAAACTACTTCCAGGATGTGGTCACCATTGGCCCAGCTTGGCGTGAAGGCGAAACCTGGATTCATAATGCTGGCTTGTTCTCCGCAGGCATACCTGATTTTGGCCCTATTACTGAATTGGCAGCTAATGAGCCGATCACCAACTTGCAAGATGGCGACAGCCTGTACTGGGACGTAAGACTAAAAGGTTATGTCAACCGTCAAGAGGACGAGAGCGAATATGCTTTGGACGATCTGCGAGACGTCACGATCACAAATCCTAGCAGTAATGATCAAGTATTCTACAATGCAATTACTCAGGAGTTCGTAAACCAAAGGTATGATTACGTCTCCTCTCTGAGGGGTATGAACGATGTCAGGCTCCCACCCGTAAGCGAAGCAATAGAAGGATCGCTCATTGCTTGGGACGCCGCCTCTTCTTACTACAAGGAGTACTTGTCTGTGGCGGCCCTCGACATCGGTGACCTGATTGATGTCAACTGGGAGGCTACAAACGCTAGAGGAGGATACAAAGACAGCACTTATTATATCTACTGGGATGCCATCGCTAAACAATGGTCTTCCATTGCGGACGAACGCAACGGTACTCAGGTCGTTAGAGAGTGGAGGGGTGAATGGGAGTTGACCGAGATGGTCGACATGTACCAGGACAAGCAGGTAGGTCGAGCTCTGACCTCTTCAGCCCCGGCAGACAGTAGATACCAGTGGTACGATCCTTACAGGCGAGAGTACAGAACTGAGCCCGCGGCTTTTAATGAGTCAGTCTCGGGAATAGTCAACACAGGTCGTGGTGATGGCGGCGATTTCGAGTATGGAGACATTGACTTTGGCTCACCACTAGGTGTCTTTGGTGGAGGCAACTTCGAGACAGGAGAAGAAGATCGTCCAAAAGAAATGATAGAAGGCTTGAATGGTGGCGACTTTGTCTTTGACAACAGGAGGGGAATGGACCTTCGACCTGGCCCTATCCAGGAAACAGATTACACCGACCTTATCCTCTACTTCGACGGCGAAAATCCTGAGATTGATTCTAGTAATAGAGACTCTAGTAACGACATGACGGTACACGGTTCCGCTCAGATCGTACAGGACAATACGACTGAAGGCAAGCCTGGTTACCTCGAGTTTCCTGTCTTTGCTTTTACTGAACAATACAATGCCATCAGTGTTCTAGACCTACCAGAGATACCAAAGAACTATGGGCCTGAAGGTTGGTTTTCTTACCGCATCGCTAACAATTGGGAGATCCAGAACGACTCTTGGTCTATTGAGATGGACATCCGTCTTGATCAGGAAGACACGCATGACTGGCATTGGTTTACGCATGGGAATAGACAGATGGATGTTGGCTTTGAGTTCCGCAACCAGGCGACCATGACATCAAGAGAGCTTGGTCTCTATGGCGTAGATGCCGTAGATACAATGTCCTTTAAATGGAAACCTCGCGACAGGACGGAGATAGATTACACGATACCTCTTGGGGAGCCTGGAGATGCTCGGCCCTGGTCCTTTGGGGAGTTCAAGCGAATGATCCTTTGCTTTGACGCTGAGACAACTCGACTAAGCCTTTACTATGATGGATTACAGGTTGTAACAGTCCTTCTGAATTCTCTTCCAGGCTGGCTGCCAGACGACGGTTTTATTATGGATGAATGGGACCGCTTTGACTATTTCCAAAGACTCTTAACCTTAGGATCTAGCCCTTGGTTCAATCGGGGTGCGAACATGCAGGGCGCGATTGACAACGTTCGTCTATCAAGGCGAGTCATCCCCTACGACGCAAGCTTCCCGACAACTCCTGAGGTCCTTGCTCCATACCCACTACATCCAGCCAGGGCGCCCTTCGACGTCGATGGCAGACCTGAGAATGATAAGCCTTATGTCTCTGCCTGTCTTGAATTCAAGCAAGACACCTTCAGCGGAAGCCGCTATCTCTATCCTCACCGTGTCGGACAGGACAGCACTGGCTTTTTCTGGCTGCCTAACAAGTTTGCTCTCGCGGCCGACGAGGTAACTGATCCCTATGACGAATCAGTTGCTTGGCCGTATCAGACAAGGTACAATGTTGGATACAAGATTCAGTCCCAGACAGAATTCTATTCAGCAGTAAGATCTATTAACTTGACCAATGGTGTAAGTAATTACCCGCAAGGATGGAATGGTCGGCAAGGGCTCAGGAGACCGGTGTCGCCAATCTTTGATCTAGCGGCTACGACCTTCACCGTTGAAGCGGTGATAGAAGTTCGTCATAGTCACACCGCTAGTTTCAAGCTGAGTCAATACGATGACCTGATTCCACCAGAATTCTATTACCACTCTTCTTATCTTCTCAATTGTGCAGCAGAGGAGGACTTGTCTGACGTTACCTCTGGACGGTCGTGGGCTATTCGAGTTTTTGACTACGCTCCGTACGATTCTAAGAAGTTTGGCAGGCCATGGGAGAACGGCGTTAAGTTTGAGTTCTGGACGTTAGATGACGATGACGAGGTCCAGTACAACAGCCTTGACTTCATGTTTGGGCCTCAGGTTTGGAGCTCGCCTAGGGGAGAGCGTTACGAGCCACCAGGAAACGAAAGGGTAGCCTGGCCTGCACAACCCGATGGAGAATTCGCCCATGTTGTCGTTCAACGTGACATGAGGAAGGGCACCGTGACCGTGATCATCAACGGTCAGAGCATGACCAAGTATCATCCTGAAATCAAGAAGCCTTTCAGGGATTTGTCGCAATTCACAAATCACTTGGTTGCTTTAGGCATGGATGCCAATATGAACTTTGATACTGGAAATGACATGGATGGACAGGTGAATTACATCCGAGTAATTAGTGGCAAGCTGTTGTATGGCAAGTCAGCTGAGTTCCCGGTGCTTCCCGCAACGCTTTCGGCAACCTAGACGGATTCGCAGGAAGGTACGTGCCAACGCCTACAAACAGAGTTCCTGTAAGGGTAGCGCGTGGTAACTATGCTACGTTTTCCGCTTCGATGGCGGAACTGTACGAGGGTGAGATTGTTTACGCCGTAGACGAGCAAGCTCTTTACGTAGTAGAAAACGAAACACTTATTCCTGTCGCAGGCGATGGTCTGGTCCTTAGTGTTAACGGCCAGACGGGTAACGTAATACTTGGCGTCGGAGAGCTGGATGACACGGACTTGTCCGGCTTGGCTGACGGCGACATGCTGGTCTACCAGAACAACAAGTGGATAAATATTCCTGCCACTACGGGTGGTACCGTCTACAGCGTTGATGTCACAGGCTCGAACGGCATCTCGTCAACAGGTGGCCCAATTACCAGCACAGGCTCTATCGATGTAAGCCTGACAGACACGGGCGTGGTCCCTGGCGAGTACATCCACCCCAAGGTTACAGTTGACGCTCAAGGGCGCATCTCATCTATAGAGGCCGAGGTTCCTGCTGACCAAACTCTAAATGACTTAACTGATGTCGAAGCTCCTGTTCCAGGTATTGGCGATGGCCTTGTCTGGGACGGAGTCAATTGGATCAATACGCCTGACGTCGGCGGCGGTGCTGGGGAGCTTGATGAGCTAACCGATGTTGACGTTTCAACGACACCTCCTTTAAACGGCCAAGCTCTTGTCTATAATCAGGGTAGTGCTACATGGGTTCCAGGTACTGTTGATACAGCCGAGCCTCCTCCACCACTACTTGAGATAGATGACCTAATCGATGTAGTTGTCGACACTAGTCTTACTTCCGACTACATCTTACGCTATAGCCAACAGGCGAACGTATGGGAAAACGTAGATCTTGTCTTAGATACGATTGAGGACATTGCTGATGTCCAGACCGGCCTCTACGATGCTCCTGCAAACGGTGACGTCCTGGTATGGGACGTGTCTTCACAGAAGTGGACCAATAGACCTGCAAACACGGCTGGGCCAGTTGAACTGCAGACTTATACAACTGATTCTACAGCGTCACCTCTTCTTGGTGGCGACAGTGTACTCGCTGACAACCAAGCCTGGAACGACCTGGGCTTCGTTCTGTTCTCTCCTCTCTATGACCCTGATCCTGTAGAGAGTTATCCTTTTCCGCGTTCAGAAGGATATAGCCAGGCGATGCTCCTGTCGGATCTTCCTGATAACTATTTTAAGGGTCAGATACATCTTTGGGGTGGCTACGTTGAGAATATCCCGACTGTTAATACGTCTAATGCGCTTTGTCAGATTCACGTCAACAGGGAGATGGTGGCACTTAGTAAGCCCGTCCAAGCTCCTAACTATTACACCAGTTACTACGACTGCTACGACTACAGGGAAGACGGCAGCAACGATTCTCAAATTGAGTTTAGTTTATTCGCTGAGGACGTAACGCGCCTTAATATGCTGCTAGGCCGAGTGGGTCTTTGTCCTTTATATGTAGACGCGGACGGAGAGAAGTGGTCTATCGTCCGTAGGGAATACTTTAGTCAGCTGACCTACTCCAGGCATTTTGCCCAGGAGTTTTGGCTCAGTTCGAAGGGAAGCTTCTTTGTCAAGCAAGGCGCCCCTAGTTGGGGCTTTAACTGGAACAGCGGAAATTGTGGCGAGTATAACCACGGTGTCTATTTTGACGGCAACTCAGAAAACAACGATAGCCCTAATGGCTTAGAAGGTTACGGCTATAAGAACTGGGCTGATCGTCCTCGGCGAGGGAGCTACGTCAACTTCTGCGGTCCAAAGGAATCAGGTCCTATCCTTCCTAGTTACAGACTGGAAGAGCTAGAGAATGTAGAGGCCGACAATGCCGTTGCGCAAGACATTATTCAGTACGATGGTACGAACTGGGTCAACACTCCTCTACCCCCTACTCCCGAGGTACCTCAGGATATTGGCGACCTAGACGATGTTGATACGACTGGTGCCCAACCTGACGAGATTCTAATCTATGATGGCAGCTCTTGGAAAGCAGAGCCCTTACCTTCTTCAGATATTGACCTTTCCAATGAAAGCATTGATGCGCTTGGTGATGTTAACACTAGCAACCCTCCACCTGGCATTGGCCAACTTCTTCAGTACAACGGATTTGAGTGGGTGCCCGCAGACGCCCCTCAGAGCGGTGCTGGCAGTCTGGATGACCTTACTGATGTAAACGTTGTTACACCCGCCCCTGAGGACACCCAGGTACTCGCATACAACCAGGCTGATGATGAGTGGCAGGCGGCTAACCCTAGAGCCACCTCCGGAGCGCCTACTGCTACCAACTTTCCGGGGCTTCCTGGAGAGATGCGCTTCGATGCTGAATACTTCTATATCTGCATTGCGCTTAACACTTGGAAGCAGGTTGCCCTTAGCGATATCACATCAACACCTGAGCCTCCTGTTATTGGAGACATCGCGGACGGCGGCGACTTCCTCAACGGCAATCCTGGAACCATCGACACAATCCTTGATGGAGGCAACTGGACTACAGGCGTATCCAACGACCAGCAAGACGTGGTCATGGATGGTGGACTGTTCGGCCCAGACCTACCTGTTATTGGTGACGCTATTGACGGCGGTAACTTCGAAGACGGAACAAGTAACGGAACTAACTTCTTTGTTGATGGCGGCAACTTCACTACTGGAGCTCCTGGTACTGATGGCGGCATTGATATTGACGGCGGTGAGATCACTCCAGATCTTCCTCAGAACGGCGACATCATTGACGGTGGCGATTGGCTCAATGGCACACCAGGCACAAACTACTACACAGATGGCGGTAACTTTACCACCGGAGCTGCAGGCAGCTCTGACGTCACCCTTGATGGCGGTTACTTCGAGGGTGAGACTCCTGACTCCTTCTCTACGATTGACGGTGGTAACTTTGAATTCGGATTCAGCAATGGATCTGAATACTACATGGACGGAGGTAACTGGACTACTGGACTTGGCGGTTCCCAAGGCACAGCTGATGGAGGACTGTTCGAGCCTGATCCCGTACTCGCTCCGGGACCCAATGACACAATTAACGGTGGCAACTTCACCTCAGGCGTGGGCGGTAGCAACTTCAATGTTGACGGTGGCAGCTTTATCACAGGAGACTCTATACCTCCTCAGGGCACGGCAGATGGAGGCGTCTGGACTAGTGACGTTGACCTGTACCCAGTAGAGGGCGGCAACTTTACTACCGGACAGAGTGGCGCTAGATCCGAGATCGTTGACGGCGGCCAGTTCACTACTGGCGATGCATACGACGAAACTCCTGTTGACGGCGGCGACTTCACCTTAACTTCGGGCGGTAATGATGAGGGCACTGTCGATGGAGGAGAGTTCATAGTCTGATCGGCATCCTAGCGGGAGTGTAATCGGTTATCATGGCAGCCCCTAATCCAAGAAGCAAGCTTCTCCCAGCTAGGGGTAATTTAGCTGACCTAGAGTTTCTTGTCGAAGATCTCCTGGAAGGCGAGATGTGTTACGCCTATGACTTAGATCAGTACTACCAGAAAGAAGCTGGTCTCCTGGTTGCCGTGGGCGCATCAAAGATTCAAGGAGCCAAGGCTGATTCTGCCTTGCAGGACTCTCCGGTTGATTCCAAGCAGTATGGCCGCTCAGGCGGGGCTTGGGTTGAGATTGACACTACTGATACCGGCGCAGTTGGCGAAGGCCTTGAAGGCGAGTTTCCTTACTACAGTGCTGACGGTCGCGTCTTGGCATCTGCAGGCACAGGCATTAGATTAGATACTGTCAATAATAAACTTATTGTTGATGACATTGAGGTTGGAACATTTCAGCTCGCTGGAGAATTCAACGTTGATTTTCTAAACATGAATGGGACTGGGCCTGCCCTCATTGAATCCGGCAGTGATATCCTGCTTCGGCCTGCAGCAGACATCAGCGCTGAGAACAGCGTTATCAAGAACCTGGCAACTCCTACTGCTGACAGCCATGCTGCTACCAAGGCTTACGTCGATCAGCAGATTGCACTCTATGTTAATTCCTTCCCTCGAAACGGGTACATAGTTGACGGCTCGGTCAACGCCATCGCCTATAGTGTTTCAGGTCCTGGATTGGTTGCTATTGAGACAAATCCAGACATAATACTCTATAGAGGTTTCACCTATACTTTTGATAATACTCTATCCAACTCACTTAACTCATTCCTGATCAAGACCTCTGTATCTTCGGGCACTTCCAATCAGTTCGACAATTCCGGAACATATGTAACAGGAGACCCTGACGGCGTAGTAGTCTTTGAGGTACCACACACCAGTACTACTCAACTGTACGGAGTAAGCCAAAGCGACAGTCGAAAGAACATAACGTTTATCATCGTAGGAGAGTAAGATGACTGAAGCACGCAAGACCGTAGTTACGCTATGGAAAGGAGTAGACGGCGTTCGTTTCCTGGAAGAGATGGCGGCCACAAGTGGGGCGGACTTCATTCCCAATCATGCCGTTGAGGTTTACAACGAGAAGCCTCATTCCATTTCCAACTTTGACTTCGTCATGACATTGGAGGAGGCTAAGCTTGTACGGAGAGACCCTCGAGTCAGGGATGTGCGCTGGGGTTCCAAGAAAGAGCTGGGCATCTTTGCAAAGCCAGACACCATAGATGATATAAGGAATTACGACCGCACGTCATATGTCAGCAACCCTTTGTACACCAACTGGGGGCTAATAGCCTGCAGTAAAGATCAGCCATACTCCAAGACCAATGCATTCGAAGCCCGCCTTGATGACCGCTTCAATTACACGTTGACAGGTAGAGACGTTGATGTGGTTATTAGTGACGACGGCATCCAAGTTGCTCATCCGGAATTCTCGTATGCCGATCAGCCTGGGGTTAGCCGAGTGGAACAAATTGACTGGATCGCTGCCTCCGGGATGACCGAGTATGGACCGCAAGATCCATCCTATTACATTTCAAATACAGAAGGGCATGGCACTCATGTTGCTAGCATCGTAGCGGGCAATCTTTACGGCTGGGCCAAGGAAGCAAGTCTCTACTCCATGGCTGTTATCAGTCTCAATGGCAATGCTCCGGCAAGTTGGATGTATGGCCCAACTGATTCCTTTAACCTGATACGTGGTTTCCATCAGAACAAAACAAATGGCCGGCCTACGATCGTCAATGCTTCTTGGACTTTTTTCTCTAGATGGGACTGGGATACTGGATGGTTCAGGGGAGAATATCTGGACAACTATTCGAATCAATACCCTGCAGTCGACCCATCTCCTGAGCGGGCTATGCGCGATTTTGGACATCCTATCAGGGTGACTTCTGCTGACTCTGATATCGAAGATCTTATCGCGGCTGGGGTAATCGTAGTGTCTTCTGCTGGGAATAACTACACTTACATTGACGAGGTAGGAGGTCAGGACTGGATGAACCGCCGAGACGAGAGATCCGGCTTTAACACTCGTTACTATTGCCGAGGCGGAACTCCTGGAAACACTGTAGGGGTAATTACTGTCGGCAACATTGATAGCGATTTGCTGACACTCTCTGGCGGAAGCGAGGTTGACAAGATGCAGTTCGCTAGCTCTCGAGGCCCTGGTGTTGATATATGGGCACCCGGCACTAATATCCAGGGAGCTATATCAAAGCCCAACGGGTTTAACCCACAACAGGTAAACCCTCAACCTTATCCAGGGTACCCAGCGTTCGAATCATGCAAGCTCACAGGAACTAGCTTCGCTGCACCTCAGGTAGCAGGAGTTTTAGCACAGCACTGTCAGCTAAATCCTGACATCAATTCCTTCGAGGCAAAACAGTGGATTATTGATAACGCTGAAGTCGACAGGATCTACGACGACACCAGCGGCCCAAGTGAGGATAATTTTGCGAACGATTATGCGTTAAACGGATCTCCGAATCGTTTTCTAAGAAATCCATACGTAAGTCCAAATGTGGTTTCTTTTAGCGGAGATGTCTCGTTTCAAAAATAAGAGGGACTTGGGTATCCTAGCTGGAACTTAACGCTTCTAGTCTCATGCCAGTTCCAAGCCCAAGGAGCAAGTTGCTGCCAGCCCGTGGTAATTACTCGGACTTGGCTGCCAACGTATCCGAGCTCCTCGATGGTGAAATTTGTTACGCCATTGATCAAGATCAGTATTACCAGAAAGAAGGTACGAACCTTGTTTCAGTTGGTGCCACCAAAGCTCAAGGCATCTTAGCCGAAACCGCCGTTCAGGAAGCTCCTTCGAACGGTAACGAGTACGTGCGTAAAAACGGCGCATGGGCGGTAGCAACGACCGGAGACGGTGGCGGCGGCGTCGCTGGTGTTTCCAGTATCATTGCAGGCACCGGTATTAGCGTTGACCAGTCCACTGGCGATGTAACGATTACAGCCGACGGCAATCAGGTAGACGTCGCTCTTGACGATCTTACCGACGTTGACTTGACTGTTGCCGCTACAGATGGACAAGTCCTTACTTACGACAACGCAACCTCAAAGTTTACAGCTCAGACACCTCAGGCCGGTAGCAGCACAGAAAGTCTTGATGACTTGACTGATGTCGACCTGACAACTCCAGCTGCGATTGGCGATGTGCTTATGCACGACGGTAGCCAGTTCGTTGCTTTTGCAGCGGATCAGATCGCAAGCTCAGTTGGCGCCCAGCCTCGCACAACGTTTGCCCTCACCGCAAACGGCACGCAGTCCTACTTGTTCGCAGGTCCTGGTTTTGTAGCTCCTACACCTAACCCGACGATTACTCTGCAGCGCGGTCAGACTTACGTCTTCTCCAACTCAACAGGTTCTCATCCCTTCGAGATCCAAGACAACGAGCTTGGCGCTCCTTACGACTCCGGTGTCACCAACAACAACACTGTTGGCGATGTGATCTTTGTCGTCCCCATGGACGCACCAGACACCCTCAAGTATGCGTGCACGGTGCACTCCGGCATGACTGGACTTATCAATGTCCTTTCAGCCGCTGGGGAAGCAGGTCCTACTCCAGACGTGACATTGGACGACTTGTCCGACGTTGATCTGACTGTCGCCGCTACTGAGGGTCAGGCGCTGATCTGGTCAGATTTAAGCGGTAGCTGGATTGCCGGCGATGTAGAGGCAGGCGACGGTGGCGGTGGTGCTACGGTCTACGGTCCTTTCACTCCTCTCTCTTTCCATACTTTTGACAGCAGCTCCGATCCTGCTGCAGCCTCGACCGATCTTCAGGATTGGCCCGGTCCTGTAGCCACTGATCTTAATAAAGTTGGCCTTGGCGCTTGTGACGGTCGTCCAACAAGCGATGGCTGCGAAGTTCGTGGTGACTTCGGAACCGATATCCTGACTGGCAATGCATTCTCGGTTGCCTTCTGGTATATGCATACTGGCGCCACTACTGGCGGTGTCGGACACTACATTGTCGGTTGCACCAAGGCAGGCGTTAACACTCCTAGCGGCCTAGTCATTAAGGTCCTGACTAACACCTTCAACTTGCCTCAGGAGCTTGAAGATGCAGGCATCGGCGAGTACAGCTTGTGCATGTGCAGCGGAACAGGTCAAACCGGCGCTCTTACCGGTGCTCCTAACCTTAGTGCCTTTGACGGCAACTGGCACCATTACATCTTCTCCCATGATGGCAGCGGTGTCTACAAGACTCACGTAGATGGCGTAGAAGTACACAGCAACGACAAGACTCTTCCAGAAGACTTTACTGACGCTGGCGTCTACGGCAGCCACGACGGTGAGTTCACTCTTATGGGTTGCCGCGATGATTCCTGTCGCAACTTTGGCATCCTCGACAACTTCGCTGTTTACGATGCTGACATCACAGACGGCAAGGCCACGCTTCCTGCCGCCGCCTTACTCGTACCAGTAAGTACTGACTTCCAGTTCGAGGCAACACCTCCCCTGGGATCGACTACTGATCTGACTGACTTCAGCGCTACTGCTGCAACAGCTGGCCAGGTACCTGTCTCCGACGGAACTCTCTACGTTCCTACAACTTTAGGCCTTAATGCCCTTAGCGATGTTGACCTGACTGTCGCAGCCGCCGACGGAGAAGTTCTTTCTTTCGATGCCGCTAGCGGTTCCTGGAAAGCAGGTGCAGTTGCTTCTGGTGGTGGTGGTGCTACTCCAGACAGCGAGATCACTACGACGCCGGCCGACATCCTGGTCGCTCATGACTTCCAAGAGCAAGGCGCTGGTGCTAACCACATCAACATGCCAAACTTCGCAGGACCCGGAAGCCCGGACTACCCTTACTACTCTGGTAACAACTACCTTGCCTTCAGTGAAAGTTCTACCGTTAGCACTATTGACGGTACATGGGCTGCAACCGTGGATCAAGGTCTTAGCATTACGTTTGACTTTAACTGGGCATCTGGTAACGGTCCAGACGAGGCCATCATCTTTGCTATCGGTTCTGCCGCTGGTGGAGACGGTTCAACCACAGGTTTCTCGGTCCGCTTCCAAGCTGATCCTGCTTACTCGTCTGTTGCAGGTGACAACTTCTCCACTGGTCCTGATCAGAAAGGTATTATCTATCTTGCTGATAACGAGCAGACAGAAAAGTACCTTGTCGGAACCAAGGTCGGAATGGCAGATCCATCTATTGGCGACAACGTATGGAGACAGATCACCTTTATCATCCACGAAGACGGAAACGGCGCACAGACTGGTCAGTTCTCCTGCTACGTAGACGGAGTCCTGGTTGATACGTTTGACCGGTCAGTGGCTGATAGCCAAGGCGCTATTGGCGGTGTGGTTACTGGTGGTGCTTCTAATGACACTTACTACTTCGGTGGTCTTAGAGGAGCTACTAACAACTTCGCTCACAGCCTCGACAACCTGCTCGTTGTCAGCAAGGCAGTCTATCCATACCTGACTCCTGCTATTGACATCATCGACACTGGTCATCGCAATGCAACCTACGACAACCAATACAACTACGTCATTAATGGTGAGGACATCACCGCAGGCCGGACCTATACTGCTTGGAGTGGCACTGCTCCTCTGCAGTCTCTGTCTAACGTCAGAACCGGTGATAACGCTCTTCCTGGTTATGGCCTCAGGTATAACGCAACTAACCGAGAGTACACCAACCAGTCTTTGGTTAGTATCCGGACGACCAGTAGCAGCGAGTACGCTCAGACTCCGTTCTCAGCCGAAGACTCAGTCTTTGACGTGGATAACAAAGGCGACATCATCGCTGACACTTTCAACAACATCCTGTACCTCTATGTTGGCACGTACAACACAGACAATGGTAGCGGTGGTTGGGTCGCGATAAACTTTGATCCAGCTGACGGCTACGGCGGTGGCCCTCCTGCCTAATCTGCAGGCAAATAGCGGCCCCTCTTCTGAGGGGCTTTTTTAATGGCAGTGGGTACCCTATGCCAGATTCAAGCGCCTTCATGTCTGCACCGTCGAACCGCATACCTGTTAGACCGGCAAGAGGCACGCGGCAGATCCTGGGTATTGATATTGATAAATTGCAGGAAGGCGAAATTGTCTTTGCACGCGACGAAGATTCTCTGTACGTTAAAGACAATGGCGTCCTTGTGAACGTCGGGTCAGGCTCAGGCATTAGTGATCAGATTGTTAGTGCGAAGCTTACTTGGAGCGTTTTGTTGTCCAACAACAACCTGTACACATTCTCGGGTCCCGGTCTGGACGATACCTTTGAACTCCCTACGATCTACCTAATTCGTGGACAGAAGTATAAGTTTGTGCACGCTCTGTCGACTGATACATTTCAGATCACGACAACCAATGGCACACCCTACAATGTTGGAGTGCTTGGCAACCCGGCCTTCGAGAGCTCGATTGAATGGGAGGTTTCGATGCAGGCGCCTCAGAACCTTCGCTACAGCTCAACAACAAACAGCACAGTCAACCAGGGCAAGTTCATTGTCATCTCTGACACGTTTACCTTGGCCATCGAGGACTTGGATAACGTCAACTCAACCGATGCTGTAGATGGCGATGTTCTTGTTTGGTCAGAAAGCCAGCAGGAATGGAAGCCCGCTCAGGTGACCACTGGTGGCACCACGAACCTTTCTGGATTGACCGACGTAGATACGACTGGCGTTATCCAGGATGACGTGCTGAAGTACAACGGTACGTTCTGGGTTGCATCGCCGGAAGCAACTGATCCAGGTACGGCTGGACGCAAGTCAACTGTTGCAGTTGATGATACCCGTTCGGGCCAGATGCTAGGAACAGAGTTCATCTTAAACGGAACTGTTAACTGGACAGACCTTGGCTTTGATATCATCGGTGGAGCTTCCGGGGCAGGTGTCAATGAATGGATATCTTCGGACCGGATTACATGGCTGGATAACTGGTCACCTCTTGGTCGATCTGATTCGGCGCCAGACAACGAGTACTTTAACTTTGACGGTTCAGGACGACTGATTTCTTTCACAAACTCGCCACGGAACCATGTTCCTGTTTCGTCGACCAAGAAGCTCTCGGTGCCTCAGAATAATGCATTGTGCTATGTTGCTTTCCTGAATGCATCTCAGACCTTCATACATCAAGCCGGCCAACAGAGCATAACCATTGATGGCATTCCATGGGTGGTCATTCGGATCGAGTACCGAAAGTTTGACACCTACCTGGCGATGGAGTACTGGATGAGTCCTGATGGCCATCTTAAGATGCTCTACGGCCGCCCTCAGAATGGCTTCACCATTGACGCTGGTCCTAACGGGAACGGTCTGGTCTTTGCTTCTAGGTCCGATGACGCGACCCTTGGCGACGCAAACTTTGTGCTACCTGGCTTGACGTCAGCTGGAGACTATAGCATTGAGTTCTGGTATAACGGCAGTGGCTATAATCTTGACGACCTGGCGAACGTAGCTGACTCTAGTACCGATCCGCCAAGGCAGAACTTTCCCCTTGTATGGGACAACGGATCATGGAGGCCAGGCAGTATCGTTAGGGACGGAGCTCAGGCCTCAACTTCAGGTGGTGACCTTGGAATCTTTGCTGTCGATGCAACGTACCTTTACGTCTGTGTTGCCAACAATCAGTGGAAAAGAATCCCTTTGGAATCCTTCGTTTGATTGCATCTTAAGAAATGGCTGACACCAAAGATCTGTACATGGAACAGTTCCGTTCTGCCGGCAAGCTTCCGACGGGTCCTATCTCCCCTTGGCCTCAGGGAAGGGACATCAGAACGATCGATCAGTTCGAAGGCAAAGGAGGCAAGCAGAATGCCAACAAGGTCAAGGCCAGCGCCTTTGAACAACTGAAGGGCTTAGGGAGAACTGCAGCTCAAGCAGCTCGAGAAGGTAAGACGACTCCAGAGATTCGAGCAGAGAGACTAGAGACATGCTGGTCGTGCCAGCACTTTATCAAAGACTCTAGTCGCTGTGGGTTATGTGGATGTTTCATGAAAGCCAAGACATGGGTTGCAGGAAATCCCAACAAGCTATGTCCCGCTCAAAAGTGGAATAGGTAATATACGTCGTAACTTTCGTCCGGCGAGATGCCGGTCTTACATATGTCCGAAGAAAACCTCAATGTGCCTGCAGAGAATGTAGTGCCTGAGACTTCTGCTCCTGTGCCAACTCCCGCTGCCAGTGGTGGTGAGATGATGCCACGTTCGGAGGCCGAGAACCTTCTCAAAGCCCTAAAGGCTGAGCGTGAAGCACGCAAGCAATATGAGCGCGACCTGAAGGAAACCAAGGGTCAGCTTGAGAAGTTTGCAGAGATCAATCCAGACGAGTATCGCTCGCTTCAAGAGGAAGCTGCAGAGGCCGCTCGTCTTCAGTCCCAGTGGGGCGAAGTCCGTGATGCCATGGAGAGTAAGTACTCTACTCAGGCTCAAGATGCTATCGCTCGTGCCGAGGTTGCAGACAAGGCGCTCAAGGCCTATAAGAAGCGGTACGCCTTGGAGAAGGTGTTTAATTCAGCTGGTGGTCGCATTGACGCTACCGGTGGTACATCCTTCTTCGATATGCTGGCCGATCGAGTAGGTTCGTCTTTCCGTCAAGAGCCTGATGGTTCCTTGACTGTTATCGACCAAGCAGGCGATCCTGTTATGGACAAGGAGACTGGTCTTCGCATTACCCCAGACGAGCACATGGCAAGCTTTAAGCGTGACCCCGTGTTTGGAACTTTCTTCCAGGGAGTCAAGGGTGGTGGTGCCGGTATCGGCTTTGGAGGAACCGATGCCAACGGTGCTACTGTTGAGGATCTGACTAGTCTATCTCGCGAAGAGATGTTCCAACGTGCCTTTGGCGCAGGTTGACAATAGTGTAAGACCGAATCACCCTGGGGCTGCGGCCCCTTTTTTAATGTTTAGAAATGGCATCCTTTAAGATAGGTATCATATCTATAGATCACCCAAACGGGATACTTCGTGATGAAGTTGAACTGACGGGTGTCGAGCTGAAGGAAGCGCGATGCTTTTCTAGGCAACATACCCAATCTAGTCCAACTTCACTAAGGATTTATTAATCATGGCTTTAACTCTGCTCGAAGCCCAGAAGCACGCCAAGACCCCAGCCGAGTTGGCTGTGGTAACTGAGCTGGCTGCTGGCCAACTGCTCTCCGCGCTACCTTTCCGCAATATCGAAGGCAACGGCCTTTTCTGGAAGCGTGAAGAGAGCCTTCCTGATGTGGGATTCCGTAACTACAACGGAGCTCTCCAGGAAAGCTACGCTGAAGTATCACAGCAATCAGAAAGTTTGAAACTGTTTGGTGGAGACATCAAAGTTGATTCAGCTATCGTAAACTTGGAGGGAGCCGAGGCTAAGGCCTATCAGGTTCAGTCCCGCGTTCGCGCAATGCGCATGGCTTGGGAATCACTCTTCATCAACGGCGACTCCAACCAGTCTCCTTCTGAGTTCGACGGCCTCGCTGCTCGTATTCAAGACGGTTCTTCACAGTACTTCCAGAACGGCGCCGCTCCTGGCGAAGCTCTTAACCTTGGAACTCTTGACGAAGTAATCGACAACGTTGACGCACAAGGCGGCAAGAAGTACATTGTGTGCTCCAAGTCTGCTCGTCGTGCATTGACCCGCCAGGCTCGTGAGTCCGGCCAAATCGAAATCGCTCGTTCTGAGTTCGGCTATCAGCAGACTTCCTACATGGGCCTGCCTTTGCTTGAGCTTGACCGCGACCACAAAAACGTTGCTATCCTTGACAGCGACCCTGCTGCACAAGACCTTTACGTCGTTTCCTTCGGCCAGGACCTTCTGACCGGAATCCAGAACGGTGGCGTAGGCGTCCGCGAACTGGGTGAGTCATTCGATCGTCCTCAGCTCATCACTCGAGTTGAATGGTATTGTGGCCTTGCTCTGATAAATGGACGTGCAGCTGCTCGTCTTAACGGCTTCGACGCAACCAAAGGTTGATCCTAGTCACAACTGAATAGAGACGAGGGGCCATGAGCCCCTTTTCTCATGCTTAGGTAATATAGTTATGTAAGCCAAATCTCGCTCCGGTAAGTTTGGTACCATTTGCTCTTCATTCTGTAACTAACTATGGCAGCACGTTCATCCGGCATTTTCGTCCGCGAAGGTTTTAACCTTGACGAAGAGATGCTTGTTCCAGCTTCTGGAACTGTTCCCGCTAACCTGTATCATGCTAAGACCGTCCGTGTAATCGGCATCAACGTAGTCGGCGAAGACCTCGTTGCAACTCTTGGTGGCGTTGAAGTTGCTCTTCCTGCAGCCGACGCTGACCGCAACGGTGTTGTGATCGCCCACATCCGTGGCGCCCTTTGTGCCGACGAGCCCGCTGGTTCTACTGCCGCTATCGCAGGCGCAGCCACCAACGACGGTGTGTATCTTGAGTTGGTCGACGGCCCTAGCCGCGGTTGATCTACTTAGACAACTAAATAAAGGGGGGCCGTTGAGCCCCCTTTTCTAATGGCAGCCTATATTGACATAACGGTTCCAACCATGGCAGACCCCATTTACGGCCTTGCACAGGCTCAACCTAGAGACGTCTTCAACTTCATGAAGGCCAACCACCAGCCTTTAGCAATCGTTGGGCGGTTTGAATATCTGCCTATTCTTGCTAACAAGGTTAATGCTGGAGATAGTATCGGGCTGCTGAACGGAGTGGAGATGATCATTAGCGACGAGGTTCTTTACTATGAGGAGCCTATGCTTAATGGCCAGTTACGTAGATACGCAAAGATCAAAACCTTCTTAGGATCCTTTGGTACCTTCGGTCGTTCTGCCGGGGTCAAGGTGGTTGACGCTATTGAGAATCTTGGCTATGTGGATGGAGAGATCCTGGCAGAGTGGGAAGCAGTTGAAAGCGTAGAATTCTCAAGGGCCCTTGGACTAAAGGACGATGCCTTTGACCCAACTGATTTCAACTATGGTCTTTTGTTTGAGTTCAGAGCAGGAGCTCCTCGTTACATGCATGACGGTGCTTCTCTGATGGATGCTCCTCATGATGGCCGCCAGTATGTAAGGGCCGACGGAGTATGGGAACTGTCGGACCATTTCTCTCACCCAGACATCGATGGCGGCAACGCTTTCATCTAATCGGCAACCTACTCTTGTAACTCTAGGACTTACCAATGGCTATTATCCAGCCTGATGACAGATCTGCCCTAAAGCCTCTGCGTGGTACGTTCGAGGCCTTAAACGCTAATGTTGTAGACATTAAAGAAAACGAAATCTGTTATGCAACAGACACCAAGCAACTCTACATCAAAGCTGGTGGGTCATTGGTTGCAGTAGGGGCCAACCTAGGCCTTTCTACTCTCTCAGCTCTTTCGGATGTGCGTGTTACTGTTCCTCAGGACGGAGATGCGTTGCTTTATTCTTCAGGAGAATGGAGAAATGGTGGAATGCAAGACGGTGGCAACTTCTAAGTCGTAGGCAGTCTATGAGGTACGGTTTGCAAACCTCTCACAATGGCCAATCAAATTCGCATTAAGCGTAGAGCCGCCACAGGCTCAGCTGGTGCTCCTTCCTCACTCAAGAATGCTGAATTAGCATTCAACGAAGCCGATAACGTACTTTACTATGGGTACGGCGACGACGGCAACGGCAACGCAACATCCATCATCGGTATCGGTGGCGACGGAAACGTCGTTTCTTTGGGCGGCACCCAAGAGATCACCGGCAACAAGACTTACAGTGGAAGCTCCGACTTCACCGGACCACTTAAGATCGACGGCGTCACTGTATCAGCTACTGCAGCTGAGCTGAACAAGCTTGACGGCGCAACGATTACAACTGCTGAGCTTAACTTCCTTGCAGGTGTCAGCTCCAACATCCAGACTCAACTGAACAACATTCAGTCTGATGTGGATCAGAACGAGAGCGACGCTGACGCTGGCATCAATGCTAACGAAGCTCACATCGACAACCTGGTGAGCCTTTCTGGCGCCGCTAAGGATGCTACCGATCTTGGCTCCTTCACTGGCTCCACGATCACCGACTCTTCCACAATTAAGGCTGGCCTGCAGGAACTGGAAACTGCTGTTGAAGCAGCTCAGTCCAACGCTAACAGCGCTTCTGAAGTCAAGACTCAGTCAAGTTCTACTAACGCTAACCACTACCTGACTTTCGTTGCTGATAACAACAGCACTCCGACTGCAGAGCCTATCAGGACTGCCTCTGGTGTCAAGTACAACCCTAGCCTGAACATGCTGGATATTTCCAGCGGCATTGTTCATGCTCAGTACCTTACGCTTGATAACGTCAATCTTGACGCTACTGCGACTGAACTGAACATCCTTGACGGCGCTATCCTTAGCACCACTGAGCTGAACTACGTTGATGGCGTAACTAGCTCCATCCAGCCTCAGATCGATGCAGCTACCTCTGACATCACTGACCTGCGCGACCTTAGCGGCACCTCCGATGGCGAGACCAGCCTGGGTGACTTCAGCGGCGTAACCATCTCCGCCAACCGCAACATCAAGGAAGCTCTGCAAGAGCTCGAGACCAGCGTAGAAACCAAGGCTTCTGCCGCTAGCTTGACTACACTAAGCGCCGCTGTAGGCGACCTCAACACTCTCTCTGGCGTTTCCCAGAACGAGACTGACCTTGGTGAGTTCACTGGCTCCACCATCGCTGACGACCGCACAATCAAAGAGGCCCTTCAGGACCTTGAGACTGAGCTGGAAGATGGCGCTGGCTCACTGACCGCAGACAGCGGCACCGCTGATTATGCCAACGGCACCGTCACCATTGCTGGTGGCACTGGACTGACTACTTCGGCCTCTTCCGAGACCCTGACTGTCAACCTTGACGACACATCCGTCACCGCAGCCGCTTATGGCGCAGCTGACAAGAGCCTGTCTGTCACCTTTGATGCACAAGGCCGCGCTACTGCCGCCTCTGCTCAGAGCATCAACATTGTACACACGCAAGTCTCTGACTTCGATTCTGGTGTACAGACCAACACCCTCGATAGCCTGGCTCAGCCTGTAGCTAACG
>Ga0233438_10000753_pt1 | contig 39233 bp, 39 predicted proteins | sample SI_123_September_FD_182720 | JGI IMG/M metagenome (GOLD analysis project Ga0233438, IMG submission 182720) | Seawater microbial communities from Saanich Inlet, British Columbia, Canada - SI_123_September2016_10_MG | ecosystem: Environmental > Aquatic > Marine > Inlet | place: Canada: British...
AATTGATTCGTGAAATCAAACAAGTCTATACGGGTAAGTTGACTTATGCTGAAAATTGGGACCAATTCCAAAATGTCCCATTCTGGGATCAGTTAGATTATGTTGGCATCGATGCTTATTTTCCTTTAAAAACAGCTAGCCCCACCATTGCAATGTTGACGGAGCTTTGGAAGCCATATGTTCAAAATTTAAAAGGATTTTCTGAGAAATACAACCGAAAAATATTGTTCACTGAAATGGGTTATCGCAGTATAAATCTACCTACTTCTAAACCTTGGGATTATAGTTTACGCGACCAACCTTTCAATGGTCAAACTCAGGCAGATGCTCTAGAAACACTTTTTATAAGTTTCGAAAACAAGTCTTGGTGGGCAGGCGGCTTTATATGGAAATGGTTTCCCGATTATGCTAATTCTGGCGGCACTTTAGACACCACCTTTTCGCCACAAAATAAGCCAGCAGAAACGGTCATAGGACGCTATTTTACAAATTGGCAGTAGTATTTGTGCAGTGTAGTGGGAGGTTTTCCTAAGGCACGTAAAACATGAATCATCATGAAATGAAATTGTAATCGAATTACTCCGTTTTCTTTAAACCGACGAGAGGAAGTGATTACTTCTTGAGGCAAAACACAAAAAGAATACTGTTTGTATATTCGGTCGATAAGTTCTCCATCTTCACAAATGACGTAATCCTCATTAAATCCATTGAGAGAATTGAAGAGTTTTTTTTGAATGAATAAAGATTGATCCCCTCCGCGACAGTAACGATTATTAAAACGACTGGCACGAGCAGCAACGTTTAAAGCCCAATGATTACTTGAGAATCGTAATCGAAAGGAACCGGCTTTGTTGTTTTTTATATAGGCCTGATGAATGATTTGATCGAAATCTTTCGGGGGTCGAGTGTCTGCATGTAAAAAATATAAAACCTCTGAAGAGGCAACTTTTGCACCCTCGTTTTGTTGATGCGCTCTCCCTTTTTTGGTTTGAATTAAAGTAATCCCTTCTTTTTTCTCTAGCCATTCATAACTTCCATCTGTGCTCCCGCCATCTACAATAATAACTTCATTATGAAAAACACTTTGATCCTTTAAGGTTGTGATTAACTCTTCGAGTTGTTCGATCTCGTTTAGCACGGGGATTATAATGGATAAATGTGCTTTATTCATTCAGGCTCCAATCGTATTCTTGATACTTTATTTTAGCTTTATCCTTAAAGGGTTTTTCCGAATATTTCTGAATGAATACAATGCGTTCTTTCTTACTCCCAAAGTCTTTGGAAAACCACAAAAATATTTTTGATAAGCCAATATTCTTTTCTGTAATCTCATTTTTAGAGGTGTCATTTATAAAAAGAACGGTTGCTTCCTCAAGTTGTTTTTGAACTTTAGAAGCTCGAAACGCCTCATTGGATAATTGTGGGCAGGAGGCAGAAGCGCAATTGATTGCAAAATGTATTCGGGGATCCCCCATTTTCCGTAAAACCTTGTGCTCAATGTCGTTGAGAGTCATGGTATTATTTGGTAGATTTAAACTTTTACTGTCCCATGGATCTTTGATGTCTCGAATGCTTTTTAAAGGATAATTGTCTAAAATTAATTTTACAGTTACCGCATTATAAGCATTGATGAAATAGGCTAAAGAATCATTTTTGTCCCAATAATCCGCTGGCGGTTTCTTTTCAAGAAGCTGAATGTACTTGTCTAAATCAGTTTGATTTTTCTTCCAGCTACTGTAGTCTACATTACCGGCATCATCTACATATTTCTGGAGTAATACATTCCAGCTGGCATGCATTCCTTTGTCTTGGTTTTGAGCTTGTACTGAATTGATTCCTTGGCTTGTAAAGCCGAGTGAAACTAATAAAGTAATAAGTAGGGTTTTCATCGTGTTAGGGTTTAGCAACAACCACCTCCATCATAGTGAAAGGTAGATTCACTGATGAAGATATCGTCTCGATTAATATTTTTTAGAGCACCAGCGGTTTTATCACAAATTGCAATGGGCTGGTTTTGTAGCAATACGTGCCCTTTTTTGTCATCAAAAAAATCTTCTCCCCCGAAATAGATAGCAGATTTACCCGTAAAAACACAGGGTCCGTCTTCTGGCATAGGGTCTTTAATAGCACAAACTTCTACACTTTCAATGTAAATGTGTTCTTCAGTAGCATAGTGCTTGGGATCTAAAATACGATACGGTCTTCTGGCTCTAATTTCTATAGTTCCAAATCCAACATCCGTTAACATTTTCACGTAATCTTCCAACGGAATTGATCCAGAAAGGCACAAGGCTCTTAGACGTTCATCCTCACGAAGTGTATCGTTCATTGGTTGCTCGCAGGTAGGATCGCTCATCACCAATCTACCGTTTGGTTTCAGTACACGATACATTTCTTCTAAGGCTTTTTTGAGTTCCTCCATTTTAAAGATATTGAACAGGCAGTTTTGCGCTGCAACATCAATGCTGTTATCTGCAACCGGAAGATTTAAGGCATCTCCTTTTTTTAGAGTTACAAAATCGGATTGGAACCAATCGTTTTGTTTTTCAGCAAGCACAAAATTTTTGCGAGAAGCTTCAAGCATTTCGTCGACTACGTCAATTCCAATGACGCCTTCTTTTTGTCTAGAAAAATATGAAAATTGGAGCAGTTCCATACCTCCACCTACTCCAACATATAGAATTTTGGGGTTGTTAACTAAATCACGAGGGTGGACAGTTGAACCACAACCATAATTCATTTCTTGCATGATGGTCGGAATTTGAAGTCCTGGAAATTGCCAAATGGGCGTAGTTGTACAGCATAGACCAACATCGGGTGTTAGTGCAGCTTCTTTGTAAACATTTTTAGTTACTTCTAAATAGCTCATTTTATTTCTAATTTATTGGGATGAAATTATTTTTTTTACTAATACAATCAAAGATTGTTCCGCTTTTTTAGCCATGGCCATTATGTCTGGAATATCAATGGGTTTTAAGTTGTCGGGATCACAAACATCGGTTAGTACAGAAAAAGCAATACAATCCATTTCTAGTTGATTTGCAACAATTACTTCAGGGACTGTAGACATTCCCACGGCGTCAGCACCAATTATTTTTAGGTAACGATATTCTGCTTTTGTTTCAAGCTGTGGGCCAACTACAGCAGCATAAACACCACTGTGGAGTGTGATACCATCTTCCGTTGCAATTGTTTTTGCTTTCCGAATCATTTCTGGGCAATACGGTTCACTCATGTCCACAAAGCGATTACCTAAAGCATCTGTGCCTTTCTCGGCAAGAGGTGAGCCACCTTGTAAGTTAATATGATCTTGGATCAACATAATTTCTCCTTTATTAAAATTTAAGTTGACAGCACCGGCTGCATTGCTTAGGATTAGTTTTTGAACACCAAGGGCATGGAGTATTCGAACGGGGTAAGTAATTTCGAAAAAATTATAACCCTCGTAAAGATGAAAACGACCTTGAAAGACAAGAACTTTTTTAGAGTTAAGAGTTCCGTATATTAATTTTCCGCTGTGATATTCTACAGTAGCTTCAGGAAAGTGTGGTATCGCATCAAAAGCAATTTCTTTTTCGATTACTAAATGTTCTACCAAGTCGCCCAAACCCGTTCCCAGTATAATGCCAAATACATCAGATTCAATTCCTTGATCCTTCAAAAACTGTGTGCTTTCTTCAAGTTGTTGTGTCATGGTTGTCATTGGTCGAGCAAGTTTAATAGTTCAGGAAATGTACGAAGGTCTTCGTAATAATCAATATCATTTTTTGGTTTTAGAAGCGCTACTTCTCGTTCTTTAAAGTCATTCATGGTATCATTTAATACAGATGCTGTTCCCCAATGCTTATTTTTAAAAACTTCAGGCATTAATTGTGAAAGTCCGAGAAGGTAATAGCCGCCGTCTGTTGCGGGCCCGATTACAGCTGTATTGGTTTCGAGAGCTCTAAATGCCTGATCAATATCGCTTGATTCTAGATCCCAAAGGTCAGTTCCAATAATTACAATCTGTTCAAAACCTCTTTCAAAACCATCCTCAAAAGCAGTGCTCATTCGTTCACCAAGCGTGTCTCCGTTTTGGATTTTCTTCTCAGAAACTTGAGCGTCCCAGGGATCTCCATTTTCAATAAATTCAGAATAATATAAACTTTTATGAACGGATATTGACCCAATGGTTTGGGCTGTTTTTTCGATTAATTTTTGGAATATAAAAAGTGCTTTTTCATCACCGATTGATTTTGCTAATCGGGTTTTAACTTTTCCGAGTTGGGGGTTTTTTGTAAAAACTAGAAGTAGTCTTTTGTTCATTCTAAAAATTTCTAGGCAATGCTTCCTTGACAACTACTTCCTGCGCCTGCTGTACAACCATAACAATGTTGAGATAAGCGAATGTTTCGACCCGAAAGTACGTCAGTGTTATACTCACTAATATGTGTTGTCGATGCGTCAACTTTTAAATCCAGCATTTGATTGAAGTCGCAATCAAACAGATAACCTTCCCAGCTTACTGAAATTGTATTGGTGCACATCACATTCTCAACGGCCATTGGATTAAAAGCTTCTACGAGAGAATGCATATATTCTTCATAGTTTTCTGACGCAATGAGATAATCTAAGAAACGACTTATCGGAAGATTTGTGATTGAGAAAAGCTGATTGAACTCGATATTAAAATCTTCTTTTAAAGCTTTTTTGAAATCCAATTCCAATGCTTTTTGATCTCCCGGTAAAAAAGCACCAGAAGGATTGTAGACCAAATCCAATTCGAGGGAACCTCCAGCAATTCCAAATCCGACCTTGTTTAGCATTTGTAATGCTTCAATCGAAGAGTCAAAAACACCATCGCCTCGTTGTTTGTCTGTCTTGCCTCTTTTGTAAAAAGGGAGCGATGAAATTACATGAACCTTATGTTTAGCAAAAAACTCAGGAAGATCATGATATTTTTTGTTTGCCAAAATGATGGTCAAATTAGAGCGCACTATGATTTCTTCAACCTCAGTTTTGCGAATCTCTTCTACAAACCAACGAAACTCTGGATGCATTTCTGGAGCCCCACCTGTAAGGTCTACGGTTTTGATTGTATTGCTTTGTAAGACAGTCAATATCTGCTCCATGGTTTCATGGGTCATTATTTCCTTTCTGTCGGGACCCGCATCTACATGACAATGGGCACACACCTGATTACACATATAGCCTACATTGATTTGTAGTATTTCTAATGCTGTAGGGCGTACTGCCGGCAGGTTACTTGATTTTACTTTTTCTTTAAAGGTTGGAAGACTTCCGTCTTTGAAAATTCCACCCGAAAGGATTTCGAGTTGTTTTTCGGTTTGTGCAAGAGAATCTTGTCGAGCTTTAAGGGATTTTATTTTCATATTACATGCTCAATTGATCATGGCGACTCATCATTTGAACTCCATGTACTAATGCAGCTCCTGCTTTAATTGCAGCACCAACATGCACTGCTTCCATCATTTCTTCTTTTTCAATACCTCTCTGTAAACCATCTTTTGTGTACGAGTCAATACAATATGGGCATTGTATCACATGCGATACTGCTAGTGCAATTAAAGATTTTTCACGAGCAGAAAGTGACCCTTCTTCAAATACACTGTTATAGTAGTCAAAGAATTTAGAGCCTAAGGCTTCATTCCACTCATTGATTTTTCCAAATTTCTTTAGATCTTCGGGTTGATAGTAACTTTTCTTCATTATTTGAATGGAGTTTGTGTTTATTCAAAAATAAAGATAGACATAAAAAATAAATAAGAATGTTTTGAATATTTGTATGTTTACAATCTTATACCCCTAAATTTTGTATATTATAATATATATTACTACTTTTACATATATATTTTCGTCAACGCTATTAAGAGCATTTGCGAACACATCTATGTTTTTTATGTTTCAATTTGAGGAAGGTAATTATGAATGGGCAATCCCATTAATCGTCAGTAATTTCATTACGATCTTATTGATGTTCTTTTTTACGAAAGACCGTTCCCAGCAAGAAATTGCTTTCCACCAGCAAATCGCAAAACTAGAAGCACACTCATTAAGAGCTCAGATGAATCCCCATTTTATTTTTAATGCACTGAATGGTGTTCAGAGTGTGATGATGCTACAAGGGGAACAAATGGCTAATAGGTGCTTGGGTGTTTTCTCCAAACTACTTCGATTTACTATTGAAATGACGAACAGTGAAATGATTTCGTTAGAAGATGAGATAGGATATTTGAGTTTGGATGTAGAGTTACAAAACATGCGCTTAGAAAATGGAATCGACTTTATGATTGATGTAGATTCTACTGTCGAGTTAGCGCAGTGTTTTTTACCAACAATGATGCTACAACCATTGGTCGAAAATGCAATAATTCATGGGGTTTCATCACTGAAAAATAAACGTATTATTCTTTTAAAAATCGAGCGAGTGAAAAATATTTTGATTTTAAAAGTTGAAGACAATGGTGTTGGAAGAAAAGAGTCGGCTCTTTTACGAAAGAATCAAAAAGGCGGCGTGCACAAATCTTTTGCAAATCAAATAATGAAAGAAAGGATTGATATTTTTAATTATCTACAAGACACCAAGACTAATTTTTATATGGAGGATGTGTTCCCAAATAAGAAATACTGTGGTACACGATCAATTTTGACTATCCCTTTTAGAGAAGAAAAAAGTGGCATAATAAATAAATTATAATGGAGAAATTAAGAGCTATTTTAATTGATGACGAAAAAAACAATTTGGATTTACTTTCACATTTTGTCAAAAAGTATTGCTTGGATGTTGAGGTTATTTCGGAATGTTTGACCTACCGAGATGCTTTGGTGCAAATTGACGAATTGAAACCTGATTTGTTATTTCTGGACATTGTTCTAGACGAGAATACTGCTTTTGATTTATTGAAAGAAGTTAAGTTTAAGAAGTATAAAATTATTTTCACTACGGCCTATGACGAATATGCTATTAAAGCTTTTAAATTCAATACTGCAGATTACTTATTGAAACCAATTTTGATTGATGATTTGATTGCTGCGGTAGGAAAGATCCATAAAGGTTGGAAAACTAGCGAGTATCTGGATGCATCCCAAATCAGTAACCTTTCTAATTCTGTTTTAGGAAAACACCCGATGAATTTTCTGACTATATCTGGTTCAGATAGGATCGATTTCATTGATCCAAAAGAAATCATTTACATGCAATCCAATGGACGCTACACAGAATTTATTTTGTCTAACAACAAACGCAAAATTATGGCTTCAAAATCATTGGGAGAATTTGAAGGGCTTTTGAATTCTGCTTTATTTTTCAGAATACACAATACTTACATCGTGAATCTTTCTCATTTGCTGAACATTAACAAGAAGTCTGGGAACTATTGCGAAATGAGTAATGGAGATGCTTTACCTATTTCAAGAAGGCGATACGAAGGTTTGATGAAATATTTGAAGAATACATAAACTACAAAAAACCATAAACTAAATAAATCCTACCACTTATCCCCAAATCACACCAATTAGCTGTTTTGTTCTATTTTAAATTATTTGAATAGAGTAGTTTTAACATAAATAATATTTTTATGCTGATAGCTGGAGTATGGTTAACGACCCGTTCTAATTACAAAAAGAACCATTTATTTTTTAAATCATGGAGTTGGAGTAGTATAAAAGTGCAGCCCATTTTTGATCCATTAGAAGCTGTCTTGGTTCTTAAGCAAAGTAATCTCGATTTCGTTTTTGTTGAAGATGAGTTTCTTGACTTAGCTGGATCTACCTTCCCTATAAAAAGCCTAGAGATTCAAACTCCTTGGGTTATTAAAATGTGTTCAAACGAGTCAAGTAAACTGAAGAAAAGTGACGCAGTCTGTTTCTACAAATCCATGGTAAGACCTTTAATTCAACTTGATTTTGAAGAACTCTTATCGCAAATCATTACATATAAGAAAGATTGTATGTTGAGAGATCGATCAGATTCCAAAAGGTTGTTTACGATCCCAGATACAGAAGAGGCTTTGGTTATTCCGATAATAAAAATTAATAATCTGTGTTACATTAGAAAAAAAAATAACGGTACTTTAATTCAATTTGATAATGGAGTTCTTTATAATTACAAAACGAGTTTTGAAACGTTCTTTAAGTTAACACAATCACATTCAAATATTTTTGAAGTAACTCCCGGTTTGTTAGTGAATTTAGACAAGTTGCAAAATATAATCCCAGATGATGAGGAAGAAGAATTCGTTTGTAACTTAGTTTCTCAGAAAAACATAGAGATATCAAAATCACAAAAAGATAGCTTATTAGCCCATATAGAAAATTACTCCTGAGACTATTCTTTCTTCTGGAATAGTAATTCGGGTGAAATTCCTAATATATATTCTTCAAGGTAGTGTTGCATGAACTCCTCCGTAAAATATTCTTTCCCTAGGATGTTCTTGTCTTTTAGAATGGATTCTAATTCAAGATTTAAATACCATTCAAGATATTTTTTGGATGTAGGCAAATAACTGTAATGCCAAGGTTCATATTGAAATCCTCCACGCTTATCTTCTTTTGTGTATACTAAATAGAAGCCAAACGAGTTCGCATGTGCGTCCATCCATTTTTTAAGAGCAGCATATGGTCCCTCATTTTCAAATAAATGAGTTAGCAAAACATCTCCTTCAACTTTTGGTTCTGCTGCGATTAAATCAATATCGCTACCCCAATGATGTCTTGAAGTTCCGGGTATTGTAGAGTATTCGGTTATCTTTTTTATGTTTTGATCTGGAGTCAATCCTAAGGCTTCGTTTTTAGTGAATTTACGGTTCCAAATCGCCAATTGCCTGTCGAAACTTCGATAACTGGATACAGCTTGTATTATGATACTGTCTTGGGCAGCTGCCTGCGACATATTTTCAAATGCGATTGCAGCTTCTTCAACAAGTTTATATTCGTCTCCAATCAGCACTGGTGACCCTTGACCAGTTAAAAGCAATGTTAGCGATGACACTGAACTTTGCTCCTGAGCAACAAGAGACTGAAGTGTATTGAGGAGAGAAAAAAGAGATAGGAATGCGGTTATTTTCATTGCTTTAATTTTTTGTAAAAACTTTGATGTACTCCAATTATAGGTACTTCAAAAGCTGTTCCGATTTCGAGATAATCCAGTTTTGTGTAAAAAGATTTTGCAATCACCCGAGCATTGAGCCAAACGTGATCACATCCTTTTGCCTTTAAGGCTTTTTCGGCATGAAGCATAAGCACTTTTCCAATACCGTGTTGTTGTAATTTTTCGACTACAGCAACCCCGCGAATTTGATAATTTTTTCCAAGAGTAAAATGCGTTCCATTGTTTACGTAGCACGAAAGTACTCCGGTGAGATTATCCTTGTCATAAGCGCCGAAATGTAGCGTTTCATCATCATCATCTCCAATGAATTTACAACTTTCTAATGGCTGTCCTGCCCTCAGAATAGGGTGTCGTATCTCGAACGTTTGAATGCTGGATATGGTTCTGATTTCCATAGTGGGATATTCATTTTCCATAAAAATAGATAATCAAAAGGAGAACTACTTTATTTATACATGTTAATGATAAAGAACTCCTCTTTTTGTAATTTCACACTTTATCTTTTGCATTATGGACATTCAATTTCAAATTCTTGATAAAGAAGCAATACCAAGTATTATTCCTTTAATACAGGAATTCACCAATGATAAATTCTCGAATGAGGTTCTTCATTCTCGTTTTGAAGCCATGTTTACTCAGCAATACGAATGCTTAGGGGTGTTAAGTGGCGAAAAACTCATTGGTGTGTGTGGCCTTTGGTTTCAAACCAGACATTACGCTGGAATGAGTTGCGAGCCAGATCATGTTTTTATTCAACCTCAATATCAAGGTCAAGGCCTAGGGGATAAAATGTTCGAATATATTGCTTCGTACTGCAAGGCTAAAGGGTGTGAGTCTTTAGAACTCAATACTTATGTTCAAAATACGGCTTCACATAAGTTTTATTATAATCAAGGTTTTAAAATCTTAGGCTATCATTTTTTCAAAGATTTGTAAAGAAGTGCTATATTAGCATTTGAAAAGCGAGAGTAGCTCAGTTGGTAGAGCGTCAGCCTTCCAAGCTGAATGTCGCCGGTTCGAACCCGGTCTCTCGCTCTTTTTTTATGCCTTTTTTTATGGAAACGTGATTCAAAGTGTATAATATTTAACAGTAATATTAACACCTCTTTTTCTTGGTCGTAGAGATTATATTTTTATTTTTAAATAATGAAGATTAAACTTCTTTTTTTAGCACTCCTTTGTTCCTATTTAAATTTTGGACAAGAAAGTAGAACCTCCATAAAAGGGCGCTTGCTTTATAGAAATAGTAATGTAATTGCAGCAAATGTTGTTAATAACTCAGCACAGCTCAATACAATCACAAACGGAGAAGGTGAATTTGAAATTCCAGTTCGAGTAGGAGATGAGCTTATTTTTTCATCAGTTCAATACAAGATCAGAACGGTAAAGGTTACTGCTGAAATGATTAAAAAGAACCGTATTGTAGTTTCAATAAACGAGCGGGTTAATATTTTGGATGAGGTTGTTGTTGGTCCCGAAAACCAGCAAAAGTTCTTGGACATGAAAAAAGAAGAGTTCAAGCGTGTAGACTATACTCAAGATAAATCAACTAAATTAATCAACAGAGCTGCAGATGATCGCCAACTCGCAAATGGGCTCAATTTTGTAAACGTTGCAAAGTTATTAGGCCGCTTGCTGTCAAAAAACAAAGGAGATTCCGAGAAAAAATTAATTCCAAGTGAAGTATTGCCATATCTTTTTGAAACTGCTTTTTTCAATCAAGATCTTGGGTTGAATGCAGAAGAAACGGAAGGCTTTTTAATGGAAATGGATCGTGTTTTACCCACGCAAAAACTTTTTAAGAAAGACATGGAATTTCAGTTAATCGATTATTTAGTGAAAGCCAGTCAAGAATACAAGACTCAAATTAGGTGAAAACTATTTTAGGTATCGTTGCTTTTTTAATGTGCCTTTCTGGCGGATCTCTTTACAGTCAACAATTCAAATTACTTCAAGGTAAACTAGCACACGAAAATCTTTCACTATCTGGAATTCATGTAGTGAATACCTCTCGTGCGAATGCTGTCATTTCAGATGCCAATGGTTTTTTTGAGATATCTGTCCAAGTAGGAGAGCGTTTGCAGTTTTCTGGAATTCAATTTAAATTCAAAGAGTTGATTGTTAGTCAGTCTGTTTTTGACTCAGAAATAATAACCGTTTATTTAGAAGCTTTTGTCAATGAACTCGATGAAGTTGTTGTGAAGCCACACGATTTGTCCGGAAATTTATCTTCAGATATAGCCAGTGCGAATATCCCCAGGCCTTTAAATTTTTATGATGTTGGTATTCCGGGATTTAAAGGGCAACGAGAAGAACGAATCCCTTCAATTCAAGAAATGGCACTTAGCCTAGCTTTGGTTCAGGTTGACGTTGAGGCTGTGTATAAATATGTTTCTGGCTACTATCGAAAATTGAAATTAAAACGTAAACAAGACCAAGAATTTATAACTATGCTGAAGATTATCGAGTTTTACGGCTTGTATTTCTTTGCAGAAAATTATAATTTGGAGCCCGAACAAGTCTATGATTTTATTTTAGGATGTAATGAAAACACAACCCTAATTCTATTATTTAATCAAAACAGACACCAAGAGGTAGTTCAAACGTTTTCTGACTACATAAAAAATTACACGCAAACTGATGTACCTGATTAGAACCATCACTATTTTGTTTTTTGTCTTTACCTTCTTGAGTAATTCAAGTAGTCTTCATGACTATTATGTTTCCAGTACTGAAATGGTTTTCATCGAAGATAAACAACAATTACAGGTGACTACCCGAGTTTTTATTGAAGATTTAGAGGCCTATTTTAATGCACAAATCGAAGGCAAAATCCAACTTCAACCCGATCTTGAAGCTGCAAAAATTGATTCTTTGGTTGACGTTTTTTTTAAAAATAATTTCAATTTATTTTTTGACAAAAAAGAAGTTGATATCAAATATATTGGTAGGCAATATAAAGAAGATCAAATCCTAATTTTCGCTGAAGCTACAGAAGTGTCTGTGCCTTCAAGCTTTGAAATCCACAACACAATCTTGATTCCCTTTCGACTTGGACAGCAAAATATAGTTCATTTTAAAACGACAAATACAAAAAAGAGTTTTCTAATGGATGCTTCTAAAACAATTTTAGCACAATTTTGGATTCTTTAATCTAAAAAAGATTATTTTTCGATCAAATTAAATCTTATCAATAACCACATGAAACACATTTTTTCATTTTTCGCCTTTGTTTTTATTTTTTCAGGAGCTCTTTTTGCTCAAGAAAAAACTCCAACCAAAACCCAAGCTGGTCATAAAAACAACAATAATTTCAAGCAACTCTATGAAGAGTTTGCTACTCCAAATCGATTTAGAACTGCTTCAGGAGCGCCTGGTGTTGATTACTATCAACAACAAGTAGATTATGTTATGAATATCGAATTGGATGACGAAAACACCAAGCTCTATGGTGAAGAAACCATCACGTATACAAACAATTCTCCAGACGAGCTAGCTTACTTTTGGATTCAATTAGATCAGAATATTAGAACAAAAGATGCACCAGCTTTAGAAAAAAATACCTCTGGCATTACTCCTTTAAAAAGAGTTGAAAGCTTTGTAGCTGAGTCAATGGATGAACCTTTCGATGGAGGATTTAATATCGAACATGTTAAAGATGCAAATGGTAGGGCTTTACGACATACCGTAAATCAGACCATGATGCGTGTTGATCTTCCTACTCCCTTAAAAAGCGGAGCACAATATGTGTTTTCAATCAAATGGTGGTACAATTTAAACAATCACGTTACAGATAGAGCCCGTTCAGGATATGAGTATTTCTCTGAAGACGACAACAGAGCATACGTAATAGCACAATTCTTTCCTAGATTGGCTGTTTACAACGATGTTGAAGGCTGGCAGAACTATCAGTTTTGGGGTAATGGAGAATTTGCATTAAACTTCGGAAACTATGAGGTAAATATTACTGTTCCAGAAGATCACGTTATGGAGGCTACCGGGGAGTTACAAAACCCTAAAGATGTTCTTTCACGCACCGAGTTTCAACGCTACAAAAAAGCATTAAACACTTTCGACGATCCGGTACTAATTGTAACACAGGAAGAAGCTGAAGCAAAAGAAGCGACCAAAGCGACCAAGAAAAGTACATGGAAGTTTGTAGCTGAGAATGTACGTGATTTTGGATTCGCTACATCTAGACGTTTTATTTGGGATATGATGGCTGTTAAAGTGGGAAGTCAAAATGTAATAGCTGCTTCACTTTATCCTAAAGAAGGGAATCCGCTATGGGAAGAGTATTCTACCAAGGTTGTTGCCCATACCCTAGAAGTATATTCAAAATACACATTCGACTATCCGTACCCAAAAGCAGTTTCTGTTCATGCAAAAAATCAAGGAATGGAATATCCCATGATTTGCTGGAATTATGGAAGACCCAATGAAGACGGAACCTATTCTGACCGAGTTAAATACGGGATGATTAGCGTTATCATTCACGAAGTTGGACATAACTACTTCCCAATGATCGTAAACTCAGATGAGCGTCAGTGGGGATGGATGGATGAAGGTTTAGATACGTTCATGCAGTATTTAACAGAACAAGAGCTTGAAACCGATTATCCTTCTAGAAGAGGTGATCCCTCAAAAATTGTTCGATATATGTCTGGTAATCAAGATTTTATTAGCCCGATCATGTCTAATCCTGAAAACGTATTTCAGTTAGGACCCAATGCTTATGGGAAACCTGCAACTGCGCTCAATATTTTGAGAGAAACGATTATGGGGAAAGAATTGTTCGATTACGCTTTTAAAACCTATGCACAACGTTGGATGTTCAAACATCCTTCGCCAGAAGATTTCTTTAGAACAATGGAAGATGCTTCTGCTGTAGATTTAGATTGGTTCTGGAGAGGATGGTTTTATTCAACAGATGCTGTTGACATTGGCCTAAAATCAGTTAAACGGTACCATATTTCGTCTAATCCAACGCAAGAGGTTATAGATTTGGTTAGTAGTTACGGGATGACAGTAGACGAACTTCCTCCTATGGTGTTTATGGTAGCAGAAGATTCAGAAGAATTTACAGAAGAGCTGAACAACGCTGAAATTAATTCGGATGTCTTAAAGGATTATCTAGCAGAAAATAGTGCTGATCTTGCTGGCAAGACTTTACCTAAGTTTTTCTATGAAATCGAATTCGATAAGCCTGGCGGGATTGTAATGCCAATTATTGTTGAATATGCTTATGCAGACGGTACAAAGGATTTGGTTACATATCCAGTACAAGTATGGCGTAAGAATGATCAGTCTGTAAAGAAAATGATTACTTCGGATAAAGAGATTATCGGCATAACGATTGATCCAAAAGCTGAAACAGCTGATGTTGATTTGTCAAACAATGCTTGGCCAAAAGAAGAAGTGAAAACTGACTTTGATCGGTTTAAGGATGCCGTAAAAGGGTAAGAGGAAAAATAATAAAAGCAGCTAAAAACTTTAGCTGCTTTTTTATTGACTGTATATTTGTAAAAAACTAGAGGATGTTCACATTCATCAGCGGTGCAGAAATAGTATTTGTTTTCTTCATTGTGCTTTTAATATTTGGTGCTGACAAAATCCCTTCCATTGCAAGAGGATTGGCTAAGGGTATGACACAAGTACGTAATGCAACGAATGAAATTAAATCTGAGATTCAAAAGACTGCGGATATTGATCCTTCTAAATCCATCACTTCAGAGTTGACCAAAGAAATTGACCAAGTCAAAGAAGATTTCGATAAAATTACGGGATCAATAAAAAGAAAACTTTAGCGGACGCGACTCATGGTTAAGCCATCTCGCAAAGGAAGTAAAACGCTTTCTATTCTCGGATCAGAAGCTAGGAGTCTATTAAACTTTTGAAGCACTTGTGTGTCCTTGTCTTTTGGATCCGCTTGCTTAATCACCTTCCCACTCCACAGTACATTGTCTGATAAAATCACTCCACCAGAATTCATTTTAGGTAGTACTAGTTCAAAGTAATTCAGATAGTTTGTTTTGTCAGCATCTAAAAAAACAAGGTCATATCCTGTTTTGAGTGACGGAATGATATCGATTGCATTGCCCAGATGTTGTTTGATTTGCGAACCATAGCCCGATCGATCAAAATATTTTCTTTGAAAATCGAATAACTCTTCATTTTTGTCTAAGGTGTCTATAGAGCCACCTTTAATCAAACCTTCAGCCAAACATAAAGTTGCATAGCCGGTATAAGTTCCAATTTCTAAAATTCTTTTGGGACTTGTTAATTTCGAAATCATACTTAAAAAACGACCTTGAAGAGCACCACTCAACATTCTAGGTAAAAGAACTTTTTGGTATGTCTCTCGAGTTAATTCTTTTAAAATGTCAGGTTCGTCATGCGAGTTTTTGGTCACATAGTCTAAAAGCTCTTCACTGATAAAATCCATTATTCTTGAGTTTTTGGGCGTGCATACGGGTAGCGTTCAAGTAGTTTCGGTAGGGCATAACCATCGAGTCCGTTTATGGCAACTACACCTCCCTTATCTAGCTGCACCCAACCATCTTCGAGAAGCATTTCATCTTCCATGAAAATGTGTTCGACCTGCCCGACAATCATCAACGTATCATTTTCTTTGATGTGATATTCATTTACATAGGTACAGCCCAATTGTAATGGTGCATTTTTAACAAATGGTGCTCCTATGTTTTCTTTATATTCTTCCTCTAAAGCTGTCTGTGAAAATTCAGAAACATCTTCTGGGTATTTTGCTGAGGTGTGGTGAGCATCTTCGATTTGACTGTAATGAATATTATTAACGGTGAAGAAACCCGTATTCTTCATGTTTTGATGCGTATGCCTTGGAACTGTTGTTGGCCTTAGGATAAAACCGATCAACGGAGGGTTGCTCCCTAAGTGAACTACTGAGTTAAAAACAGCAAGGTTGGTGTTTCCATCTTTAGATTGTGTACCAATCAAATTAGCAGATTTATAACCCGTACAGCTGTTTATCATATTCAAGCGATAAATTGAGGGCATCGCTCCAATAGCTTCTTTAGAGAAGTGTTTCATTGTTTTTTTTGTAAAGATAACAGAAGGAAAAGTTTTTTTTGATAAAAATCAAGAGCCATTCTTTTCATCATCCTCTTTGATAATCTGAGTCAATAACAAAACAACTCCACCAACAAGAAAGGCCATATAGATTAGATGTTTGTATTTTTCTACTCCATTGAATGAGCCATTTAAAACAACAGTATCTACTAGGCTAATAAAAGTAAAAAGGAAAATCAGTATAAAAAGTATTCTGTATTTGGAGTAAAATGATTTCATATGAGAATATAGCGGTTTATATTTTATAAATTTTAAGTTAGCTAAAATAATTAAAATCGACCCCTACTTTTTGTGATTAAAGACTGCATATTACTAGGTTTCCATCGAGTATTACTTAAATAGATTGTATTTTTATAATTATAGTAAATAATTACTTTATTTTTACTGTATGAAAGTTAAAGCTTTTTATGGGATCATTGGTATTGGGTTACTTACTCTGTTGTTTGTAGTAGGTTGCTCAAAAAACCCTATTTTCTATTCCCAACCAAATACTATTAGAACAGATGGATGGGAAAATACTGGAAGCGTAAATGCTTCTTTTGTAACTTCAGCACGCTCAATGCCCTCATCAATTAGCACCGGAACTCCAACTTTTAATGTCACTTATATTGCAACAGCATCGAACGTCGATAGTCTATCGTGGCAATTCCCCGGTGGAACTCCAGCTACTTCAACTTTGGTCCAACAAATAGTTCAATACAACGGGTATGGAACTTTTGATGTAGGACTTAAGGCTTTCAATACGGAAGACCGAGATGTACGTTATTACAACGATTATGTTCGTTCATTTTACAAAGATGACTGGTCTTTTTCTCCTGATAGTTGGACCGTAACTGGGACAACAGGGATTGATGACTTTGTGCCATATGTCAATTCAAATGGAGAGACGGTACCTTCTTGGATTTTTGTTCCTCATACTATTAAAAATGTTGCGGAATGCACCAAAACATTTTCAGGCTTCCCAGACAATAAGCTTTCTTTAGAATTTGAATATAGATTAAAAAAAACAGAAAAACTTTACGTTGCTACTACCTATACTGAAAGCAGCACAACGGCAACTAATGCTTTGGGGGTTTCAGAAACGAACACCTTTACACTAACTAGTTTTGGAAATACAGTTGCTTATGTGGCAGCAGATGCAACGCCAGAACCAACGTTATTTACTTCACCAGCGGAGTACCCTGGGATAAGGCGTTTGGTTTTGAAATACAATGGAATTGCGCTTTGGGCTGTGTCTAGTATGACCGAAGGTAGGTTTGTGCGCGTGAAGCTATTGTTACCCTCTCTTTCCAATTTCAATTTAAATTTCATCAAAGGTGAGAGTACTGTTAATGATTTAGGGGTTATTGAATATCCCTTTGAAACCGAAATCCGAAACCTTAGCCTAAAATTAGAAGAAGACGAATAGCTTTTATTCGATTGATAGAATTTTTCTTGGGTTAAGAATGTGAAGCGGATCAAACGTATTTTTAAGTGTTTTCATCAACTCAATTTCAGCCTCAGATCTGCAAAAAGATAAATATTCTTTTTTGTGTAATCCAATTCCATGTTCAGCAGAAACAGAACCTCCAACTGCTTTTAATGGCTGATAAATGACATCATTAATTGACTTTATGATGGCTGCATTGTTTTCTTTTTTGCCAATAATAAAATGGATATTCCCGTCTGCTACATGACCGAAAGGAAAAACACAGCTTACAAAGGGTAATTTTTCTAATGCTAGAACTGCGTCATCAACCATTTTTCCGATCAGTGGAATTGGGATACTAATGTCGAAGTGTTGATCAAAATTGGCCTGAGCGGCTAATACAGATACGTCTTCTCGAATCTGCCAAATGGAGTGTAATTCTCTTTCTGACTGAGCCATTACGGCATCTTGTATCAATTCTGTTTCTAACGCTTGCCCGATAAGGTCTTCTAACCTGCTGTAATCTTCTGCAGGTTTGGTTCCTAGGCTTTCGACAAAAACGTAGTAGGGATATTCTTGACTGAGCGGAGGGATTAAGTGAGAATTCTCGCTGGTCATAGCCTTGTATGTACTTTGCCACATGAGTTCAAAACCGCTTAACATTCCTGCTAAGTTTTTCTCTAAGAATTTCAACAGCCCAATAACTTGTTCGTAGTTTTCTATACCAACAATAGCTGAAGAGCGACTCGTTGGTGCTTCGGAAAGCCGCAAAATAACCTTGGTTATAATGCCTAGTGTTCCTTCAGAACCAATGAAGAGTTGTTTTAAGTCGTAGCCAGAATTGTCCTTTATTATTTTTTTAAGTGACGAAATGATTGTTCCGTTGGGAAGAACAGCTTCGACCCCAAGAACCATTTGACGAGTCATGCCGTATCGAAATACACGCAAGCCCCCTGCATTGGTTGAAACGACTCCTCCGATTTGAGCTGAGCCTTTTGCTCCAAAACTCATCGGTAATAAGAGTTGTTTTTCTTGAGCAGCATCGATCAGATTTTCTAAGATTGCACCAGCTTGAGCCGTAATTGTCCGACTCTGTTCATCGATTTCTTCAATCGAATTCATTTTGTCTAAAGCTATTACTAGTTGACTGGCCAGTGTTTCGGTTCCGCCAATTAGATTCGTTAAGCCTCCGTGAATGATCACTTCTTGTTGTGTGCTATGACAATACTTCATTATTTCAGATACTTCTTGAGTAGAAGTAGGGAACACAACAGCAATTGCTTCTAGTGGAATGTCTGTTTTCCAGATGTGTGTAAAGCGTTCTTTTTCAGCACCAGAATGCAGTATATTAGTTTCTCCGACAATGTCAATAAGGTGATTGATTAATTTTTGATTCATATGTTTTTTTTAAAAGGACATTACGTGAACATCCTCAGCTATGTGTAGATCGCCTGCTGTTGCTTTAATAATTTTGTCGATGGAAACTCCTGGGGCAGTTTCTCTTAAAATAAAGCCAGTTGGACCAATGTCCATAACGGCCAATTCGGTAATAATTTTTTTTACACAACCTACTCCGGTTAAAGGTAGGTTACATTTTTTGAGTAGTTTGGATACACCCGCACGGTTGGTGTGCATCATGGCTACAATAATATTTTCGGCAGAAGCGACTAAATCCATTGCGCCTCCCATACCCTTTACCATTTTGCCCGGAATTTTCCAATTGGCAATATCGCCAGTTTGAGAAACTTCCATTGCGCCCAGAATCGTAAGGTCAACATGTTTCCCTCGGATCATAGCAAAGCTTGTGGCAGAATCAAAAAAAGAAGCCCCATCAAGTGTTGTTATCGTTTGTTTCCCTGCATTGATGATGTCGGCATCTTCTTCTCCTTCAAAAGGAAAAGGTCCCATTCCCAAAACGCCGTTTTCACTTTGAAATTCTACAGCAATTTCGTTGGGTATATAGTTTGCAACTAAGGTAGGAATGCCAATGCCAAGATTGACATAATACCCGTCTTGGAGTTCTTGTGCTATGCGTTGTGCAATACCGTTTTTGTCTAATGCCATAGCTTATGTTTTTGAACGTACTGTTCGTTGCTCAATTCTCTTTTCGTAGTCTGTTCCTTCGAATATGCGTTGAACAAATATTCCCGGAACGTGGATTTGATTTGGGTCTAAACTCCCAGCCGAAACTAATTCTTCAACTTCTACAACAGTTATTTTTGCAGCACCGCACATATTGGGATTAAAATTCCGAGCAGTTCCTTTGAAAATTAGATTCCCAGCTTCGTCCCCTTTCCACGCTTTAATGAATGCAAAATCTGCATCAAAAGCTTGTTCAAGCACGTGCATTTTACCATTAAACTCTCGTACTTCTTTTCCTTCAGCAACCTCAGTTCCATAACCAGCAGGCGTATAAAATGCAGGGAAACCAGCTTGAGCGGCTCGCGCACGTTCGGCAAGTGTCCCTTGTGGGATGAGTTCAACATCCATTTCACCACTCAACATTTGACGTTCGAATTCGGCATTTTCACCAACATAGGAAGCGATCATTTTTTTTATTTGCTTTTGTTGAAGTAAGAGCCCCAAGCCAAATGTATCAACTCCAGCATTATTGGAAATACAAGTAAGGTTGGTTACCTGCAGACGTACCAATTCGGCAATGGCTTTTTCTGGAATCCCACACAGGCCAAAACCACCTAACATTAGGGTCATGCCGTTTTGCACACCCTCTAAAGCCTCCGACACAGTAGATACTGTTTTGTTGATCATGAACCTTAAGTTTTAATAAATGTACTTATTTTTTTAAATCTGAATTGCATTTATTTTACTCATTTATTCGCTGCTCCCTCCACTTTATTTTAATTAGAAAATGAGACAGCAACTTTTGACTTAAAACAAGGTGTTTTGTAGTGATTAATTCCTAAAAAAAGTATCTTTGATTATGGCATTATCGAATAACGACATCTTCAAAAAACTACGTGTAGCGCTCAAATTGAGAGACGTTGATATCGTAGAAATCTGTAAACTGGTAGATTTTAAAGTTTCCAAAGGCGAATTGGGCGCTTTTTTTAGAAACGAAAGCCATCCGAAATATATGGAATGCGGCGATCAAATTCTAAGAAATTTTCTAAACGGATTGGTCATTCATTTGAGAGGGCCTCAGAAGAAATAACGCCTATTATCTTTTATAGGGTGTTTAGCTCAGTTGGTTTAGAGCGCTACCTTGACAGGGTAGAGGTCATGGGTTCGAATCCCTTAACACCCACAAGCCTTTCAATGTTTTGAGAGGATTTTTTATGCTTCATTGCGAAACAACTTTTTAAGCTTCAACTGAATCTTGTTTTCTAGGTTTTTCTAAAAATATTTTTTTATATATTAGCGACAAGAAAAGACCCCAATCTGATCTATACCAAGAATCTACGACTGGTTTCCATTCGTGTTATTTTGTTGAAAAGCTTTTGCTTGAGGGTATTGTATTACTGCTTTTTTGGCTGTAAGGACCCGTTCTTAGCAGAATGAAAAGACAAGCGCACTTTCAGATTGCAGGTGTATGCGCAGATATTCGAAATATTAATTTTAGTAGTAGGAGTATTATTGTATGTTTCATTTTTAGGATTAAAGAAATTGATGTGGTTTTTGGGTAAAAACATAACCTATATTATAAACGATAATACACTGCAAATTCAACAAAATTTGAATAATGAAACAGAGATGGGATTCCTAGCAGGTTATTTTTATCGTAAAGGAAAAAGTAAAGGAGGTTATCGAGATTTTTCTTTGAAATTCAGTAAGATGAAAAGTGTCACAAAAAATGGGAAAGGAGATATTGTTTTAAAAACAAAGTCAATAACAATTGGAAAAATAATCATACCTCGCAAATTAGAAAATTTGAGAGACTTGGAAAATCAATTACAAATTGCAATAAAATCTACTCTCAATAAAAATTAATCCACTTCATAATGTCATGATTTAAATTAATGAAAACTAAAATCAAAGGTTTAGGAGAAGTAATACTGCGGGTCCATGATATGGAATTGATGAAAAATTTTTATCATCAGACCCTTGGTCTTGAATTGATAAATGAATCAGAAAAGTACACGTTTTTTAAAATAGCTGATGGATACAAAGGTCACAATCAAACCCTTGCTTTATTCGCAAAAACAAACCTAAATGCTTTTGGAGAGGGTTTTAGTGACCTGAAAAAGGATCACAGCACATTGCATCATTTTGCACTAGAAATTGATAAAGAAGATTATGCCAATGTATTGAATTTCTGTAGTGCATCCAATATAGAATATGTCACAGAAGTTTTTGAATGGATTAATTGGAGGTCAATATTCATTAAAGATCCTGAATCAAATGTAGTTGAATTTGTTTGCCATGATTCGTAAATAACCAGGAACCTTTAGGTTAGTAACAAACAACCTTTCATTTAAAACAGCTTCTTTCTTAAAGAGCCCTAAACTGGTATTTTTTTCTATCTTTATTTGCAATACAATTTTAATCAAATATTACAAGGATGAGATCAATATTTTTTTTACTTTTTTTATGCTTCTTCCTTCAATTGGGAGCACAAGATTTTTCTACAAAATGGCTTAAAGAAGCTGCGCCGAGGAATATTGGCCCAGGGGGTATGAGCGGCCGAATTACGTCTATAGACGTTGTGAATTCTGATTCGGATATAATGTATGTAGGTACTGCTTCGGGAGGCTTATGGAAATCTACTTCTGGAGGCGTAACTTGGGAACCAATTTTTAACGATCAAGTTACCGCTTCTGTTGGAGCTGTAGCGATTCAGCAATCCAATCCAGATGTGATTTGGGTAGGAACGGGAGAAGGAAATCCAAGGAATAGCTTGAATGGTGGCTATGGGATTTTTAAATCCCTAGATGGTGGAAAATCATGGAAGTCCATGGGGCTTGAAAAAACAAGACACATTCATCGAGTGCTTATAGATCCAACCAACCCCGACATTGTTTATGTAGCAGCAATTGGTTCTCCTTGGGGTGTGCACTCCGAACGAGGAGTTTATAAGACCACCAATGGAGGTAAGTCATGGAAGAAAACACTCTATGTAAATGATACAACTGGTGCAGCCGATTTGGTTATGGACCCGACCAATCCCAATAAATTAGTTGCTGCTATGTGGGAACACAAACGCGATCCTTGGTTTTTCAAATCAGGAGGTTCGGGAAGTGGACTTTATGTAAGTTTCGATGGTGGTGAAAATTGGTCTAAGAAAACGGATGAAGACGGTTTACCAAAAGGCGATCTTGGGAGAATCGGTTTAGCAATCGCAGCGAATAAAACAAATATTATCTATGCCCTAATCGAGTCAAAGAAAAATGCATTATATAAGTCTGAAGATGGTGGTTTCAAATGGAAGAAAATAAATGATAAGAACGATATTGGAAACAGACCTTTTTATTACTCCGACATTGCAGTTGATCCGCAAAATGAAAACCGCGTATTTTCAGTATTCACTTATGTAAATGTATCGCAAGACGGTGGTAAAAATTTCAGTCAACTGATGCCTGCCTATGGAGTGGACAACGGTGTTCATCCTGATCATCATGCTTGGTGGATCCATCCACAAGACGGATCGTTTATGATCGATGGAAACGATGGAGGTCTTAATATTACTCGAGATGGTGGTAAAACCTGGCGTTTTATTGGTAATATTCCTGTTGCTCAATTCTATCACATTAGTGTAGATAACGAATTCCCTTACAATGTGTATGGCGGAATGCAAGACAACGGATCTTGGAGAGGGCCAGCTTATGTTTGGAAAGTACAGGGAATTAGAAATTCGTATTGGCAAGAAATTGCTTTTGGAGATGGATTTGATGTAGTACCAGATTTGGACGACTCACGCTATGGTTACGCCATGAGTCAACAAGGTTATGTGTCCCGTTATGACTGGAAAACTGGAAATAATTATATCGTTCGCCCTACACATCCAGAAGCAAATACACGCTTACGATTCAATTGGAACGCTGCAATTGGACAAGATCCTTTTGACAACAGTACTGTTTATTTTGGAAGTCAATTCGTTCACGTTAGTAAGGATAAAGGGCAGACTTGGAAGGTAATTTCTCCAGACCTAACAACCAACGATCCCGAAAAACAAAAACAAAGCGAAAGTGGTGGTCTTACTCTCGATGCGACTGGTGCAGAAAACCATTGCACACTTTTAGTGATTGAGCCATCCTCAGTAGAAAAAGATATGCTCTGGGTTGCTTCTGACGACGGACGTGTGCATTTCACACAAGATGCAGGGTCAACGTGGAACGAGGTTACTAAAAACCTAAAAGGACTGCCTAAAGGGAGTTGGATTACCCAAATCAAAGCTTCGAACAAAAACAAAGGAGAAGCCTTGTTGGTTGCAAACGATTATAGAAGATTCAACTATACACCTTACGCATACAGAACCAAGAACTATGGTAAAACATGGGAGCGAATTTTAGATGGTGCCGATGTAGAGAGTTATACATTGAGTATCATAGAAGATCCAATTAATGCAAATTTGATGTTTCTAGGAACCGATGATGGACTTTATATTACGCTTAACGCAGGAAAACAATGGGATAAGTTTGATGCTGAAATTTTTCCAACTGTATCGGTAAAAGATTTAGTTATTCAACCTAGAGAACACGATTTGGTAATTGGAACTTTTGGAAGAGCAGCCTGGGTTTTAGATGATATTCGCCCGTTAAGAGCTTTAGCTTCTAGTCCAAGTGTCATTGAAAATGGTATGCATTTATTCGAACCTCCAACAGCGTATTTGGCAGCCATTCAGCAGCCAACTGGAAGTCGTTTCGGTGCAGATGCAATGTACCAAGGTACTAACCGGAAATACGGAGCCATGCTTTCTTATTTTGTAAATCCTCCTGTTAAAAAAGATGAGGATGCTGCTAAAGACAAAGATGATAAAGATGACAAAGAAGAAGATAAAGCTGAGAAGAAAGAAAATAAAAAAGACTCCCTAACCCTCATGGTGTATGACGGAGAGCGCTTGATTAGAACTTTAAAAAAGAAGGTCCCTAAAGAAAAAGGTATTCACCGTTGGTATTGGAATATGGATGAGAAAGGAGTTTCTAGACCAAGGAGAAAACCGAGTAAGTCAAAAAGAGAATCTTCGGGAGTGGAAGTGAAGCCGGGAACGTATCGTCTAGTTCTGTCTTTTGGAGGCGAACAATCTGAGCAGGCTATTGAGGTAAAAAGCGATCCGAGATTAACCGTAGACCCAGCGAGCATTGATGCTGTATATGCTGCATCCAAAGAATTAGAAGGCTATACTGCTGCTGCAGCAAGTGCAGTAAAACAACTAGCAGAGAGCAAGCAAACGCTAGCAGATTATAAAAAGCTTTTTAAAGAAAACAAATCAGACGAGATGAAGGCTTTACTGAAAGAAATAAAAAGTCAGACCAAAGCCATCGATTCTTTAATTGCACTTTATATTGGTAAAGAGGACAAACGCCAAGGGATTGTTCGGAATCCAGAAAGTAATGTTTTGACGCGTATTAGAAATGCATCACGCTATATCAGAAGCCGTCAAGATGGGATTACAACAACAGAAAACAAATTGCTTCAGCATGCAAAAGAAGAGTTAGGGGTTGCAATTGAACAAACCAATACCTTTTTCAAGGAGGTGTGGCCATCATTGAAAAGTAAAATTGAGGCAGAAGATGCTTCAAGATTTAAAGAGATACAAGAACTAAGTATAGACTAGTTCTACAAATAATCTTTTAGTACTTCCAAGGCAATTCCTCTAGATCCTTTGATCAAGATGGTTTTGTTTTGGAAGTTCTTTTTTTGAAGGTAGGGTATCGCTGAAGTAGTGTTGTCGAATTTCTTAAAACCTGAAGTTGATGTTTTGGTTTTATTAAACTCAGGACCAATTAAGAGTGTTTCCTTTATGTTTTTTGTTTCGATTAAATCCACAATCTTTTGATGTTCCTCATCTGTAAAAGGTCCTAATTCCAACATATCACCCAGGATCAAAACTTGATCTTCTTTTTTAGAACTAAAAAAGGATTCTAAAGCAGATTTCATGCTGCTGGGGTTTGCATTATATGCGTCGAGTACCAAGGTGTTGGAATCTGTTGTATGCCATTGCGAACGGTTATTTGTTGGATTGTACGCTTCAATTCCTTTTTTGATTTTAGCAATAGGAATTTCAAAGTAGTTTCCAAAGGCTACAGCTGCTGCAATATTGGTGAAGTTGTACGCCCCTTTTAGTTGACTAATGATTTTTGTTTCCTCTGCTAGAATCACAATATTTTCATCTGCTCCTCGATCAATATCCTGAATTGTAACGGTAGCTGAACTGCTGGTTCCAAAGGAAAATATTTCTTGATTCAGAGTACCAGCTACTTGTTTCGAATCTGCAGAGTTGATTAGACAGACACCGCTATTCTTAGCTAAGAATTGATAGAGTTCAGATTTCCCTTGAATTACTCCTTCGATACTTCCAAATCCTTCTAGATGTGCTTTTCCGAAATTGGTTATATAGCCGAGCGTAGGGGCAGCTATTGCTGCTAATAATTCAATTTCCTTGAGGTGGTTAGCTCCCATCTCAATAAGGGCAATTGCTGTTTTCGAATTTATATTCAAAAGAGTCAAGGGTACACCAATGTGGTTGTTGAGGTTTCCAACCGTTGCAGTAGTATTGAATTGCTGTGACAACACACTATTGATTAATTCCTTGGTGGTTGTTTTACCATTTGACCCCGTAAGACCTATCACAGGTATGCTAAATTGCATGCGATGGTGATGAGCGAGCGCCTGTAGGCTCTTTAGGCTATCTTTGACGAGAATATGGCGCTTGTCTTTCTTGAAATATTCCAAGTCATCTACAACTACATAAGAAGCTCCTTTTTCGAGGGCTTCTGCTGCAAATTTATTGCCATTAAAATGTTCTCCTCGTAAGCATATAAAAAGCGTCCCTTTTTCGATTTGCCGTGAATCAGTAGCAACCCCTGTGGATTCTAGGAAATAGGAATAAAGATCTTTTGCTTCCATAAAATAAAAAAAGGCATTTCGTTAAAAATGCCTTTTGATTTGATTAACCTTTACGTTTGTGTCTGGCCGTTTTTTTAACCTTGCTTTTCGAACCTAATCGAGTCATTGCACATCTAAAACCAATGTGGTCAGTGGCTAGGTATTGCGGCATGTAACGTCTTTGAGCTGGATCGAGCCAATATGCTCTATCTTTCCAAGATCCTCCCTTATATACACGAACTTCATCTGTAATTAACGAAGTTCTTTTGTTAGATTTATCTTTTGTACGAACTAAATTACCATCTTCATCTACAGTAACCTTTGGATGCGTTGGTGCATCGTACATTGTTGTAGATTCTGGGCGAGCATTTTCACTCTCTTCTTCCTCTTCTCCAAATCTTGAGAATAGACGAGTCGATCCTAAATCACCATCTCTAAAGTTTTTGTTATTACTTTTCGTGAAATTTTGTCTTAGGAATGTTTCTTCTTCATCAATAGCTACTTTTTCTAGCTGACCTGGAAGTCTCTTCAATAGAACTTTTCCATTCGGAAGCGTATCGTATACCAATTGGTCTGGCGAAATCACTTGCGCTCTACCATCTTCGTTGATAACATCTTTTAAATAAACATTACCTCTATAGTAGTTAAAGTCACTTACTTCATCATCTACAATAGGACGATAGACATCAGAAACCCATTCGGCAACGTTTCCAGCCATATCATAAATTCCAAAATCATTTGGAGGATAAGCTTTTACTTGTATTGTAATATCGGCTCCGTCATCTGACCATCCGGCAATTCCACCATAATCTCCTTTACCAAGCTTAAAGTTTGCCAATTGATCACCTTCTGAACGGCGATCTTCTGACCGTGTGTATTCTCCTGACCACGGATATTTTTTCTTTCCGCGATAGGTATTGTATTCTCTATCTCCAACAAGGGCCAATGCTGCGTATTCCCATTCAGTCTCCGTTGGAAGTCTGTATGAAGGAAGTAAAATTCCTTTTTCTACACCTGCATAAACATTTACTTCAGTGGTATCTTTTTGCATACGACCATTCTTACCAGTTAAACTGTCAATTTTTCCACCGTAAGTAGTTTCTGGACGTTTGAGGTATGCACCTGTACTGAACGTACTGTTCGCATCAACTTCTGTGTAACGTACATCTTCTTGAATGTAAGCTTCACGTTCAAGAATAAATTCATTTACGCGATCTGTTCTCCATTCGGCAAACTGAACTGCTTGTAACCAATTAACCCCTACAACAGGATATTCCGCGTAGGCAGGGTGACGTAAATAGTTCGTAGTAAGTTCTTCAACATAACCCAATTGGTTTCTCCAAACCAGGGTATCGGGAAGTGCTCCGTTGTATAATTGTTTAAATTGTCTTTGGTCTTGTGGAAAAACTAAAGTAATCCAATCCAAGTATTCTAAGTACATGAGGTTGGTGACTTCTGTTTCGTCAATATAGAAGGACATGACATGTTGCTTGTTTGGAGAATTATTCCAATCGTGCATAACATCGTCTTGTACCTGTCCTTTTGTGAATGTTCCTCCTTCAATAAAAACTAAACCTGGACCAGTTTCTTGATCCTCAAATTCAACGTTATATTGAAATCCGCCTTTTTTTGAATTTATACCCCATCCAGTAGCTCTAGATTGATTGTTCTTCCCACAGGAAATAGCAATCAATGCTGTAAAAGCAATCAGAATAGCGTTTTTAGATAATAAGTTAATTCTCATAAATATTATATAAAGTACTCGTTTTTTTACTTAATGTATGCAATATACAAAATCTACTGTTGCAACTTGACTTTAAAGCTTTGTTTGCGTGCAGATTCTTAATTAGAACGTTTGAATTATTAGATTATTATATAGGATCTCACTCTTATGCTGATTTTTTAAATTATTTACATACAAGATTTCCTTAAAAAAAGCGTTATGTAGTTGTATGTTAAAAATTAAATGTAATGTAAAAACCTGTTTAAGAGCGGCTTTAGCTACTTTGGTTTACGTTGTTTGCACCTTAAATTTAGTTGCACAAGAACGTGTCATTACCACTGGAGTTCCCTTTTTATTAATTACACCAGACGCACGTGGTGCTGCTATGGGAGAGCAAGGGGTAGCAACATCTGTCGATGCTTTTTCACAGCAATGGAATCCTGCTAAATATGTTTTTTCAGAACAAAAATCTGGTTATGGGGTGAGCTATACTCCTTATCTCAGCAAACTGGTCAACGATATTTTTTTAGCAAACATTACCTACTTCAATAAAAACACGGATCGAAGTGCTTGGGCAGCTAGTCTTAAGTATTTTAGTTTAGGCGATATTGTCTTAAATGACTTAGTTGCGGGTACTATTATTGAACAGGGAATTAAGCAACCCAACGAGCTTACCTTGGATTTTTCATACGCATTGTTACTCAACACAAAATATTCTATGGCGGTAGCTGCACGTTTTATACGATCTGATTTGAAAATCCCGTCTGATCTTGATGCAACTCCTGCAAACACTCTTGGAATTGATATAGCGGGTTTTTATAAAAGTGACTTATTCGACTTTAGCGATAAAAAAGCGCGTTTGAGACTTGGGTTTAATATTTCTAACATTGGTCCTCGATTGAAGTATGACGAAGGTGGGCAAAAAAACTTTATCCCAACGAATTTGAAGCTTGGATCTGGATTGAATATCCATTTAGATTCGGATAATAAAATCTCATTTAATTTAGAATTCAACAAGCTATTGGTGCCCTCTCCAGTCGCTGTTATTAATAAAAATACAGGTGTGATAGATCGTTATCAGCAGCCTGACATTAGTTTTCTATCTGGTATTTTTGAATCGTTCAACGATGCACCTGACGGGTTTTCTGAAGAATTAAAAGAAATCACATGGGGCTTTGGCTCAGAATATAATTTTCAAGACGCCTTTGCTTTACGAGGAGGTTATTTTCATGAGAGCATTGAAAAAGGATCACGTAAATATTTTACTTTGGGTGCAGGTTTTTCTTTGAATTTTGCAGCGATTGATATTTCGTATCTTTTTTCGACTTCTAAAGTTAGAAACCCCTTAGAAAACACCCTTAGATTCTCCTTGACTTTTGATTTGGCAAGCGCCCCAGTAATTGAAGCTGAAGAGTAGTCTTTATACGTAATTTCTGTTTCCGAAGAAATCCATTAATTTTATTGTGATTTTAACAACTTATTGGCTTAATAAGCCTGTTTTTCACATTAATAAAATCAATTAAATATTGTATTTTTGGCGCAGATAAAATTTTTTCAAATAACAAGATTAATGAAGAAAATAACAAAACAAACCTACATCGATTGGTATTCAAACATGCTCTTCTGGAGAAAGTTTGAAGATAAGTTAGCCGCAGTATATATTCAGCAAAAAGTAAGAGGATTCCTTCACTTATATAATGGTCAAGAAGCTATTCTTGCTGGGTCATTACATGCAATGGAATTGGGGAAAGATCGCATGATCACTGCCTATAGAAATCACGTTCAACCCATCGGGATGGGAGTAGACCCTAAACGCGTCATGGCCGAGCTTTATGGAAAAGCTACTGGAACATCTAGTGGACTTGGAGGTTCCATGCATATTTTTTCAAAAGAATTTAAATTTCATGGTGGTCACGGAATTGTAGGAGGTCAAATTCCACTAGGAGCTGGAATGGCTTTTGGTGATAAATACAACAATACGGGTGGAGTAACACTTTGTTATATGGGCGATGGCGCAGTGCGTCAAGGTTCACTTCATGAAACCCTTAATTTAGCAACTCTATGGAAACTACCTGTTGTGTTTGTTGTTGAAAATAACGGATACGCCATGGGAACTTCTGTTGCAAGAACAGCAAGTCATGAAGAGATTTGGAAACTTGGACTTGGGTATGAGATGCCTTGTGGTCCAGTAGACGGTATGGACCCTGTTGCAGTTGCTGAGGCTATGGACAAAGCAATTAAGCTTGCAAGAGACGGAGGAGGACCTTCTTTCTTAGAAATGAAAACCTACCGTTACAGAGGACATTCTATGTCTGATGCACAACAATACCGTACCAAAAATGAAGTTGAGGAATATAAAAAAATAGACCCTATTACTCAGGTCAAAGATATTATACTCGATAAAAAATACGCGAAACAGTCTGATTTAGATGCTATTGAGGCAGACGTAAAAGAGCGCGTTGCGGAATGCGAAAAATTTGCTGAAACTTCTCCATATCCAGATAAATCAGTTATGTATGATGCCGTTTACGAACAAACAGACTACCCTTTTATAAAACATAAATTAAGCTAGATATGGCAGAAATCATAAACATGCCTCGATTAAGTGACACCATGGAAGAAGGTACTGTCGCTACTTGGTTTAAAAAAGTTGGAGATACCGTTAATGAAGGTGATATCCTTGCTGAAATCGAAACAGATAAAGCTACAATGGAATTCGAAGCATTTCATGCGGGAGAATTATTGCACATTGGAATACAAGAAGGTGGAACTGCACCTGTAGACACTCTATTGGCAATTATTGGCGAGAAAGGCGAAGATATTTCTGCTCATTTGGGCGGAGGTGCTCCAGATGCTGCGGTTGAAGAATCTGTTGTTGAAGCTGAAGCATCGGAAGCCGTTGCACTCCCTAGTGATGTTGAGGTTATTACTATGCCACGTTTGAGTGATACCATGGAAGAAGGTACTGTAGCTTCTTGGTTGAAGAAAGTTGGCGAAACGGTTGCTGAAGGTGATATTCTCGCTGAAATAGAAACCGATAAGGCAACTATGGAATTTGAATCTTTTCACAACGGGACTCTGTTGTATGTTGGAATTCAAGAAGGCGAATCGGCACCAGTTGATAGCGTATTGGCTATCATTGGAGCTAAAGATGCAGATGTTAAAGCTGCACTTGCTTCCCTAGACTCCAAAACAGCGCCAGTTGCTGAAACTCCAAAAGCTGCTGCTCCTGCTATCGCTGCTCCTGTAGAAACACCAAAGGCTGCAGCAACTCCGGTTGTTGCTGTAAAAAAAGTTAATAACGGTAGAATTATTGCATCTCCTTTAGCTAAGAAATTAGCTGAAGAAAAAGGAATTGATATCGCTATGGTATCCGGTTCTGGAGATGGTGGTAGAATTATCAAAAGAGATATAGAAGGTTATCAACCGGCTGCCGGTGGAGGTGTTAGACCATTTGTGCCCTCTGGTGTTGAGTCTGTTGAAGAAATGGCAAACAGTCAAATGCGCAAAACAATTGCCAAACGTTTAGCTGCTTCGAAATTCACAGCGCCACATTATTACTTAGGCGTTGAGTATGATATGGACAATGCTATTGCGTTCAAAACACAATTCAATTCTATTCCTGATACTAAAATATCATTCAACGATATTATTGTTAAAGCAACTGCTTTAGCGCTAAAAAAACACCCTCAAGTAAATTCAAGATGGTACGACGATAAAATCGTAAAACACAATCACGTTCATATGGGAGTTGCTGTTGCTGTCGAAGATGGATTAGTTGTACCCGTGGTTCAATTTGCAGATGAGCAGTCGTTACCTCAAATTGGAGCACTTGTAAAGGATTATGCACTTAGAGCACGTGATAAAAAATTAACACCTGCAGAGATGGATGGTAGCACATTTACCATTTCTAATTTGGGAATGTTCGGAATTCAAGAATTCACCTCGATAATCAATCAGCCTAATTCTGCAATACTATCGGTTGGAGCAATTGTTCAGAAGCCCGTAGTTAAGAATGGACAAATCGTTGTAGGGAATATGATGAAGCTTACTCTTGCTTGTGACCATAGATCGGTCGATGGAGCTACAGGTTCACAGTTTTTACAAACTTTACAGCAGTACATCGAAAACCCTTTAACAATGTTGTTATAACATTTTAATTGATAAATAATAAACCCGCTTTCAGCGGGTTTTTTTATATTTAACCTGTACTATGTAATTAGGATTAAAAAAAGAAAGTTGAAAAAAAATATCATCATAACTGGAGCAGGAAGAGGGATAGGTAGAGCTACTGCATTATTAGCTGCTTCTCAAGGAAATCAGGTTTATGCAATCTCAAGAACTATAGATGATTTAAAAGGAATAGAAAACATTCAACCTTTTTCTGTTGATTTAACAAATCCAGATGCTATTACGTCATTTTGTAAAGAGCTTGCCACTACAGGAATCTTAATTGATGTTTTAATCAATAATGCAGGGAAACTAGAAAATATTCCGTTTGAAGAAACTGCTTTCGATGTTTTTGAATCTGTATTTAAAGTAAATGTTTTCGGCTTGGCTGAGCTTACACGTCAACTTTTGCCAATGATTAATCCAAAAGGACATGTTGTAAATATCAGTAGTATGGGGGGCGTTCAAGGAAGCTCTAAATTCCCCGGACTCGCTGCCTATAGCAGTAGTAAAGGGGCAGTGATAACCTTAACAGAGTTACTAGCAGAAGAGTTTAAGGAAACAGGACCTGCCTTCAATGCACTTGCCTTTGGTGCAGTTCAAACGGAGATGCTTGAAGAAGCTTTTCCAGGATATGAAGCGCCTTTAAGTGCAGCTGAAATGGGATCGTATCTCTTGAATTTTGCATTAACAGCTCATCAATTTTATAACGGTAAGGTATTGCCAGTTTCTTCTGGTACCCCTTAATTTTATATTAATGACTGCAGTACTTGACTCAATACCCACCACAGCAATAACACAGGTTAAGCTGTATTTATCATCATGGGATGTAGGTGTTAAAATTGTTTCTAAAAGAAAAACAAAACATGGTGATTATAGAAAAACCGTCTCTGGTGCTCACCAAATAACAATTAATAAAGGTTCTAATCCCTATCGTTTCTTAATAACATTAATTCATGAGTTGGCTCATTTTGTAGCTTTTCAGGAGTTTGGTTATCGAATACAGCCCCACGGGAAAGAATGGAAAATGACTTTTCAGAAGCTGATGTTGCCCTTGATTAATCCAACTGTTTTTCCAGAAAGTTTACTTGCAGTACTAGCATTACACTTCAAAAACCCAAAGGCCAGTAGTGATACTGATTTTAAGCTAGTAATGGAGTTGAGTAAGTTTGATCCTGTTACTGATAAAACCTATGTCTTTGAATTAGAGGAAGGAGCATTTTTTTCAATTCCTGACGGAAGAGAATTTAAGCTTGGAAAAAAACGTATTAAGCGATTTGAGTGTGAAGAAATTTCAACGCGTAAGAAGTATATTTTCAGTCCACATGCAGAGGTTGCCGAGATAAAAAAACGCTCATAAAATATTGAGACATATGAAAATGCTTGTAGCATATCCGAGTGCGGACGGACTCGATATTAATTGGATTCTTTGATGTAGATTTCTCTAATCTTTTTAAACATCTCAGAAGAGTAGACAAATTTTGTTACTGCTTCGTTATCTGTTTTGAAAATCTCTTGGTTGGTGCCTTCCCATTGTTTCAATCCATTTTCAAGAAATACAATCTTCTCTCCGATCTCCATTACCGAATTCATGTCATGAGTATTGATTACAGTGGTAATTGCATACTCTTGAGTTATTTCTTGAATTAGGTTGTCAATCAAAATTGCCGTTCTGGGGTCTAATCCTGAATTAGGTTCATCACAAAAAAGATATTTTGGGTTCATTATAATAGCCCGTGCAATGGCCACTCTTTTTTTCATTCCTCCTGAAATTTCCGAAGGCATTTTATGGTTTGCATCTATTAGATTCACCCGATTGATTGCAGTATTGGCACGATCTCTAATTTCATCTTCATCAGCATCGGTAAACATTTTCATGGGAAACATAATGTTCTCTTCAACCGTCATGGAATCAAAAAGAGCACTGCCCTGAAAAACCATTCCAATGTCTTGTCTTAAAAGAGCTCTGGTTTTTAAATCCATACTTTTTAGAGATGTATTGTCAAAAACAATATCACCGTCTGTAGCCTCGAAAAGACCAAGAACGCACTTTAAGAAAACAGTTTTACCCGAACCACTTTGGCCGATAATTAAGTTTGTTTTGCCTTTTTCAAAGACGGTACTGATCCCTTTTAGGACTTGAGTTTCTTCAAACGATTTTATTAAGTTATTTATTTGAATCATTCTAAGTGAGCAAAAGGTTCGTTACAATTGAGTTCGCTATTATAATGGCTACACTAGTCCATACAAATGAAGTTGTACTTGCTTTTCCAACATCCAAAGCGCCACCTTTCATAAAGTAACCATGATAGGAAGGAATGGTAGCTAAAAGCATCGCAAATAAGAAGGTTTTTATGAATGCATATACAATGTGAAAGGTTTTGAAATCAAGTTGTAAGCCTTCAACAAAATCTGCATGAGACGAAAATCCACCACTTATACAAGCCAGATACCCTCCGAAAATACCCAAAGCCATTGAAATGCTAATCAAAAAGGGGTATAAGGTTAATGCAGCAATCTTTGGGAAAATCAAATAATTATAGGTGTTAACACCCATTACTTCAAGCGCATCTATTTGTTCTGTTACGCGCATTGTCCCTAAACTGGAAGTGATAAATGACCCAACTTTTCCAGCCATAATGATTGATATAAAGGTCGGAGCAAATTCTAGAATTATCGATTGCCGTGTTGCAAAACCAACCAAATAGCCTGGAAGTAAGGGGTTGTCTGTGTTTATTGCAGTTTGAATGGCAACTACCCCTCCCACAAAAAATGATATAAAGGAAATAATCCCCAACGATCCTAAGATGAGATCATCGATTTCACGGACAATTAAAATTTTAAGCACGTTCCACTTGGTGAATTTCCCAAAAGTTTTTTGGATCATCAATACATACTGTCCAATATGAGTTAAAGTTTTCATAACTCAAAAATACATAAAACTTAAAATTAAAGTCCCAAATAGATTAAAGGAATCTGATAAATCTAAGTTTCTTAGATCTGATAGGTGATGGCATTGATATTCATACCAGCGCCAACGCTGGCGAATAAAACAACATCGCCTTTTGTTAATTCATGCCCTTCTTTTTGACCTTTAAGAACCTGATCAAAGAGCGTAGGAATAGTAGCAACAGAACTATTTCCATGGGTTTCTATGTTCATTGGAAGAACATTAGCTGGAACTTTTTCTTTGTAAAGTCTGTAAAAGCGTTTCACGATAGCTTCATCCATTTTTTCGTTTGCTTGATGGATGAATATTTTCTTGAGGTCTTGAATTTGAGTTCCGGATTGATCCAAACACGCTTTCATGGCGTCAGGAACTCGGGATAGTGCAAATTCATAAACCTTTCTTCCGTGCATTTTAATGAACTGATCGGAATTATTTGTTTCATATGAGTCGCCAAAAAATAACATATCAACTTCGTTGTTATCCGTATACGTTACAGATTCATGCGCCATAATACCTCCAGAGTTTTCAGACTCTTGAATTATGGTAGCGCCTGCTCCGTCAGCAAAAATCATTGAATCACGATCATTGGTATCTACAACTCTTGAGAGGGTTTCCGTACCAATAACCAAACACTTTTTTGCCATTCCAGCTTTTATAAATGCCTTTGCTTGAATCACACCTTCAATCCAACCGGGACATCCAAAGAGGATGTCATAGGCTACACATTTATGGTTTTTTATTCCCAAAGCAGCTTTCACTTTAGATGCAACACTTGGGAGCGAATTGGATTGTTTTGATCCAAAGGGAGTATCTCCAAAGTTGTGAGCAACTATGATGTAATCGAGTGTTTCTTGGTCAATCTTAGAATCTGCTATTGCCTTAGTGGCTGCATTGGCTGCTAAGTCAGAAGAGTTTTGATCTTTGGTTGCGTAGCGGCGTTCCTTGATCCCTGTTATTGAACTGAACTTCTCTATTATCTCTGCGTTTTCAACGTCAAAGGGAAGTCCGTCATTTGTTAAAAAACTGTGGTTTAAAAAGTCGCTGTTCTTTTGGATTTGACTTGGAATGTAACTACCTGTACCTGTGATTTTTATATTTAAGGGATCGATCATATACAAATGTAGCAAAGTGCAGAGGTGGTTCGATCTTTTGCGTTAAAACCATACGAAGTTCAATGCTCTTTATTTGATGTGATAAAGAGCATTGAACTGAATTCTAAAACTTGGTTATTAATTGTTTACATATTCTTCGATAGGAGGGCAGCTGCAAATTAAATTACGATCCCCAAAGGCTTCATCGACTCTTCTTACAGAGGGCCAAAACTTATTTTCACGAACAAATTCTAATGGGTATAATGCTTTTTGTCTGCTGTATTCAAAGGACCAATCATCGGTAGTTGCCATCTGAAGTGTATGTGGAGCATTTTTCAAAACACTACTTTCTGTATGCATTTCTTGTTCTCCAATTTCATGTGCAATGGCAATCATTGCCTCACAAAAGCGATCAATCTCTGCGATGTTTTCACTTTCTGTAGGTTCAATCATCATGGTTCCTGCTACTGGAAAAGAAACTGTAGGAGCATGAAAACCATAGTCCATTAGTCTTTTTGCTACATCAACAACTTCAATGCCTTTTTCTTTAAAGGGTCTGAGGTCGATAATCATTTCATGTGCTGATCTCCCTTTTTCTCCAACGTAAAGAATAGGATAAGTTTCTTCCAATCGTGCTTTGATGTAATTGGCATTTAGAATGGCAATTTCTGTAGCTTTTTTGAGTCCTTTTCCTCCAAGCATTTTGATGTATCCGTAGGAAATCAAGCAAGCGAGTGCTGAGCCCCAAGGTGCTCCTGAGATTGAACTTATGGGATTCGATCCTCCAGTTGAAATCATTGGATTACTGGGTAAAAAAGGAGCTAAGTGCTTTGCTACACAAATAGGACCAACACCAGGACCTCCTCCTCCGTGAGGAATTGCAAATGTTTTATGTAGATTAAGGTGACATACATCGGCTCCGATAATTGCGGGACTTGTAACACCAACTTGTGCGTTCATATTAGCACCATCCATATACACCTGTCCGCCATTATCATGAATCAATTGTGTCATTTGTCGGATGTTAGATTCAAACACACCATGCGTTGATGGGTAGGTAACCATAAGGGCAGCTAAATTGTCTTTATGTTCAAGAACTTTAGCAGAAAAATCTTCCCAATCAATATTGCCTATAGCATCGGTTGCAGTAACAACAACCTTCATTCCTGCCATGACAGCAGATGCAGGATTGGTACCATGGGCAGAGGCTGGGATGATACAGATGTTACGATGATGATCTCCTCGATCGGCATGATAAGCTCGAATTACCATCAATCCAGCATATTCTCCTTGTGCACCTGAATTTGGTTGAAGTGAGGTTGCGTAAAACCCGGTAACTTCATTCAGTTGTTCTTCGAGTTCTTTAAGGATGTACTGATATCCTTGTGCTTGATCTAAGGGTACAAAAGGATGTAGCCCATTCCACTGTGCCCAACTTAGAGGAAGCATTTCACTTGCTGCATTCAATTTCATTGTACAAGATCCCAAGGATATCATGGAATGATTAAGAGCTAGATCTTTTCTTTCAAGGCGTTTGATATAACGCATTAGACTTGTTTCAGAATGGTATGAGTTGAAAACAGGATGGGTTAAAAAAACCGAATTTCTAGTTTGATTCGCTGGAATTTTAGATTCCAAACCTGTTGGATTTAAATTCTCTTTTTGTTGGGTGTATTCTTCAAATACACCAACCAATTTGGCGAAACTTTTTTCTGTTACGGTTTCATTAAAAGCAATAGCAACATGATCAGCATCAACAGTAAGTAAATTGATTTCATGTGCTTGTGCAAGTGCAGTTAATCGAGTTGCATCGGCTTTGATCAATAAGGTGTCAAAGTAATTTTCATTGAGTTGCTCGATAGCAAATTTCTCTAAAATTGCCTCAAATCGAACGGCCTGCTGGTGAATTTTTGTTGCAATATTTTTAAGCTCTTTTGGTCCGTGATATACGGCATACATTCCGGCCATAACGGCAAGCAGAACTTGAGCCGTACATATATTTGAAGTGGCCTTATCTCTTTTTATATGTTGCTCTCTTGTTTGAAGCGCCATACGTAAAGCAGGTGCACCATCTAAGTCTCTGGTCTGCCCAATAATTCTTCCAGGAAGGTTTCTTTTGTAAGCTTCACGAGTAGCAAAATATGCCGCGTGTGGCCCACCATAACCTAGAGGAATACCGAAACGTTGCGTTGTACCTACTACAGCATCTACGCCATAATTCCCTGGAGCTTCAAGTAAAGTAAGACTTAACAAATCAGCTGCGACAACTGTTTTTATATCAAATTCTTGCACTTTTTTTAATAATTCTGGGAGATTGCAAATTGCACCGTGTTTTCCAGGGTATTGAAAAAACGCTCCAAAAAAGTCACTGTTAAAATCAAAAGTAGCAGCATTCCCTACTTCAAGTTGAATTCCAATCGGTTCAGCTCTGGTTTTAAACAACGCTAATGTTTGGGGGAGTACATCTTCTGACACAAAAAAGAGACAGCTGTTATTCTTTTTCTGATCCCGAGATCGAGCGGCAAAAAGAAGCGTCATTGCTTCTGCTGCTGCTGTACTTTCGTCCAGTAAAGAGGCGTTTGCCAATTCCATTCCAGTCAGATCGGTTACTACAGTTTGGAAATTAAAAAGAGCTTCTAACCTTCCTTGCGCAATTTCTGCTTGATATGGGG
>Ga0233438_10000760_pt1 | contig 39091 bp, 31 predicted proteins | sample SI_123_September_FD_182720 | JGI IMG/M metagenome (GOLD analysis project Ga0233438, IMG submission 182720) | Seawater microbial communities from Saanich Inlet, British Columbia, Canada - SI_123_September2016_10_MG | ecosystem: Environmental > Aquatic > Marine > Inlet | place: Canada: British...
AAAAAAGTTATGAATCGCTTGTAAAAACGAATAAAGAGGTTCAAATTATAGATAAGTTTAACTCCGTTTTGAGTTTTAAAAAAGGAAAAGACTTAGTATTATTCGATAAATTTTCGTTCGAAAACTTAGCTGCTAAAAATAAAATATCAACACTACATATGATTGGGAGTCATTGGTACTACAATAGTCGAATCGACAATCGTTTTAAAATTTTTAAACCAATTGTTTCTAGTAAATATTTAGGTGCATCAACAAAAGAAGCACTGATAAATTCTTATGACAACACACTTTTATATTTAGATTTTTTCCTTGATAAATTAATTAATGAATTAAAAAAATCAAAAAATGAAACCATTTTAATTTATTTATCCGATCATGGTGAAACTTTAGGAGAAGATGGACATTGGTTTCATGCACAAAATAATAAGCCATCACAAAATCCAGCAATGCTTGTTTGGTACTCAGAGAAATTCAAAAAAAATAACCCGATGAAAACGGCACACTTAATTTCCAACAAAAACGATACAATTTCGACCGATTTCTTATTTCACAGCATCTTAGACCTTTCAGAAATAAAAGGTTTTAACTTTAAAAAAGAAAAAAGTATTTTCTACAAGAGGAAAGAAGAAACCAATTAGCAACAGAGACTTACTTTATTTTTATATTGAGTATATTTTTTCTTCATAAATTCATTACTTTTGCTCTTCAAAATTAACAACAATTAGATTTAGATGAAGACAGTTCAATTCAGAGAAGCAATTTGCGAAGCAATGAGCGAAGAAATGCGCAGAGATGAAAGCATTTATTTAATGGGAGAAGAAGTTGCCGAATACAACGGTGCTTACAAAGCCAGTAAAGGAATGTTAGATGAATTTGGAGCAAAAAGAGTAATTGATACTCCGATTGCAGAATTAGGTTTTGCAGGAATTGCAATTGGTTCTGCTATGAATGGAAACAGACCGATCGTAGAATACATGACCTTCAACTTCTCGTTAGTTGGTATTGATCAAATCATAAACAATGCTGCAAAAATCAGACAAATGTCTGGTGGACAATTCAATTGTCCAATCGTTTTTAGAGGCCCTACAGGATCTGCAGGTCAATTAGGAGCAACACACTCGCAAGCATTTGAAAACTGGTTTGCAAATACTCCAGGACTTAAAGTAATTGTACCATCAAATCCTTATGATGCAAAAGGTTTGTTAAAAGCTGCCATTCGTGATGATGATCCCGTAATTTTTATGGAATCTGAGCAAATGTATGGCGACAAGATGGAGATTCCAGAAGGAGAGTATATTATTCCTATTGGTGTTGCAGAAACTAAAAGAGAAGGAACCGATGTAACCATTGTCTCTTTTGGAAAAATCATAAAAGAAGCTTACAAAGCAGCAGAAGAATTAGCAAAAGAAGGTATTTCTGTAGAAATTATCGATTTAAGAACCGTTCGTCCAATGGATCATGCGGCAATTATTAGATCGGTAAAGAAAACAAACCGATTGATCATTTTAGAAGAAGCATGGCCATTTGCAAGTGTCGCTTCAGAAATTACCTATAGAATTCAAGAAGAAGCCTTCGATTATTTAGATGCGCCAATCAAAAGAATTACAACTGCAGATACTCCTGCACCGTATTCACCTGTATTATTAGAAAAATGGATTCCAAATTCTAACGATATCATTACGGAAGTAAAAGACCTCTTAAATCGTTAAAAAAACGATTTTACATATTTATAAAATCCTTTTTTCAACATGAAAAAAGGATTTTTTTATGCCTCAAAAAAATTCTTAAACCCAAGATATTGTCTTCGAAATTGATTGCGTAATTTTTTTAGTCTAAAGCCTTGAAAAACTGTATCGATTCACTATTTTTGCAGTCCTATTTTTTAAAGAAAAAAGACATATGAAAACCAAAAATAACGAGACATTTGATGTTTTAATCGAAATCCCTAAAGGAAGTAGAAATAAATATGAGTATGATTTTGAGTTGAATAAAATTCGTTTTGACAGAATGTTATTCTCTTCCATGATGTACCCTGCAGATTATGGTTTTGTTCCAGAAACCTTAGCCTTAGATGGAGATCCTTTAGATGTATTGGTTTTAGGACATGAGCCTACCTTTCCAATGTGTGTTGTAGAAGTAAAGGCAATTGGTGTATTTCACATGGCCGATGAAAAAGGACAGGATGAAAAAGTAATTTGTGTACCTGTTTCTGACCCAATATGGAATGATAAGAATGATTTATCAGACTTAAATCCACACCGATTAAAAGAAATCGAACATTTCTTTAAAGTGTATAAAGATTTAGAAAAGAAAAAAGTCGATGTTGGCGGATGGGGAAATGCCCAAGAAGCAAGAGATATCTATGCAGCATGCGTTGTCAGATATGAAGAAAGTGAGCACAAAACAAACGGTGATTTCACGATTTAGCAATCATTTTACCTAAAAAATACAAACCTCTTAAAAAGCAATCTTTTAAGAGGTTTTTTAGTTCTAATTGAATTCATTACTTTTACGACCGTTTTAAACTAAAAAATATAATAATTTTATGGAATCAATGATGATTTGGATGCCAGTTGCAATGGCTTTATTAGGCTTAGCATATATGGTTGTAAAGAAATCCTGGGTAATGAAGCAAGATGCAGGTGATGGTAAAATGAAAGAAATTTCGGACCACATTTATGAGGGTGCTTTGGCATTCTTAAACGCAGAATATCGTTTACTAACGTTCTTTGTTTTTGGGGCAAGTATTGTTTTAGCAGGAATTGCTTTTTATATGGATACTACTTATCTGATTGTTGTTGCCTTTATTATTGGTGCAATATTTTCTGCATTTGCAGGAAACATGGGAATGAAAATTGCTACCAAAACAAATGTAAGAACAACACAAGCTGCAAAAACTAGTTTGCCAAATGCCTTAAAAGTTTCTTTTGGAGGTGGTACCGTAATGGGACTTGGAGTTGCTGGTTTAGCTGTTTTAGGTTTAACGGCCTTCTTCATTGGATTCTTCTACCTTTTTATGGGAGGTGAATGGACCAACACAGCAGATATGACAGTTGTTTTAGAAGCATTGGCTGGTTTCTCTTTAGGAGCTGAATCCATTGCATTATTTGCACGAGTAGGTGGTGGTATTTATACCAAGGCTGCCGATGTAGGTGCAGATTTAGCAGGAAAAGTACAAGCAGACATTCCAGAAGATGACCCAAGAAATCCAGCAACAATTGCGGATAATGTAGGAGATAATGTAGGAGACGTTGCAGGTATGGGTGCCGATTTATTTGGCTCATATGTAGCAACCGTTTTAGCTGCAATGGTTCTTGGAAACTATGTAATTGAAGATATGGGAGGAGCTATTCAAGATGCTTTTGGCGGAATTGGACCGATCTTATTACCAATGTCAATTGCTGGTGTTGGAATTATCATTTCATTAATTGGAACCCTCTTAGTTAAAATTTCTTCAAACGATGCAAAAGAAGCGGACGTACAGAAAGCTCTAAACATTGGAAACTGGGCCTCTATCATAATGGTAGCAGCTGCATGTTATGGTTTAGCAACTTGGATGTTGCCGGAAACCATGCAAATGGATTTCTATGGTGAAGGCTTACAAGACATTTCTTCGATACGTGTGTTTTTTGCATGTTTAGTTGGTTTGGTTGTAGGTGCAGGAATCTCTGCATTTACAGAATATTATACAGGATTAGGTTCAAAGCCTATTTTAAAAATTGTACAACAATCAAGTACAGGAGCAGGAACCAACATTATTGCTGGTTTAGCAACTGGAATGATTTCTACCTTCTCATCTGTTTTATTATTTGCTGCTGCAATTTGGGCATCCTATGCCTTAGCTGGATTTTACGGAGTTGCTTTAGCCGCTTCTGCAATGATGGCAACAACAGCTATGCAATTGGCCATTGATGCATTTGGACCGATTGCAGATAACGCAGGAGGTATTGCAGAAATGAGTGAGCAAGATCCGATTGTAAGAGAAAGAACAGATATCTTAGATGCCGTTGGAAATACAACCGCTGCAACTGGGAAAGGTTTTGCCATTGCATCTGCTGCATTGACATCTTTAGCATTATTTGCTGCCTATGTAACTTTTACTGGGATTGACGGAATTAATATTTTTAAGGCACCCGTATTGGCCATGCTATTTGTAGGTGGAATGGTACCCGTAGTATTCTCTGCATTGGCGATGAACGCAGTAGGTAAAGCAGCCATGGAAATGGTGAATGAAGTGGTAAGACAGTTCAAAGAGATTCCAGGAATTATGGAAGGAACTGGAAAACCAGAGTACGATAAATGTGTGGCTATTTCTACAAAAGCCTCATTAAAAGAAATGATGTTACCAGGTATTTTAACCATTGGATTCCCAATATTAGTAGTACTCATAGGTAAATTAGTGTATCAAGAAAACAACATGTTGGTTGCTGAAATGCTAGGAGGATATATGGCCGGTGTAACTGTTTCTGGTGTTCTTTGGGCAATTTTCCAAAACAATGCTGGTGGTGCATGGGACAACGCAAAGAAGTCTTTCGAAGCAGGTGTTGAAATTAATGGCGTAATGACGTACAAAGGTTCTGAAGCTCACAAAGCGGCAGTAACTGGAGATACCGTTGGAGATCCATTTAAAGATACTTCAGGTCCTTCAATGAATATTTTAATTAAACTTACTTGTTTAATTGGTTTGGTCATTGCACCCATCTTAGGAGGTGGACATGCAGCCGCTGATAAAAATCACGAAGCAAATGTTTTCATTACTAAAGATGGTACAAAAATAAACATCACGTCAAACACAAAATTTGTGTCGGAGCACGCTGCAACTAAAATTGTAAAAATGAACATCGACAAAAATGACGATGGAACTGCAAAAGCAACCGTGACTACAACGACCACTGAAAACGGGAAAGAAGTAACTAAAGATGAAATTTTTGAAGGTACTTTGGAAGAAGTAGAGAAGAAATTAAATGCCTTTGAAAGTAAAATTGGAGAAATTCATGTTGACATTAAAAAAGACGGAGACAAGGTCATGAAAATGATTCAAGTTGAAGTAAACGAAGAAAAGTAAAACTCCCTTTTACAAACCTATTTAAAGAAGCATTCAAATTAAAAATTGGATGCTTTTTTATGTTCACTATTCTTTTAGAACAAACTGAAAAGTGTCGTTTGTCTTTTTTTGCGCAAGTTGATTAATCGCTGTGTTCGTTAGTTGTAAAACCCTAGGATATCCACCTGTAACTTGGCAATCTCGCATTAAAACAATTAACTTCCCAGAAGGTGTTAGCTGAACAGTTCCGGGCAATACTGCCGATGTTAAAATGGAAGGCAAGGCATTTTCGATTACTTCATTCAAGCGATACCCCATTCTACTATTGTCATTAGAAATCGTAAAAAATTGCTTTGCGAAGACCTCTTTTTGAGATGCGCTCAATGCATCAAACTCAGGCCCCTTAGAACATGCAATCCTTTGAGATTCATAATGCTCTTTCACAACTTTCACAGAAGTGTTTGACGAATCTGTGTTGTTTGTAAAAGTTCCAACAGGTAATACATCTCCTTTACAAAGCAAAGTTTGCTGAGTGATGTTTTGAAAAAAACTCCTACTTTTTAAAATAGGTGTCGTTAAAAAGCCATTTTTCACCGCCAGATAGCACCTGGCGCCAAAAACATTGTGACCAAAAGTCAACACCTCATTTTTACAAACGTGAATTCTTGTTTGTAATGCAACGGGAACTCCATTTATTTTTGGTGAGAAAGAACCTCCCGAAATACAAATTGTCGTTTCAGACAAAAACTCAAAGGCACAAAATCCAAAAGCAATTTCTAGTACAGCATCCGTTTCCAAATTATTGAGAATTCGGTTTGCTAAATCCGAAGAATAGGCATCCATTGCACCCGAGACAGGAACGCCTATGGCTGCAAAACCTACACGCCCTTTATCTTGAACAGATGAATAAAAACCTGCTTTTAAAACTTTAATCATGTACCAAAGTTTTAGGAATTGAATATTTATTTTCAGCGACTTCTTTTTCTAATTGATAAAATTCATCCAAAGAAATTGGAATAAATTTTATTTGGTCCCCCGCTGTGGCAAAACAAGGTTGCTGCTGCGTTACATCAAAAAAATGAATCGGTGTTTTTCCAAGAAGGTTCCAACCGCCAGGAGATGCACACGGATATACACCTGTTTGCTTTCCGCCAATGGCAACAGCACCTTTAGGGACTTTGAGTCTAGGTGTTGGTTTTCTATCAAAGTACAAGTCAGAATCTAGCCCACCTAAATAAAGAAACCCAGGTAAAAACCCAATGAAGAAAACCGTATAAATTTTCGCTGAATGGCGTATCTTGATTTCGTCGATTGATAATTTCGATTTTTGAGCCATTTCTTCCAAATCAATACCGAATTGCAAGTCATAGCACACTGGAACTTCCCACAGAAAACGAGGATTTTGTATCGCTGTAAAATCCTTTTTATAAATAGATTGTAAAATTTCAACTTCCTCTTTGTAATTTAAAATCGGCTCTTTGTATTGAAGTGTGAGTGAATGATACCCAACAATAAAATCTACAATAAATTGGGTGCTTTCTTTTTGAATTCGTTCTTTAAAACGAAGCATATCTTCCAAGATTTGGTCATCAATACACTGCTGCCATTCGATAAGAATCGCTTGCTCTCCGTAAGGTTTGTATGAAGGGAACTTATTCAATTGCAATGCCTTGTTTTTTTAAGTGTTCTGACAAATAAATTAAAATTGATAGGGCCTTTTCTTGATCTCCATGCACACAGAAAGTATCGGCAATGATCGGTTTCTTTTCACCCGATATCGCAATCACCTCTTGATGTTGATACATGTGAACAACATGTTTAAAAACAGCTACTGCATCTGTAATTAGTGCATTTTCTTGGTTTCGCGAAACTAAAGAAAGATCTGAATTGTAATTTCTATCGGCAAAAACTTCATAGACCACTGTAATGTTCTTTTCAATGGCCAATCGTGCAATCACAGAATTATAAGGCACATACAAAAAAACACTTTTTGCATATTTATCGATTGCTTTTAGAAAGATTTTTGCAGTAGCAACATCTACAGTAATTAAATTATACAAAGCTCCGTGAGGTTTTATATGATTCATTTTAGCGCCAACAAGATCCAATCTGCTTTTAAACAATTGCAATTGAGATTCAATACTTTTCTGTAATGCTTCTGGAGTCATCTTTAGTATTTTTCTTCCAAAGTTCTCTTTGTCTGGAAAAGAAGGATGTGCACCAATTAAAACGTTATTTTCAATAGCAATTGCAATGGTATTATCCATTGTTTTTACATCACCATAATGACCACCACAAGCAATATTGCAAGAAGAGATATACGGCATTAGTAGGTGTTCATTGGAAACTCCCTCTCCAACATCACAATTAATCGCGATCGTGTTCATTAAATAAAATTAAAAACTTTTAAAATTCCTTTTGCACCTAAAAATAGCGTGATTGCTAGAATGACAACCCCGAAAATATTTTGTCTTTTAGAATTTACATACTCCCCTAAAACGGATCTCTTATTCATAATCCACAATAAAATTCCTGCGATTACAGGCAATAACATGCCGTTTGCTACTTGTGCAAATTTTATAATTTCTATCGGCTTAATCCCTATTGAAGAAAATAAGACGCCTAAAAACAGTACAAAAATCCAAACAAATCGAAATCGTTTCGATGTCATTCCTCCTTTCCACCCCATACATCCTTTTGCCACATAAGCGGCTGCCAATGGCGCTGTAATTGCTGAAGTAATTCCGGCGGCGAACAAACCTAACGCTAAGAAGTATTTGGCAAAATCTCCGTACAATGGCGCCAATCCTTTTGCTAAATCTGCTGCATTTGAAATTTCTCCAAAAGGAATGGAAGCAGCAGAAACAATGATTGCCATCGAAACCAATCCTCCTAAAATAATTGAAATGATCGTATCTTTTCTTGCGAATGATAAATCTTCGCTTTTGTGCCATCTTTCTTTGACCAAAGAAGCATGCAAAAACAAGTTATACGGCACCACTGTAGTCCCAATTAGACCAATAATCATCAATAAACTTTGGTCGGGAAATGTAGGAATTAACATCCCTTTTAGCATTGCTAAGAGATCTGGTTTTGTGACAATCGCAGTGATTAAAAAGGAAATACTCATGATTAAAACCAAAGTAATGAGCGCCTTTTCTAAAAACTTATAATTCCCAATATACAAGAGTACAAATGCCATACCTCCGATTATCAAACTCATTAAATTGAGAGAAATGCTCCCAATATTTAAAAGTGATCTCCCAAAAATTGTTTCTAACCCTAAAATTCCTCCACTAATATTTCCTGCTTCATAAGAAGCATTTCCAACAACAATAGCTCCTAAAATTAAAAGCGTAATAAATTGTTTTATAAAAGGAATATTGATTTCTTCTCGAATCACTTCAGACAATCCTTTTTGAGAAACGACTCCTAATCTTGCCGCCATTTCCTGTAAAATAATCGTTGCAATTACAGAAAGCAACATTGCCCACAATAAGTTAAATCCAAAATTAACACCAGCCAAGGTACATAGTGTAACCGTTCCTGGACCAATAAAAGCAGCTGCGACTAAAGTTCCTGGGCCGATATTTTTAAACCAATTTTTTATCATCACATGAAATTATGCTTTAAAGATACTTTAATAATATAAAAAACACCTCTAAAGGAGGTGTTCTATCTACTAACAAATATAAAATCTTGCTACAATGCGAAACGCTGTGGGCCTCCTCTTCGGATTTCTTCGTTGGCAAATTCTTCAAATTGTTTAAAGTTTAGGCGAAATGCATTGGATAGTTTAAAAGCTGTTTTGTAGTAAGCATCATCATTGTTCCAAGTAGATCTTGGACTTAACAATTCAGAGGGTACTCCTGGACAAGTTCTTGGTTGTGCAACTCCAAAAACAGAATGTATGTGGTAATTATCATAGGTATAATCCCCTAAATCTCCGTTTAAAACTGCAGAAATCATAGCTCTGGTATATTTTAACGGCATTCTTCTTCCCACTCCATATTGACCTCCAGACCACCCGGTATTGATCAACCAAACATTGACTCCAGCTTCCTGCATTTTCTCACTTAGCATTTCTGCATACCTTGTGGGATGTAAAGGCATAAAAGGAGCTCCAAAACAGGCTGAAAAACTTGGAATTGGTTCTGTAACTCCCGTTTCTGTTCCTGCAACTTTTGCCGTATATCCAGAAATAAAATGATAGGCAGCTTGGCTGGGTGTTAATTTAGAAATGGGAGGTAAAACACCGAATGCATCGGCTGTTAAGAAAAATATATTTTTGGGGTTTTTACCTTTAGAAGGTTTTTGAATATTTTCAATATGATCAATAGGATAACTTACTCTTGTGTTTTGCGTAATAGAAGTATCTGAAAAATCAACAACCCCATTTTTATCTAAGACAACATTTTCTAAAATGGCTCCTTTTTTGATGGCTGCATAAATTTCTGGCTCTTGCTTTTGCGACAAATTAATCACCTTTGCATAACAGCCTCCTTCAAAATTAAAAACCGTGTTTTCTGCAGTCCAACCATGTTCATCATCACCAATTAAACTTCTATTTGGATCAGTTGATAAAGTGGTTTTTCCAGTTCCTGAAAGTCCAAAGAAAATAGCGGTATCTCCATCTTTACCAATATTAGCTGAACAGTGCATTGGCAATGTCTTTTTAAAGACTGGAAGTATAAAGTTTAGCGCAGAAAAGATTCCTTTTTTAATTTCACCTGTATACCCAGTACCTCCAATTAAGGCAATTTTCTTTGTAAAATTTAAAATTGCAAAATTGGATTGACGGGTGCCATCTTCTTCAGGGTTTGCCTTAAAACCAGGAGCATTGATTACCGTCCATTCTGGAGAAAAACCTTTTAGTTCGGCCTCCGATGGTCGCAAAAACATGTTGTGTGCAAACATATTACTCCATGGATATTCATTAACAACCCGAATGGACAGTTGATAGTTTTCATCTGCACAGGCATAGGAATCTCTTACAAAAATCTCTTTTTCAGAAAGATAATCCGTTACTTTAGTGTACAGCACATCAAACTTCTGTGAATCGAAGGGTAAGTTAATATCACTCCACCAAACCTCATCTTTTGTTACCGCATCTTTTACAATAAATCGGTCCTTTGGAGACCGCCCTGTAAATTCTCCTGTGTTAACTGCAATGGCTCCTAATGATGAAGTAATTCCTTGTTCTTTTTCAATGGTTATTGCATGTAATTCATCGGAAGTTAATTGATACCGAATGGTTGCATTTTTGATTCCTAAATTAATTAACGAAATCGATTTCGTTTTTAAATCTGTCATCTCTATTTTTTTAGCGATTTATGAACCCCCAAAATTACATAATATTTTATAATCGTCTTATTATTTAGTAAAGAAATATTGATTTATTACTATTTACGTGATTTTTGTAAAAATATCACAATCATCAAACTCCATCCTGCGATCAAAAAAAGCCCACCCAACGGGGTTACAAACCAAATTGACTTTGCCGTAATCCATGTTAGTTGGAGCACATATATCGAACCTGAAAACAAGAAAATACCCCCAAAAAACAAGTAGCTGACCTTGTTCTTTTGGGGTTGTGAAAATCCGCTGTATGTATTGACAAATAACAATACAATTGCATGGAACATCTGGTAGCGCACCGCTGTTTCAAAGCTTAAAAGTTGTGCTGGATTTAGGACTTCTTTCAATGCATGCGCTCCAAAAGCTCCTAAAATTATGGCTACCAATCCTAAAAAACAGGTAATTACTAAATTTTTAAACATTATTCGTGGTTTCTGTTAAATTTTAAACAATTAGACTATCTTAGTCACGTACAAAAATACACGATTATTTATGAAAAACATATTGATTATTGGTGCTGGAAAATCAAGTGCTGCTCTAATAAAATACCTTTTAGATAAATCAGACACAGAAAACCTACAACTTACGATTGGTGACATTGCAACTTCAAACGCAGAAAAGCTCATTAACAAACACCCAAATGCAACAGCAATTGTATTGGATGTTTTTAATAAAAAACAACGAGAAACTGAGATTAAAAAAGCAGCCATTGTAATTTCAATGTTGCCGGCGAGATTTCACATTGAAGTAGCCAAAGATTGCATTACTTTCAAAAAACATATGGTTACAGCGTCCTATATTTCTGAGGAGATGAAGGCATTAGACAGCCAAGCAAAAGAAAATGGGTTGGTCTTTATGAACGAGATTGGGCTGGATCCAGGAATTGACCATATGAGTGCCATGCAAGTTATTGATCGTATTAAAAGTAATGGTGGTAAAATGTTGTTGTTTGAATCTTTTTGTGGGGGGATCGTTGCTCCTGAAAGCGATACGAATTTATGGAATTACAAATTTACATGGAATCCACGAAATGTAGTGTTGGCTGGACAAGGAGGCGCTGCTATGTTTGTACAAGAAGGAACCTACAAATACATTCCCTATCATAAATTATTTAGAAGAACCGAGTTCTTAAAAATAAATGGTAGTGGCAATTTTGAAGCCTATGCCAATAGAGACTCACTCAGATACAGAAGTGTTTATGGGTTGGATGACATTCCAACAATGTATCGAGGAACTATTCGAAAAGTAGGTTTTTCTAGAGCCTGGAATATTTTTGTTCAATTAGGAATGACTGATGATTCCTATACCATTCAACATTCAGAAAACATGAGTTATCGTGATTTTGTGAATTTATTTCTCGCCTACTCCCCTTCCGATTCAGTTGAATTAAAACTACGCTCTTATTTGAAGATTGATCAAGATGATTTGATGTGGGCAAAATTAGTAGAGTTGGATATTTTCAATGCAGAAAAGAAAATTAAAATCAAAAATGCAACACCTGCACAAATGCTACAAAAAATACTACAAGATTCATGGACCTTGGCGGAAGATGATAAAGACATGATTGTGATGCAACATCTTTTTGGTTATGAACTTCATGGAGAAAAGAAACAAATTGAAAGTAGTTTTGTTGTCAAGGGAGAAAACCAAACCTACACAGCCATGGCTAAAACAGTTGGATTACCGGTTGCAATTGCTGCTTTAAAAATTTTAAAAGGAGCAATTAAAACACCTGGAGTACAGTTGCCAATAACCAAGGAAGTCTATGAACCAATTTTGAAAGAATTGGAGGAAAATGGTATTATTTTTGAAGAAAAGGACATGCCTTATTTAGGATACAACCCGAATCATGTAACTGGATAATCTACATTTTCAAATAAAAATCTTTCGTCAAATTAATATATTCTTGGGTATATTGATGACGGCTGATTTCAATCGTTAACGCCGTAGTGAGTTGTTCTTTTGAATGCAACGAGAATTCAAGTAAACTTCTTTTAACTTCAGCCGTTGCAGTGCCTCGAACGTGACAAACACGATGTAAAAACAAGTTGTTTTTTTCTGCCAATTTTATAAAATAAGCCTCCTCTTTATAAGGGATAATGGTTGCAAAAACCCCATTCTCAGCGAGAATTTTTAAAACCCCTTCCAATAAATTTTCAAAAGACAAAGCCGAAGTAAATCGTGCTTTGTTTCTTGCAGTATCTTCGGTTTCAAAGTCATCAGTATAAAATGGTGGATTGGAAACAATTAAATCATAGGTTTCATTTTCTTCAGCAATTTCATTAGCAAATTCCTGAAAACTAGCATTATAGCCATACAAGCGATCGCCCCAATCAGAATTTTCAAAGTTCTGTGCCGTTTGCTCATAAGCATTTTCATCAAGCTCAACAGCATCAATGGTCATCGCATCGCAACGTTGAGCTAACATCAATGAAATAACCCCTGTACCCGCACCAATGTCCAAAATAGTATCCGGATAATTTTCTACAGAACTCCAGGCACCCAACAAGACACCATCTGTACCCACTTTCATGGCCGTTTTATCTTGATGAATTGTAAATTCTTTAAATTGGAATGGTTTTGACAATGTCAATCTGGGTTTTAAACTAAAAAGTTCTGCGAAATAAAACACAGAACTTTTTTAAAATTCACTACTAATTTGCAGAGAGGAAGGGATTCGAACCCTCGATACGTTGCCGTATACACACTTTCCAGGCGTGCGCCTTCGACCACTCGGCCACCTCTCTAGATATACAAGGCAATTAATCCTTCCGGAGTTTCAACCTGTATTGTATTGTTTTCTCTATCCACTTTCTTGATAAAATCATCAATCATTGGAATAAAAATTTCAGTTCCATCTCTGTCAATTTCAAAAAGAGGCTGGGCGGCTTTGTCATTGATATGAACAATAGTACCCACTTCTCCAAAATTTACATCAACAACTGTAAAACCAATTACTTCATGAAAATAAAACTTATTTCCTTCCAGTTTTGGTAGTAAACTCATTGGCAAATAGATACCACATTTTAAAATGGAATCTGCTTCTTCATCAGAATACACATCTTCAAATTGAACTCGTAACTGATTTCCTTTGTGCAATGAACTTTTTTCAATAAAAAATGGAACCAGATTCGCGCCGAATTCGACATAAACTGATTCCATTTCTTTATACAACTCAGGTTCATCAGTATCTAATTTGATAACTACTTCCCCTTTAAAACTATATTTTGTTACGATTTTGCCTAAATAAAAACAATCTTCTTTACGCATCGTCGTATCGTTTTATAATTTATTCTGCTGCTTTTTCTGCTGCTTCATCAATTGTTTCTGGAGCTGCTTCTGCTTCTGCTTCTGCAACAGCTTCTTCAACAACTACCTCTTCAACAACAGGCTTTGCTGCTTCAATTCTTGCTTCATTCACTGCTTTTTCAGCGGCTAATGCTGCTGCTTTCGCTTCAGATTGTGCTTTCGATAATCCCGCTTCTTTATCAGAAATTTTTGCTGCTTTTTCTTCCAACCAAGCTGCAAACTTTGCATCTGCTTGTTCTTGTGTTAAAGCACCTTTACGAATACCACCAACTAAATGATTTTTTAACATTGCACCTTTATAAGATAAAATGTTTTTTGCAGTATCTGTTGGTTGCGCACCATTTTGTAACCATGCAACAGTAACATCAATGTCTAAGTTGATTTCTGCTGGGTTTACATTTGGATTGTACGTACCTAATTTCTCTAAGTATTTACCATCTCTTTTAGCACGTGCATCTGCGGCAACGATCCAATAGAATGGTTTCCCTTTTTTACCGTGTCTCTGTAATCTAATTTTTACTGACATAATTTGTTAATTTGTAAAGGTTCTCGACCTTGATTATTAAAAATCTCACCATCTCGTGGTAAGTGGGCGCAAAAGTACAAAAACCTTTTGAATCTAAAAGCCTGATTTTTTAATTTTTTTTGAGCGTTTAAACGAGCTTTCACTACTCGCATCCCGATAAAAAGCGGAAGTGCTTAAACAGATCGTTCAATCTCGAACGCAATTGGTGATAAACATCTCATAATAGTTAATAACTTCCGATTAAAAATCTTACAAAAAAATGTAAATTTACAATCCGTTTTAAACGCTTACAAACATCAATAAACACTCTTTTTCATGTACTTAATTTTTGATACAGAAACTACCGGTTTACCTAAAAGTTGGAATGCTCCAATTACCAACACAGACAACTGGCCGAGATGTGTACAAATTGCATGGCAATTGCATGATGAAATGGGAAATGTCATAGAGCACAATAATTTCCTAATAAAACCAGCGGGATACAACATTCCCTACGATGCTGAAAGAATTCATGGAATTTCTACGGAATTGGCAGAGGAACAAGGAATTTCATTAGCAGAAGGACTGGATTTATTTAATGAAGCGTTGGAAAAAACCACCTTTATTGTGGGTCAAAATTTAAATTTTGACTTGAACATTATGGGTTGTGAATTTCACAGACTGGGTGTTGAAAATAAACTAACCTCACTTCCTGTTTTAGATACTTGTACCGAAAAAACGGCATTGATGTGCCAGATTCCTGGAGGGCGTGGTGGAAAATTTAAATTGCCCACCTTAACAGAACTACACACACATTTATTTGGTACTGGTTTTGGTGATGCACACAATGCAACTGCCGATGTAGAAGCAACAACTCGTTGTTTTTTAGAATTAATTCGTTTAAGAAAATTTACACCTGAACAACTAGGAGTAACTCCCGACTATTTTAAAAGCTTCTCAGAAACCAATCCGAATCCAATTCAGGTCCTTGGATTAAAACACATCAACCTAAAAAAAGAAAGTGAAAAAATAAGAAAACGTCTCGAAAAATTAAAAGACACCAAAGAGACAAAGTCGACTTCCGACGGTTTGGCCGAAATGGAAAATGTGCAATTTTCACACCTGCACAATCACACACAGTTTTCCGTTTTACAATCGACCATGCAAATCGGAAACATTATAAAAGCTGCTGCAAAAGACAACATGCCTGCAGTTGCCATGACAGACACGGCAAACATGATGGGTTCCTTTCATTTTGTAAGTGCTGTTTTAAATCACAATAAAACAGCAGCAACTCCAATCAAACCCATCGTTGGCTGTGAGTTTAATGTCTGTGGAGACCACAAAAATAAATCGGTAAAAGACAATGGCTACCAAGTTGTTTTACTGGCTAAAAATAAAAGGGGATATCATAATTTAGCAAAAATGTCATCCATCGCATTTGTAGATGGATTTTATTATGTTCCAAGAATTGACAGAGAAATCATTCAAAAGTACAAAGAAGACATTATTGTTTTAACAGGAAACCTGTACGGTGAAGTGCCTAGTAAAATTCTAAATCTTGGAGAAAAACAAGCCGAAGAAGCATTGCTATGGTGGAAGTCCGAATTTAAAGACGATTTTTATATTGAGTTGATGCGCCACAATCAACAAGACGAAAAAATTGTAAATGAAACTTTATTAAAATTCTCAAAAAATCATAATATAAAAGTTGTTGCCTCCAACAACACCTTTTACTTAGAACAAAAAGATTCCAATGCACACGATATTTTATTGTGTGTAAAAGATGGTGAAAAGCAAGCAACTCCCATTGGAAAAGGGCGTGGCTATCGTTATGGCCTACCAAACGACGAATACTATTTTAAGTCTACCCAAGAGATGAAAACGCTCTTTGCTGACTTGCCAGAAGCCATTATTAACATTCAAGAAATTGTCGATAAAATCGAAATTTTCACCCTAGCCCGTGATGTTTTATTACCCGAATTTGACATCCCAGAAGAATTTAAAGATCCAAAAGACAAAGAGGATGAAGGAAAAAGAGGAGAAAACAATTTCCTAAAACACCTTACATTCGTCGGTGCTAAAAAACGGTATGGAGAAATTACAGAATCCATTAAAGAGCGTTTGGACTTTGAGCTTTCTGTGATTGAAAAAACAGGATATCCTGGTTATTTCTTAATTGTAGAAGATTTTATTCGTGAAGCTAGAAACATGAACGTTGCCGTAGGTCCAGGTCGGGGTTCTGCCGCAGGGTCGGTGGTTGCTTATTGCCTATGGATTACCAATATAGATCCTATTAAATATGACCTTCTTTTTGAGCGTTTCTTAAATCCAGAACGTGTTTCGATGCCCGATATCGATATTGATTTTGATGATGAAGGACGTGGAAGAGTTATGGATTATGTGATTGACAAATATGGCTCCAATCAAGTAGCCCAAATTATCACTTATGGGACCATGGCTGCAAAGTCTTCCATTAGAGACACCGCAAGAGTTTTAGATTTACCCCTTTTTGAAGCCGATCGAATTGCAAAATTAATCCCTCTAATTAAGCTAAAGAACATTTTTGGTGAAGATGCAAAAAGCAAAGGGAAAGTTGCCGGTTTAAGATCGGAAGAAAAACAATTAGTAGAAGAATTAAAATCCATTTCTTACGGAAGTGATTTGGCTGCAGAAACCATTAATAAGGCGACCATTTTAGAAGGCTCTGTTAGAAATACTGGAATTCACGCCTGTGGTGTTATAATTACTCCTGGTGACATTACCAATTATGTTCCGGTAGCATTGGCGAAGGATTCTGACATGTATGTGACCCAATTTGATAACTCTGTAGTAGAATCTGCTGGCTTATTAAAAATGGATTTTTTGGGGTTAAAAACATTAACATTAATCAAAGATACCGTCAAAATTGTAAAGGCAAAACACAATATCGATCTAGACCCAGAAAACTTTCCATTAGATGATGAAAAGACGTATGAATTGTTTCAAAAAGGAGAAACCGTAGGTATTTTTCAGTATGAATCTCCAGGAATGCAAAAACACATGCGTTCTTTAAAACCGACTGTATTTGCAGATTTAATTGCTATGAATGCCTTGTACAGACCTGGACCAATGGAATACATTCCCTCTTTTATTAATCGAAAACACGGAAACGAAGATATTGAGTATGATTTGCCTGCCATGGAAGAGTATTTGGCAGAAACCTATGGAATTACAGTTTATCAAGAGCAAGTAATGTTGCTTTCGCAAAAACTGGCCAACTTTACAAAAGGGGAAGCCGATGTTTTGCGGAAAGCGATGGGAAAAAAGCAAATTGCGGTTTTAGATAAAATGAAGCCAAAGTTTGTAGCACAAGCCGCTGCGAATGGACATGATGCAGAGAAATTAGAAAAAATTTGGAAAGATTGGGAAGCATTCGCCAGTTACGCCTTTAACAAATCGCACTCTACCTGTTATGCCTGGATTGCCTATCAAACTGCCTACTTAAAAGCACATTATCCAGCCGAATACATGGCCTCGGTATTGTCGAACAACATGAACGATATTAAATCCGTTTCTTTTTTCATGGAAGAATGCAAACGTATGGGCTTAGCCGTTTTAGGTCCAGATTTGAATGAATCTTATTTGAAATTTTCGGTGAACGATGAAGGTGCAGTTCGTTTTGGAATGGCTGCTGTAAAAGGCGTTGGTGCTGGAGCCGTTAGAGCAATTATAAAAGAACGAAAAGAAAATGGAAATTTCAATTCAATTTTCGATCTCGCAAAACGTGTCGATTTGCGCGCAGCTAATAAAAAATCATTTGACAGTCTTGTAAAAGCAGGTGCTTTTGATTCTTTTTCCGACACGCACAGAGCACAATACTTTAGTACCGATGAAAAAGGAGTTACCTTTTTAGAACGTGCCATGAAATTTGGTAGCAAATACCAAGAAAATGAAAATTCTGCACAAGTATCTATGTTTGGAGAAACCTCTAACGTGCAGTTTCCAGAACCAGACATTCCAGAATGTGAAACTTGGGGCACTATGGAATTGCTCTCTCAAGAAAAAGAAGTAATTGGCATCTACATTTCTGCACATCCTTTAGATGATTTTAAAAATGAAATGATTTTTTGCAACGCTACTTTAAAACATTTTAAAGACGATTTGTCTAAGTACCTCAACATGAATTTATCATTCGCTGGTATCATTTCAGACGTGCAACACCGCGTTTCGAAGGCAGGTAAGGGATGGGCAATGTTTACGATTGAAGATTATGGCGATAGTCATGAATTCAGGATTTTTGGGGAAGAATACTTAAAAATGAAACACTTCTTAGTCCCCAACTCATTCTTGTTTGTGCGTGCTACAATTCAACCAGGTTGGACAAATAAAGAAGGTGTAAAAGGAGAACCAAGATTGAAATTTACAGAAATGAAGTTGTTGCATGACATTATGGATGAACTTTGTAAAAAAATTACGATTAAAATTCCGTTGGAAGAAATTAAAGAAAATACCATTTTAAACTTGGAGACCATTCTAAAAAACAATCCCGGAAAACAAGCATTGCATTTTACCATTTGGGATGCTAAAGAAAAAATTGAAGTAAGTCTTCCAAGTAGAAATACAAAAATTAAAATCTCCAATGAATTATTGACAACGCTAGAAACGCAGCAAATTAACTTTAAACTGAATTAATTTTTAATAGTCAATAAACCATAAAAAGTAGACTAAAAAAATAGATTATACCTTACTTTTGCAGCCAATCAAAAAAATGAATGAAGCAAGAAAATAATGGTGTTTGGACCAGTTGGAATGAAAACCTTACCTATAAATACAAGTCTCTTTACAGAATTACGACCGAAAAAGAATTGCAAGAAGTTGTTGCAAAAACAGACAAAATTCGATTTTTCGGAACGAAACAATCCTCAGCGGATATTGCTGCAGGAATTGATACTCTCATTGATATTACATCCTATAATAAAATCCTATCCTATAATGAAACAGAACGAACCGTAACGGTTCAATCGGGCGTCATTTTAGGGGATCTACTAGAAGCGATTGAAGCAAAAGGTTGGTGTATTCCTTGTTTGCCGGACATCAATACAATTACAATTGGTGGTGCCTTAGCAACAGGAACCCATGGTACAAGTGGTCATTTACTTTGTGAATACATGACAAGTTGTACTTTGGTTTTAGCAAATGGTTCCTTAAAAACCGTCCCTAAAAGTGATACTTTGATGCAGGCTGTTCGTGTTTCTCTAGGTGCATTGGGCGTAATATCTACCGTTACCTTTAGCTGTGAACCTATTTATACGCTACATGTAAAAGAGGGACCAGAAAACGATTCTGAATGGTTGCCGAAAATTAAAGAACGGTTGCAAAAACATGATTTTTTAAGGATATTATGGCTTCCCCACACCGATAAAGGGTATGTGATTACTGGAGATAAAATAGCTCCAGAAACTAAAATAACTGAAAACTTAGGACCAAAATATTTAAAACATCGAAGAAAAGCTTCGAAAATACTGTATAAATACTCACATGTTTTCCCATGGATTACAGCGATTGCAAATCGACTTTTATACAAAGGTTTTTTCAGTGCTAATAAAGAATACAAAGGATCTTTATACCAAGCAACCGTAACAAAATCGAGAGGCGCTACTTTGGAATTAGCAGAATGGACTATTGGATTGGATAGATTTCCACTTGTTTTTGATGAATTGAAAACAGAGATTAATAAATGGAGCAATAAATCATTTATACATATTCCAATGGATATCCGTTTTATATACAAAGACAACTCTTGGTTAAGCTATGCATATCAAGAAGATACTGTTACTATGGGCTGTGTTTCAAGAAATGCAGCAACTGCAGACACCTATGAAGCTTTTAAAACCATTGAAACTATTTTCTTAAAATACGGAGGAAAACCTCATTGGGGCAAACGTTTTACAGCAAAAGATGCAGCACTTAGTAAAATCTATTCGAAATGGGAGGACTTCAAACAATTGAGACATCGCATGGATCCTACAAATAAATTTTTGAATCCTTATTTAAGTAAATTATTTAACGAAAAATAACCCATTAAAATGTTACCAAAAGGAGTATTATTTGATTTTGACGGCGTTGTTGTTGATAGTTATATCAGTCATTATTCGGCGTGGGCTTCTGCTTTTAAAGAATTATTTGGAGAAGAAATTGTTGCATTTCCAAAAATGCATACTGGAAAATCTCCGATGATTATTGCGAACTATTTTTGTAGTGTCCTTGATAAAGAAGACCAAACTGAAGCTTTATTTTTTCTAAAAGACAAGCATTTAGATGTCCATTTTATCACTCCTGAAATTTTGCCTGGCGTGCATGAATGCACTTCTTTTTTAACAAAAAACAAAATCAACTACGGCATTGCGAGTAATGCAACCCGACAATTTTTAAAAAACAGCATTCATCATTTAAACTTAAATTTTCCAACCGTTTTTGGCGTGGAAGATTATGAAAAACCAAAACCTGCTCCAGAAGCCTATGTTACCTTGGCAAAAGCGTTGAATTTCTCGGAAACTGATTTTAAAGATCTTTGGGTTTTTGAGGATAGTTTAACAGGGACTACTGCTGCAAAATTAGCGGGTATGATTCCGATTGGAATTTTAACGCAGTTTACGGAAGAGGAATTAAAAAAAGCAGGTAGCGCAATGGTTTTTCCTACATTATTGGAGGCATATCAATATTTAATAAGCCTTTCTTAATGGGAGGTTAGTTCTGTAAATAAACTTTCTAATGTTTTATTTTCTGAGCTTAACTCTAAAATTGTAATATTCTTTTCTTGTGCAAAGTCAAATAATTTTGGTCGCATATCTTCTTCGTTCTCAAAAGTAAGTTCCCAAGTATTGTTGCCCAAATCTTTTGAAGAAACAAGTAGTTCTAATTGCTGAAATTGGGATGCATTTACTTTGCCATTAAAAATGACTTTTATAATTTGTTGGTGGTTTTTTTGAAGTTCAACCAATGTTTTATCAATTAAAACAACTCCTTTCTTAATGATAATTACACGGTCACAAACGGCTTCCACTTCTTGCATGATGTGTGTAGAAAATAACACTGTTTTTTCTTTTCCTAAAGTTTGAATCAGTGTTCGAATTTCGAGGAGTTGATTGGGATCTAAACCGGTGGTTGGCTCGTCTAAAATTAATACCTTCGGATTGTGCAATATTGCAGCGGCCAACCCTACTCTTTGCTGATATCCTTTTGATAATTGATTTATTTTCTTATCGGCCTCTAAAGTCAACCCTACTTTTGTAATGCACTTTTCAATCTGTTCTTTTACCGTCACATCAATAAGCTCAGAAATCTGATATACCGAAGCTTGGAATTGTAGATACTCTCGCACATACATGTCTGAATATAACGGATTGTGTTCGGGTAAATACCCGATGGTCTTTTGAGCTGCTGTTGGATTTTGTAACACGTTGATTTCATCAACAAAAACAGTTCCTGAGTCTGGTTTTATAAACCCTGTTAAGATTTTCATTAGGGTTGATTTCCCAGCTCCGTTGGGACCTAAAAAACCAATAACTTGTCCTTTATCTGCTGAAAATGAAACCTGGTTTAAGGCTTTTTGTGTATTATACGTTTTACAAACGGAAGTAACTTGAATAGACATTTTACAAACATAGTTTGAATTCTATTGATACCAAAATTCTTTAAAGTTTTGTTCACAAAAAAAACCGATTGAAAATTCAATCGGTTTTACAATTTATTAAAAAAGAAGGTTATTGAATGACTAACTTTCTTGTAGTTTGTTTATTTCCATTTGTAATTTTCACTAAATACAATCCTGCTGCTGCTCTTTGAAATGAGATGCTTTCAGAAAAACGGGTATTGGTATCTAGAAAATTCTTTTCACCAATCAATCTTCCACGGATATCAAACAACTGTACCACTACTTTCTCTGTATTTACCACATCAAAGTTCAAGTTAAATGTTCCTTTTGATGGATTTGGGTACAAGTTAAATCCTGAAAATACAAAGTCTTCAATCGTTGCTGTTGCTTCTTCAACTGTAACGGTGTAGTCTTCTACTTCTCCATCAAAGGTAGCATCTGTACAAGAAGCAGGATCTGTACTGTATTTTGTTGAAACACGCATTTTGGTACTTCCTAATAAGGCTCCTTCGGGTATCGTTATTGATAAGGGGCTTAAGGTAGTCGCTCCGTCTTCAGTATTTGATGCATCTCCTAAATCATAGTTCTCACCTGTATCTAGAAAATCACAATCTTGATTCCAATCGATCCAAACAACAGTATGCACCGTGTAATTACCATCGGTGTTTACATTAATCGTTAATTCGTGGGTGTCTCCTTTTTTTACTGTAGTTGCAATTGCTGTATAATCGCTATATCCACTTGGTTTTGCTGAAGGGTTATCGATGGTGTTGAATTGCACCAAAGTGGTACTTGTAGCATAATCCATATTTCCTACAGATTCACAAACAGTACAGCTGATGGTTGTAAAGCTAAATATTGGAGAGAATACTCCTTCACCACAAATACTTCTTCCTTTTACACGCCAGAAATATGTAATTGTTTGTTCTAATCCTGATAAGTTATAGGAATTCGTTGTTACATTTTCACTGGCAACAATTCCCGTAAAGGCACTGTCTGTAGCGATTTCTACGTCATAAGAAGCTGCGTTTGCATCGACCTCCCAAGTTAAAGTAGGTGTTAGAGAAACTCCTGTATTTCCATCGGACGGTGCCGATAATATAATGGCCTCTGGTGAACCACTATAGACTCCTAAAGTAACATCTGATTCTTTGGTAATTGCACCTGAGGTACCTGTAATTTTAAAACTATATTGTCCAACAGATACACTTCCAATACCTGAAATGGTAGCGGTTACTTCTGTGCCGTCTGCAGTGGCTGTTGCTGGACTAAAAGTGGCTGTTGCTCCTGTTGGCAATCCATCTGCAGAAAAGGTAGTTGTACCCGTAAATCCTAAAAATGTATTGTAGGTAAAGTTATACACTGCATCATCTGGAACACAAACATCCAATGCGGGGTTTGAAACTGCAATAGCAAATTCAGATTCTTTGATGGTGAAATTCGTAGCATTCATTGCATAGAAAATATTATCTTTTCCTTCTACGATGATTCTAGCTTCTGTTGTATCTCCTTCTCCAGTAACAGGCACTGTAAATGTATAGGTACCGTTATTGTCAACATCACTTCCTAATGTATATGGAAAGGTAAGTCCACCATCAGTAGATAATAGTATATTTACTTTAGGAGTATTCACAGCTCCTGAAGCGGTTCCGGCAACATCCCATGTAATTGTTTTTGTGGAACCTGCATCCCATTCTTCTGCCGTTGTTTGTGAGGTTATTGCAAAGGGACCTGAAGTATCATCAACTGTAATTTTCATTAAATCAAAACTAGATTGTCCATTCAATCCCGTTGCTGAAGATGCTCTATCTCTTACAGTTAGTGCCCAATTTAAATCTCTACTTACCGAAGCTACGGTTTCCCAAGCGGAATTTATTGTTGGATTTGTTTGAGTTAGATCTCCTGAAACAACCCTACTTAATTTTGGAATGTATCGATTTGGAGAACTTGTTGGAGCTAATGATCTGGCCATAGAACCGATGGTTCTGGTAGGTCCAAATTGTGCACTAGTTACTTGTCCACTATCGGTTCCTTCCCAACAATACAATAAATCATCGTCTTCGTCGGCATCGGTTGCAGTACCTCGTAATACATAAGCGGTTCCTTGTGGAATCGTATAATCATTTCCTGCGTTTGCATTGGGTGGATTGTTAGTTAAGGTTACTGGGTCATTTTCTTGCCAACAGGTTCTGGTGTTGGTTACATTGTCTGTAATTTGTCGAATACTATGGTAATGAAAATACGCGTCGCTATGAAGAACTACGTTATTAGATCCTGTAATTCCTGCATACCCCATAATGGTTGATCCTGAACCTGGTTCTGCATTTACGCCTGCTCCTTCAGTAGTATGAGAAAAGGTGTGGTTGGCTCCCATTTGATGTCCAATTTCATGGGCTACATAATCGATATCAAAATTATCTCCTTCTGGAATACCATCTGCAGGTGATGTAATTCCTGCTCCTTTGTTTTTATCTGAGATAGATGCTGTATCGTCTTGACAGACACATCCAATACAACCTGCGTTTCCTCCGCCTCCTGAAGCTCCAAACATGTGACCAATATCATAGGCCGCATTTCCAATGGTGGAGGTCAATGTATTTTGCAATTCAACATTCCAAGCACTTAAAGAACCTGAATAAGGATCTGTACCTGCATCTGTATAAATTAATTCTGGGAAATCTTGTACTTCAAAAGTAACAGCCATGTCGGTTTCAAAAACAGCATTTACCCGCGCCATTGTTGCGTTGATAGCTGCCAAAGCACCGGCAACAGTTCCGCCATGATAGGCTGTATATTCTCCATTTACCGATATTGCCAAACGAAACTTACGAAGTGTTTGATCGTCGGCATCTCTTTGTGTGACCATATCTAAACCTGTATCTTTTACCAATTCATCTGCAGTTGTACAAATAAAATCTTCTTTTGGCAAGTTTATCTTAGAGCGTCTGTTGTACACAATATAGTTATCAACATCATCTTTTAAGGGTTGCATATATACAGTCGGTTGATCTCGGTAAGAAATCATAGTTTGCACTCCTTTTGGAGATACACTCATTCTAACAACTGCTCCTGTATTGTCTGTGCTAAACCCTATGTAGGATTTTATTGATGGATATTTAGCAGACAAACTAGCTGAAAAAACAGGTGCTTCTATCATATTAAATACCTGCATTACTCCTTTGTTATTGGGAAGGCTTATAAGTGTCTTTGAAACTCTGGTTGAAACACCTCTTAAGGGGACGTTCTCCAATTGTTGTTGAAATGCTATAAAATCGAGTGCGAGTACTGCTGAATTGTTGGCATCTAACTTCTCAATTGAATATCCTTGAAATTCTCCTTTTTCAGAAGTAGTTGTCCAAATTTTTGATTGTGAAAAACTAATCGATACTGAAAGGCAAAATAAGAAAGTTAAAATAATTTTTTTCATTTAAAGTAGGGGGGGTTAATGATTAAAAATCTGTTGAATTCGATTTCATAGATAGCTCCTCAAATATAAACAAATATTTGAATTCAAAAACTCATACTATCAGGAAATATAAATTCAAAATAAAATAAATAGAATTCGCTAATAAATTCTTAAAATAATGACTTGAATTATAATTAAATCCAGAAAGATTATTTGCATTTAGCATTAAAATGTATAGCTTCATTTTGGGTCATGCATGCATCATTTTTGTTAATCTTTCTTTTTGAAGAAATTTACGGTTTTTAAATGGATCGTTTCGGTCATTATAAGATCTACAGAAAGGGGCGTTAAGAAGGTTGTGAATACAAACAAATATTTATCTTTGCTTTGTGATTATGAATAAAAAAGTAACTGTCAAAGATTTAAAGTCAAAAGACTATAAAGAAACTTGGGAATACCAATCCGAGTTACTTCAAGAAATTGTAGCTCTTAAAATTGAGAATCGTCGAAATGACATCAACAAACTAACACCCAATTACTTGCTATTTGTAGAACATCCGCATGTGTACACCTTAGGTAAAAGTGGTGATCTAAGTAATTTATTACTGAACGAGCAACAGCTGGAAGAAAAAGGGGCTACTTTTTATAAGATCAATCGTGGAGGAGACATTACCTACCACGGACCTGGTCAAATTGTAGGCTATCCTATTTTAGATTTGGAAAACTTTTTCACAGATATTCACAAATACCTTCGTCTTTTGGAAGAAGCCATTATTTTAACGATTGCTGAATACGGATTAGAAGGTGTTCGAAGTGATGGTGAAACAGGTGTTTGGCTGGGAGTAGGAACGCCATTTGCACGTAAAATATGTGCACTAGGAATCCGATCTTCTAGATGGGTAACCATGCATGGGTTTGCCTTGAATGTAAATGTAAACCTCGGCTATTTTGACAATATCATTCCTTGTGGAATTAAAGGCAAAGCGGTGACTTCTATGGAGGCTGAGTTGGGTAAAAAGATCGATGAACAAACCGTAAAAGAAAAAATACTAAAACACTTCAAAAACCTTTTTGATGTGGATACTTTCTTAACTTCTTAAAATGCCCAATTCAAAATTGAGCTATAGTCATGAACGAATTACTTCTCTTCGTTGAAATACACTTTGTAATATTTCATTTTCTTCTCTTCATCATACCCTCTTTCTAGGAATTCTGAAGCGGCTTCTGGCGCGTCTACGTCTAGCTTAATACGAATATTTGTGTCTAACTTAATTTCGGTTTTAAGTTTGGCTTTCTCTTTTTTGAGTACAACACCAGAAACATCAAAATTATTTCGAATTAACACATCGTTTAAGGTTTCATAATGTTTCTTATAATCATCAAACAATTCTTTGTGTTTGTCTTCTTCAAAGACCTCATCTTTGAAAGTAGCATAATCTACCGCTTCATTTTCTTTAAAATAATCAACAGTACTTGCTAAAAAGTTTCCTTGTTCTTTCATCCCTAACTCTGGCTTGATTACTTCTTCGGAAAACTCTTTACACAGCTCTAAATAATTTTGGGTATGTGAGTTGTTATCATCGGCAAGCTTTACGCTTAAGAAATTTTTAATCCAATATTGCGCATCATAGTTATTGTTATCTACAGACAAAACAATAGTTCCTTCAGTATCGGAGGTGTTTAAAATTAAACAGCCTTTGTCAATTTTTTTTGTTGAAATTCCTTTTTGAACAACCACATCAAAACTTTTATTATCGTCGAGATAGGTTTGAAAGAAATCAACTTTATTCTCAATTTTAAAAATACCAATGGCTTCTGTCAATACGTCTTTATATTCAATTCCTTCAATAAAGAGAACCAATACATCTCCCGTTTTTATTTGAGCAGAATTTGATTGTTCGTAAAGATGATTTACAATATTTTTGGAATATTCAATAAAGGACCCTTCATCTTTAAATACTTCCGAAGCATAATTGTTCAATTCATTTAAACGAACATCCGCATGATGTGAAAAACGATAGCTTTGTGACAAACTACCGTATGGCTTCAATAAGAAACTTTTCATTAAGTCATAACCTTCTTGATCAAAACGAATTAAATCTTCTGAGAAAACATTGTGTCCACTGTTGAATTTATTGGCAACTTTATGAAGGATGCATTTGGTAATTTCTGCACGTGATTTTTTAATCATCTGTAAAAAATTGAGAACGTAAAAATAGAGAAAAGTTTGGGTTTAATTTTAGATATAAATAAGGAATCTGAAAAAATATCTTTCATCAATATTTTAAAGATTTCTTTAAATTCAAAATCCTAAAAAAAGAGTTATATTTTTAATTTTAATTGTTCTGGCAGTAAACGAAATGTCTTTCTGTGATAGACCGTTGCACCAAATTCTTTAATAGCAGTTCGGTGTTCTTTGGTAGGATATCCTTTATTCTTAGCCCAATTATACATTGGCAGTTCTGCATGAATCCTCTGCATATATTCATCTCTATATGTCTTTGCTAGCACAGAGGCAGCTGCAATACTTAAATACTTTGCATCTCCTTTGACAATGGTTTCGTATGGAATTTCATGGTAGTTTCTAAACTTATTTCCATCAACAATAATAAACTCTGGGCGCATTTGAAGCGCGTCTATTGAACGGTGCATTGCGGTAATCGAGGCTTGTAAAATATTTATTTTATCAATCTCATCTTGCCAGACAAAAGAAACTCCAAAAGCCAAGGCATTTGCTTCTATAATGGGTCTTAATTGATCTCGTTTTTTTTCTGACAACTGCTTCGAATCTGTTAAAAAAGGATGTGAAAAATCGCTAGGCAAAATTACAGCAGCAGCAACTACAGGACCAGACAAACAACCTCTCCCCGCTTCATCTGTACCCGCCTCTAAAGAAAAACCACTATAATTTAGTTTTAACATACTACAAAGAAAAGAAATCTTTTGCTTATAAATTCTTCTTCTCCAATCTAGTTCCACATAAATTATAAGGCGTAAAGCGTTTCCTAAAAGATAAAAAAAGAAGGAGTACTTCTGAAAATTAACAATTTGTATTGAAAGTATAGGGATACATTATCATTTTATTATTTTACATTTGCTGCTGCAGATGAATATTATGATGAAACCCGCTAAATTCCTTTTATTTATATTTTTGCTATCAAGCATTCATAGTTTTTCACAAAAAAAATTAGGAGTGGGAACAAGAGCTAAAAAAGAAAAGTATTCTTTTAATAGCGATGGTACTATAGATTCTCTAAATATTTCGGGAAGCGTAAAGGTGACACTCTCGGCAAAAACAAAATATACAGATTATAAAGTTTTCTCTTTTAAAAAGGACACCACTTATATAGACACAACATTAACCATTCAAAAAGAGTATAAATTCAACTTTTTAAGAAAAGATAATTTTGAACTTTTAGGGTTCCATAATCAAGGACAGACCTTTAATAACTTAGGCTATCGTTTTGACGCCATTTCTAACTTCCCAGATATTGGTTTTAGAGGAAAACAATTTAACTATCTAAATGTAGAAGATGTCAAGTATTATGAAGTACCTACGCCAACTTCAGAAATCATGTACCGAACAGGCTTGCAACAAGGACAAGTTTTAGAATCTCTTTTTTCCTTAAATTTCTCCAAAAGATTCAACGTATCACTTACCTATGAAGGCATTCGTTCACTAGGTGCCTACAGACAAGCATTAACAAGTAATGGAAGTTTCAGAACGTCGTTTCATTATATCACAAAAGACGCCCGATATGCATTAAGAGGACATATTGCTTCACAAGATATTTTAAATCAAGAAAGTGGCGGTTTAACAGCAACGGCACTTAATTCTTTCATTGAAAATGATATAAATTTTAGTGACAGAGGACGACTAGATGTTCGTTTAAACAACTCTGAAAGCCTTTTGGAAGGAACGCGTTTTTACTTTGAACATGATTTTAAATTGTTTTCTAAAAAAGATTCTACTGCTAACAAAGACTTTAGCAATTTAAAAGTTGGGCACATTTTAAATAGTGAAACAAAGACCTACGATTTTATACAAGGAGATCGAACAACTGCTGTTTTTGGTGAAATAAATGCTACGGAAGCAACTGATGAAGGCGTCGAAAGTAACCTAACTAACAATCAACTTTTTTTAGAATTTAATTCTAAATATGTTTTAGGAACGTTTAAAGTAAAAACTGATATCACTAGCTTTTACTATACATACGATACCATATTGAATACCAATAGCAACATTTCTAATAAGGAACTATCTGGAAGTGCCGTTTCTTTTGGTGCCGATTGGAAAGCGAAAATTAAAAATTTTCAATTGAATGCAGATGCATCTCTTACACCGGGAAGTTCTCTTTTATCTGGAAGCTATTTAAAGGGAGAAGCCCTCTACAAAAAAGACAGTGTATTCTCTATAAGAGCAAATTTATTACTTAGTTCTAAGCTACCAAATTTCAACTACCTATTACATCAAAGTGTATATGATGCTTATAACTGGGAACGTAATTTTAGCAATGTAAGAACACGCGATTTGGGTTTTCAGATCGAATCGAAATGGATGAATGGTGCTGTACATCTTACCAACATAGACAACTATACGTACTTTGATGAGAACAATGCACCGCAACAATTTGAGGAAAACGTGACCTATTTAAAAGCCAAAGTGTCCAAAGAATTCACCTATCGGAAATTTGCGCTTAACAATACGCTCATGTATCAAAAAGTAAGTGCAGGAAGTTCGGTCTTTAGAGTCCCCGAATTCGTTACAAGAAATACCTTTTATTACTCTGATTATTGGTTTAAAAATGCAATGCAAGTACAAATTGGTACTACTTTTAAATACTTTACACAATACAAGGCCAATGCATACAATCCATTATTGGGGGAATTTACATTACAAAATGATACCGAAATTGGCTTTCCAACTGTCGATTTTTTCTTTAATGCGCAAGTAAGAAGAACGCGGTTGTTCTTTAAAATTGACAATGCCTTGTCTACTTTAGGAGATCGAAATTACTTTTCTGCACCCAACTATCCTTATAGAGATTTCACCATCCGTTTTGGACTGGTTTGGAATTGGTTTATTTAATGATATGAAACAGCAACTCAAAAGGAATTGGAAGCTTTTTTTAATGGCAAGTGTCACTTTAGGCCTTGCCCCTTTTAATCCCCCACATATTGCTGGAAAGATCGAGTGGCTTCTGGGAGGAAATGCTTTTACCGGACAAAACGCAATGCAAGCACAAGACTGGTTGGATGTTTTTTTACATGGAAGTCCATGGGTGTTGTTACTGATTTCAGTTGCACTGAATCTTTCTAAAAAGAACTAATTTTTTGTTTTAAGAAAGTATCAATTCCATCTCAGGTAAAAACCGTCCTGCAATCGAGCTTTGTTTTTGACTGATGACTTTAAATCCGTATTTCTTATAAAACCCAGCTGCATTTGGATCGGAAAGCACTTTTAATCGGTTGTACTTATTTTTAAGACTGTGCTCAATAGCGTATGCTACTAATTGCTTTCCAAGGCCTTGTTAAAGATACTTTGGTGAAACAAATAAAAATGCTATGGAAACGGATTGTTAGGCAATTTCTGGGAGCTTTTTTGCATCTAAAAGTTGTGCAATAACCATCATTTTACTTCTTTACCAACTTTCTTATTTTTATGCTAAATGCTGCAAACAATAAGGTAGTGATTGGACTTAAATAATTAAACATTGCATAAATGAAATATTCTCCAACGCCTACTCCTAAAACTCCAGATTGATACGCTCCACAAGTATTCCAAGGAATTAAAACAGACGTTACCGTTCCCGAATCTTCTAAGGTTCTACTTAAATTTTCTGGTGCCAAGCCTTTATCTTCATAAGCTTTTTTGAACATTTTACCTGGAATGACAATGGCTAAATATTGATCTGATGCAATGGCGTTTAAACCAAAACAACTTAAAACAGTACTTCCAAACAACCCAAAAACTGAAGTTGCTACAGACAGTAAGCTCTTGGTGATTTTCGCCAATGCACCAATGGCGTCCATAATGCCACCAAAAACCATGGCACAGATAATTAATAGAATGGTCCATAACATCCCTAAAATGCCTCCAGAACTAAATAATTCAGTCAATTTCTCATTATCTGTTTTAACTTCAACATCTGTCCAAACAGCAGTTATAATTGATTTAAAATTTGAACCCGACAAATTACTAAGCACATCTCCTTGAAAGACAAACGCAAAAACAGCTGCTAAAACAACGCCTGTTCCCAAGGCTATTAATGGTTTCGTTTTCATTAAAATCATTGCAATGACTGCACCTGGAACTAAAAACAACCAGGGTGAAATATGAAACGTATTGTTTATAGAAGCCAACAAGTTGCTAATGTCTGCACTTCCTGTAGTATCTATGGTAGTACTTAAAATGGAAAAAACAATAAGGGTTACTATAATGGTAGGTACAGTGGTATAGGCCATGTATTTAATGTGAGTGAACAAATCGGTTCCTGCCATGGCGGGCGCTAAATTAGTAGTATCGGAAAGTGGAGACATTTTATCTCCAAAATAAGCACCAGAAATAACGGCTCCTGCAATCATTCCTGTAGGAATTCCCAAAGCACTTCCAATACCTACTAAAGCAATACCAACGGTAGCTGAAGTAGTCCAAGAACTCCCTGTTGCAATGGATATAATTGCTGCGATGATTACTGAAGCAGGCAAAAATATTGCTGGACTTAACACTTGCAATCCATAATACACCATGGCGGGAATAATACCACTTACTAACCATGAACCAGCCAAAGCTCCTACTAAAAACAAAATCATTATTGGAACAAAAACACTTTTCCAATTTTCCCAAACTTCAGCAACCATTGTTTTCAAAGAAACCTTATTCTTAAAACCGACCAATGCCGTTACAAAACCTCCAATTAATAAGATGTATTGATTGGAATATCCGCCAAACCATTCGCCTTCTTCAACAAAAATATTATACGCCAATAAACACATTAAAATAATAACTGGAACTAAGGACTCTGAAAGACTTATCCCTTTATTATCTATAATCTTTTGATCTTCAATGATGATCTCTGACTGCTTTTTTTCTTTTTGCATTCTAAAATAATTTTGTACTGTAATGTTACGATTTTACACCCTCATATGCAAATGAAATTGGTTCCTTACATTTGCACTTATGGATTCATTAACGCAAATAGTTTTAGGTGCCGCTTGCGGCCAAATAGTATTGGGTAAAAAGATTGGAAACAAAGCACTCTTGTTTGGAGCGATTGGTGGTACAATCCCAGATTTAGATGTTTTTATTGGTCGTTTTTTATACAATAATGAAATTCAAGCCATGGCTTTTCATCGTGGATTTATGCATTCAATTTTGTTTGCCGTGGTAGGTGCTTTCTTTTTTGGATGGATTACTTTCAAAGCTTACAATTCAGGAAAAAGAAAGGCAACAACCACCCAAAAAGATTGGATTTGGCTTTTCTTTTGGGCAATTTTCACCCATCCAATTTTAGACTGCTTTACGCCTTATGGCACGCAATTGTTTGCGCCATTTTCTGATTACAGAGTTGCTTTTAATAACATTTCTGTTGCAGACCCTTTGTACACACTTCCTTTCTTAATTTGTATCATTGTTACGTTGTTTTTCAAAAGAAAAAATCCGAAAAAAATAAAATGGACAAAAGCGGGAATTTATATCAGTTCTTTCTACCTATTGTTTACCATCGGAAATAAATTGTATGTGGATACTGTCTTTAAAAAATCTTTTAAAAAAGCAGGAATTTCTATGGATCGGTTTTCGGCACAACCGACAATTTTAAATAATATACTGTGGTATGCAGTGGCAGAAACCGAAACCCAATATCATTTGACTTTTTACTCTTTATTGGATCAAAAACCACTCTCAGAAAAAATCATAAGTGTTGACAAAAACCATGCATTAATTGATATGAGTGATGAAAATTTACAGACCTTAACTTGGTTTAGTAATGGGTATTATAATCTCTCTAAAAGAACAGAAACAGGCACTTACAAATATGTAGACTTGCGATACCCAATGATAAATCCTGAAGATGAGAATAGCTCAGTTTTTAATTTTACCATTTCCAAAAAAAATAACGAATGGGATATTTTACCTTTTCAAGGAAAGGCGCCTACTAAAAAAGATTTGGCCGTTTTTGTGGCACGAATTCTAGGGATCTAACTTGCAATTGGCTTATAAAATGGCTTCGACAAGCTCAGCCTGACATTAGTTAAGGGCATCCATACATTCGACAAGCTCAGTAGGACATTCGACAAGCTCAGTAGAACGTTCGACAAGCTCAGCCTGACATTTGTTAAGGGTGTCCAAAGCATCATGACATTCATAAAAGTCTCTAAATTTAACAGTATTTATTCCCTTAAAACTAATTTAAGAAACTACAAGATTCCTACTTCCTCCATACAGGTTTTCATCATTCTATAGGTTCTTTCAATATCATTGTCCAAGCCAATAGAGAACCGAATCAACCCCGCAGAAAGTCCCATTTCTTTTTGTTCGTCTTCTGGGATTTCTGAGGATGTTGATGTTCCAGATGCGCTAAAAAGTGTTTTATAAAAACCTAAACTTACCGCCAAATATCCTACATTTTTTGCTTGCATCAGTTCCATTAATGCATTGGCTTTCTCCAACGAACCAGCATCAATCGTTAGCATTCCACCAAATCCAAATTCTTGATTCATCATCGATTTAAAAACTGCATGTGACGGATGCGATGCCAGCCCTGGATAAACAGTTTTGATTCCTAAATTTTCAAATTTCTCAGCTAAATAAGAAGCGTTTTTACTGTGTTGTTTCATTCTAAGATGCAGCGTTCTCATATTCTTTAAAATAGCAGCAGCACGCAAGCTATCCATAGAAGCTCCTAATAGCATACTCGCTCCGTCAATAACACTTTTAAGTGAATTGACAAATTCTGTTGTACCACAAACAACACCTCCCATGGTATCTGAAGTTCCATTGATGAATTTTGTCAAACTATGAATGACAATATCTGCACCCAATTTTGCAGGAGAAATCGATAAGGGCGAAAAGGTATTGTCAACGATTAACTTTAAATGATATTTTTTTGCCAAAGCTGCCAATCCTTTAATATCTGCAACTTCTAACAATGGATTGCTTACAGATTCACAATACAAAACTTTGGTGTTTTTTGTAATTGCAGCTTCTACCAATGCTAATTTTGTAATATCCACAAAGGTGGTTTGAATCTGCATTCTTGGAGTGAAATTTTTCAAAAAAGCATAGGTTCCCCCATAAATAGTCCTACTCGAAACAATATGATCTCCAGCACCACACAATTGTAATAGTGTTGGTGTAATGGCTCCCATACCAGAACCTGCAACATTGGCTGCGGCTGTTCCTTCCATTGCAGCCAAAGATTCCCCTAAAAAGTTGTTACTGGGAGTGGAATGCCTTGAATACAGATAACATCCATCAGTATTTCCTTCAAAGGTATCCGCCATAGTTTTAGCCGTTAGAAAGGTATACGTTGAAGAATCTGAGATTGAGGGATTGACCCCTCCACTTTCTCCGAAATATTGTAAGTCTTGAATTTTATCTGCTGGATTAAATTTCATAATCGTAGTTTTTTACAATACAAACTGACAACTTTTTAGAAAATTAAACAACACCTTAGTTAAAATATAGATTAAATATCTATATTTAGTATTATTATTAGTTTTAAAAACTAATAATAGCTATCATTAACACTTATTTTAGAAAATTCACATGTTAGATTCCATTGACAAAAAACTTTTAAATAGCTTACAAAACAATAGCAAACAGACCACCAAACAACTGTCTCTGCAATTAAACTTATCGATAACGGCTGTTTATGAACGCATCAAAAAACTGGAACATCAAAAAGTGATTCAGAAGTATGTTGCAATTGTAAATAAAAATAAAATTGAAAAAGCCTTTTTAGTTTTTTGCCATGTAAAACTCGTGCAACATTCCAAAGAATATGTCAGCACTTTTGAGCGTGAAATTTTAAAACTAGAAGAGGTTTCTGAGTGTTTTCATGTAAGTGGCGATTATGATTATATTCTTAAAATCTATGTAAAAGACATGGAAGCATACCGCAAATTTATGGTCACCAAACTAACTGCTATTAAACACATAGGCAGTACGCATAGCGCCTTTGCGATTGAACAGGTAAAAAACACAACAGCGATTCAATTGTAAAAGTATAAAATAGACAATTACTGAAAGATATTTTAGAAAATCTTATTTCTTATATTCAAAGTCTTTTTGGAGATTTTTACTTCATATAAGCAAAAAAACCAAAACTTTCGTTTTGGTTTTTTATACTCTTAAGTTTTCTAATAATTAGTAAACTACTTCGTTGCGTGAGATCCGTCACAATATCCTTCTGGATCTGATGTATTTCCACATCCACAAGTAGGTCTATCTGCTTTGTAAGAATTCATGTTTTTATTTTTTTAAAGTTTTATATTAAGCTTTAGTAATTACACTAAAAGACATTTCCATTAAGTCATTAATAAACTTATCTTTTAAGGCTGCATCTAATTTTTTAGAAGCATACACAACACCAAAATCAGTTCTATCAATGGTAAATGTTTCACTTTTAAAAGTTGTAATTCCTTCGACAGTAGCAATTGTTGCAGGAATTGTAATGCTTTTAGTTGTATTCTTAATTGTTAAATTTCCAGTAACTGCAAGTTTTCCTTCGGTATCAACTACAGAAGTAATCACAAATTTTGCTGTTGGATAGACTGCAACATCAAAGAAATCTGAAGCCTTTAAATGCCCTTCAATTTTTGCTGCTCCCTCAGAACCCGCCATGTCTGTGTTGGTAATGGTATTCATGTCAACCACAAAAACGCCCTGTGTCAATGTACCCGCTTCAACTAATAAACCACCACTTTTTAAGGCTACCGTTCCATTGTGAGAACCTGTAGGCTTACTTCCTTCCCAGTTTAAAACAGATGCAGCAATATCTACATTGTTTAAATCTTCAGCATTTACTGTAACCGTTACCGCTTCTTTTATAGCTGTTTTTTCTTTTTTCTCTCCAATACATGATGCAAATACAGTTGCTGTAATTGCCACTAATAAAATTATTTTTTTCATCATTGTTTAATAAATTATTTGGTTAAAATATTATTTGTAAGGCAAACATACAATTTATTTATTTCCCATGGGAAATAAATTTTGCTATTTTTCATAAAAGCTTATGATTTGTCTTTGGAGTCAATAATAAGAGTTACGGGGCCATCATTCAATAAGGTCACTTTCATATCGGCTCCAAAAACACCAGTTTGTACTTTTTTGCCAATAGCTATAGATAACCTATCTACAAAGTTTTGATAGATTGGAATGGCAACTGCTGGTTTTGCTGCTTTGATATAACTTGGTCGATTTCCTTTTTTTGTTGATGCGTGAAGGGTGAATTGACTGACAACAAGAACATCTCCTTCACAATCAACTAATGAATTATTCATCACATGATTTGCGTCATTAAAAATACGGAGATTACAAACTTTTCGAACCAACCAATCAATGTCTTCCTGAGTATCTTCTGCAACAATGCCAACTAATAGTAAAAACCCCTGTTTAATGGAGGCAACTTGTTGGTCGTTAATTACAACGTTTGCTTTTGAAACTCTTTGAAGTACAACTTTCATTAATCAACTAATTATCTTCTTCGTCCCAAATATCAGTTCTGTAATGCTCCGATTCTTCTTCGCCTTCTAAAATTTGAAGATAACTTCGATAGCGAGACCACGAAACTTCTTCGGCTTCCAATGCTTCTTTTACAGCACATTTGGGTTCTTTTACGTGAATACAGTTATTGAATTTACAGTCTTGTTTTAACTCAAAAAACTCAGGAAAATAATCTCCTAATTCATGTTTATCAATATCAACAACTCCAAATCCTTTGATTCCAGGAGTATCAATAATTCTTGCATCAAAACTTAGGTCGAACATTTCTGCAAACGTAGTGGTGTGTTTCCCTTGACTATGTTGATCAGAAATTTCTTTCGTTTTTAAATCTAAAGTAGGTGCTATGGTATTGACTAATGTGGTTTTTCCAACTCCAGAATGCCCAACAAACATCGATGTTTTGCCCAACATGAGTTCTTTAATTTTGGAAACATTTTTATTTTGAGTTGCAGAAACTTCTTCGCATTGATATCCGATTTTTTCGTAAATATCCTTCAAATATAAGATCTCAGCACGCTCTTCAAGTGCATACGAATCTATTTTATTAAAAATCAAAATAACCTCAATACTATAGGCCCTTGCAGACACTAAAAATCGATCTATAAATGCAGTGAAGGTTGGCGGGTTATTAATAGTGATTAATAAGAAAACTTGGTCAATATTTGAAGCTATAATATGGGTTTGCTTTGACAGGTTGACCGACTTACGAACGATAAAATTATCGCGTTCAAAAATCATTTTTATAACACCGGTTTCCTCATCCCCTTTTTTCTCAATATCGAATTCAACCTTATCACCAACTGCAATTGGATTGGTACTTTTAATATTCTGAATTCTAAACTTCCCCTTCATTCTACACTTATAAAATTCGCCAGTATCAGATTTCACTTGATACCAACTTCCGGTAGATTTGTATACGATTCCTGTCATTATTACAAAGATGAGAATAAATTACGAATTGGGAATACAAATGAGAATTTGAGTTAAAAAAAAGACGCTTCAGGAATTTAATTCCTGAAACGTCTCTCTTATTTAGCATCGAAAAAACTACCTACAAATGGTAGGATTATTCAATTATCCTTTGATGATCTTTTCTTGATGATTGATAGATTCTTGGTGAATTGCTTTGAACATTTTTAAAACAAATTCTTCGCTCAAACCTTTGCTTTCCCCTTCTAAAATCATATTTCCTAAAATTTCATTCCAACGTTTCGATTGTAAAACCGCAACGTTTTTATCTTTCTTAAGTGCACCAATTTCATCGGCAACTTTCATACGTTTTCCTAACAAATCGACTAACTGACTATCTACCACATTAATTTGTGCACGTAAGTTGTCTAAAGAAGATTGGTATTCAGCTTCAGTATTGGTTTCTTTTCTGATCTTTAAATCTTGCATAATCTGTTTTAAGGAATCTGGTGTTACCTGCTGTGCAGCATCACTCCAAGCATTGTCTGGATCTGTATGTGTCTCAATCATTAAACCATCTAAATTAAGGTCTAGTGCCGTTTGAGATACATCGAAAATCATATCTCTGTTTCCAGTAATGTGTGAAGGATCACAAATTAATGGTAAATCTGGAAATCTATTTTGAAATTCAATCGCGATTTGCCATTCTGGAATGTTTCTATATTTTGATTTTTCATAGGTAGAAAAACCTCTATGGATAGCTCCTAAATTTTTAATTCCTGCCGTATACAGTCTTTCAATACCACCCAACCATAAAGCTAAATCTGGATTTACTGGATTTTTTACCAATACAATTTTATCAGTTCCTTGTAAGGCATCTGCAATTTCTTGCATAATAAAAGGCGATACTGTAGAACGTGCTCCAATCCACAATAAATCGACATCATTTTCAATCGCTAATTTCACGTGTGCAGCATTGGCAACTTCCGTACAGGTTTTCATTCCTGTTTCTTCTTTTACTTTTTTTAGCCATCGCAAACCAATTTCTCCAACACCTTCAAACATTCCAGGTCTTGTTCTTGGTTTCCAAATTCCCGCTCTAAAATAGTTTACATCAGAATCTTTTAATTCGTGTGCAATTTTTAAAACCTGTTCTTCGGTTTCTGCACTACAAGGCCCTGCTATTACTAGTGGAT
>Ga0233438_10000761_pt1 | contig 39082 bp, 33 predicted proteins | sample SI_123_September_FD_182720 | JGI IMG/M metagenome (GOLD analysis project Ga0233438, IMG submission 182720) | Seawater microbial communities from Saanich Inlet, British Columbia, Canada - SI_123_September2016_10_MG | ecosystem: Environmental > Aquatic > Marine > Inlet | place: Canada: British...
GATCAACCGTATCGAAAATGACCTTAACAATCGCCCTAGAAAAGTGCTAGGATTTAGGTCACCAAACGAGGTGATGCAAAAACACTTACGTCGATTGGGTGTCGCACTTCAGAGTTGAATGGGCGCAGTAAATAAAGGGGCATTTACTTTGTTAGGATGACTCTGTGTGGCCATAAAAGTCATTGCCTAATTCAACCTTAGATCGATTGTTCCGCTGGCGCCAACGATTGGTATCCCGCAGTGAGTATACACAACCACAATATTGTTGCATGTAAAACTGGTTATCTTTAGAGACCGTGAGCATCCTTTGTGATCCACCTTGCTTACGAAAGTTATGTGTCCAATAGGTTAAATCATTAAATGCTGAAGCTGCGCGAATACCACTAGCATTGATTTGAGCTAAATTCTTCCATCTAGATAACCCGAGTGAACTTGTCATCACATCAAAACCATGCTCAGAAGCGTACTGCGCTGTTCTGAGAAACCGCATGTCAAAACAAAGTGTACACCGAACCCCACGTTCAGGGTCTTGTTCATAGCCTTTGATCTTAGCAAACCAATTGTCTGTATCGTAATCTGCATCAATAAACTCAATCTGGTGCATTTTAGCGAACGCCAAGTTCTCTTCTTTTCTAAGCAAATATTCTTTTCTAGGATGAATATTCGGATTATAAAAATACAAGCAGTAATCAATATTTGCAGCTTTCAGCTCCAACATCATGGAACCTACACAAGGAGCGCAACAAGTATGCAGTAGTAGGCGCTTGGTACCTTGGGGCAAACTAAGTGACTGCATCTTTTTTCAATAACAAAAGTAACATCCTAATCATGTGATTATATAATCGCAACATGCCCCCGACTTGTTAGCGCGCTAATATCATCAGGTAATTAATTGAAGTAGAGGATTTAACCTAAAGAAATATTTTGTTATTCTAAATTTTTATTTTTTATCTGGGCATGAATCTATCTACCATCAAAGTAGCCAATGCTAGCAGCGAACCTCAAGCAGCGAATGAAACACAATTAGTCAGCAACAATCAACGGATAAGCACCCACGGTCAATTTTTATTGGATCTCATCTCTGCAGGTGTGACAGCATGCCTGATCGGTGGTTTTTTTTATGCTGTTGGACATTTTGCTGACCCTAACCACCTTGATGTCTATGATGAAATGTGTGCAGTGACTGTTAGCACGGTCATTACTGATATGCTGATTAAGTGGAAAAAAGATTTCAATTTTTCGTTAAAAAGAAAGCATGCACTACCGCTCTCCATGTGTTTATTTTCAACATCAGTAGCGTTTATTACCACTTTCTTTGCATATCTACCATCAAGGCCCTATTTAAAGTACATTTTCTATACCACTGGCTTATCAGCAGCTGGTATGATGAACGAACAATTCTCAGAATACTTCCTACAAACAACTGAAGCTTTTTTCATTCGATCTGAGCATGTGCTAGAAAGAAGGACGATGCAGTTTATTGAAAGAGTTAGATCATCAACACTCACAGATAACCCTAACCCTCAATCACGAACTGAGGGGGATGGTAATCAACCCGTATTAAGATCCCAAATCTGATCAAACACCAAGTGATCAGGTAACTGGTGACAAGTAATCAAAATAGTGACGTTTTTTTTCTTGGACAACCATCGATAAAATCTTTTTGCTGCAAGCCTATCTAAGTGCATCGTGGGCTCATCAAACAACCAAATAGGCCGATTAGATAAACAAACACGCGCTAATTGAATTTGACGTTTTTGACCACCGGACAATTGACTCCCGCTCGTTAAAACAGTGTTGCAACCATCTGTTAGCTGCCCTAGCCAAGGTGCGCCAATCGATTGCATAAACTGCGCTACTTGTTCATCAGAAGCAGAGGGGTCATAAAACCTTATATTATCTGAGATTGTGCATGGCAATAACTCAGTTGACTGTGGGGCATAAGCTATCTTAAAGCGCAGCTGATGAATCGGTTTGACAGAATGATTATGATGGGCTTGTATGCTGCCTTTGGTTGGAGTCAACATGCCTGCAAGTAGATTTAGTAAGGTTGATTTACCACTACCTATCTGGCCGACTAATGCAATTTTTTGACCCACGCGTACATGCTTAGTAAAAGGGCCTAAATGATAATGGGTCCGACTGAAATAAAGATTGTTGATGACCAATACTGTGAATTTTTGATCATTCGCTACCAAATTCCTGTCTAACGACACTATATCTTGTTTGATGCCAACCATCAGCTGCTTTACCTCAAACCAATGCTCATTGTAGGTGTTAAAGGACCAAAACCACTGTATTTGCTGCTGGATCATCGCCCATAGCAAGCTCCAACAGGCAAGTAAATAATAGTCATGCCAATGAACTTGATGCTGAATGACGCACCAAACCAATAGACATAACACCCACAACCACGAGCCTAACAAATATCGAAGATGACATTGATTAACCAACTGATACCAAGTTGAACTAGCCTCACTTTGCTGCTGTTTCAGTGCTTGTAGATGACCAGCTAACCAGGCTGGTTGATGAAAGCGAGTGAGGCGTGCATTAATGCAAGAATCTAAGCCATGATAAATTTGCTGTTCTATCTGCACACTATACCTGCGAGCTGGCAGCAATGTTGGTAAGGATTGAAATAAGATGATAAATGTCGCAAATAGCCAAATCACCATAGCAACAACCATAATGGTATCGATCATCGACCACCAAGCCATACAGGAAACTGAAAAACCAATAATATTAGGAAATATACATAACCAAAATTCAAGCATGACAATTAACTTTTGGTCTAACTGTAAAAACTGTTGAGACGATCTATCAGTCACTTCAAAAAAAGATTGTTGATCAAGTAAATTGATTAGCTGATTTTTATATTGCCATCTAGCATTAAAAAATAACTGACGCAAGGCGTGCTTGGGTGACCAAACAAATAACAAGCCTGTAAAAATCAATATCACTGAGAATAAGTAGTTGATGAGTTGACTTGATTGGTACTGCCAAAATAGGTACCAAGGGAGCACAGAAAATGCCAAGGGTTTAAAAAAATAGTAAAATGCAATCTTGGCAGCCAAGCGCGGTTGCTCGCGCAATCCTAGTTGTAACCAATAATACCAACTTGTATATCTTCCTGCCATGCCAAGTAGCATGACACAGATGCTGGATATACCCTATACCGGGTATACCAAATCAGAAATTGATCTGTGGCTCAAAATCCAATAGCTGTGTAGTATTAACCCATGACTGCAGCGCCTGGACATCATGTAACTGTTCCCAGGCAAAATCTGAGCGTCCAAAATGGCCTAATGCCGCTGTTGGCTCATAAATCGGCTGATTTAAGTTGAGCTTTTTAGTGATAGCATAAGGTGTAAGCGAAAAATGTTCCGTGATTGCCGCTGTGAGTGCTTGATCAGTGATGACACCGGTACCAAAAGTATGCACATACATTGATGTTGGTTCAGCAAGGCCAATTGCGTAAGTGATTTGAATTTCGCACTGCTTGGCTAAACCTGCACAAACAACCTGCTTGGCTATGTAACGGGCCATGTAAGCTGCTGAACGGTCCACTTTAGATGGATCCTTGCCAGAAAAAGCCCCACCACCATGCCTAGCTGCACCACCATAGGTGTCGACAATAATCTTGCGACCGGTTAATCCGCAATCAGCTTGCGGACCTCCGATAATAAACTTACCTGTCGGGTTGATGAAATATTCTGTTGCATTCGTTAATAGATGATTGGGGATATTGGCATGAATAAGATCTGACTGTACTACTTGCTTTAGCTTAGTTTCACTAATATGTGCATCATGTTGCGTAGAAAGAATGATTTTTGCGATGGCTTTAGGCTCGCCATCTTCGTAATGCATGATCACCTGCGCTTTGGCATCTGGCCCTAACCAGCTATATGTCGACCTTAGATCTTTCTGAGCTTTCATCAACTGGTTAGCCAACATAATTGGAGCTGGCATCGCTTGTGATGTCTGCTGGCAAGCAAAACCATACATCAAACCTTGATCACCTGCCCCCTGATTTTCTTGATTATCTCGATCAACACCACCAGCAATATCAGCCGATTGCTGACCAATGGTATTGACTACTGAACAAGCATCTGCATCAAAACCCCACTTGGAATCAGTGTAGCCAATTTGTCTGAGCTTTTGACGAATGAGCGCCTCCATATCAACCCAAGAGGTCGTTGAAACTTCTCCAGCTAATAAAACCATGCCAGTTTTTACTAAACATTCACAAGCCACTCTGGCTTTTTCATCTTGGCTTAGCAAACCATCTAAAATTACATCAGCAAGCTGGTCAGCCACTTTATCTGGATGGCCTGGCGAGACTGATTCCGAACCAAATAATCCACAAAAATCTTGCAATCTTATCTCCTTTATACCGATGACCTAATTGCAGAAATCATACAACAATGATATGGTTGAAATAGAGTATACATCCGAGTTTGCTATGCCAAAGCCCAGTTCAACCTTTAGTCAACTTTTGCAAAGTATAATGGACGAAGTTAAACCAATACAAGCGAAAGCAAAAGAAAAGATGCAACAAACTGTTCAAGAAAAACTATCAACTTTAGATCTAGTCAGTCGTCAAGAATTTGATCAACAAAAAGCAACCCTTACTCAGTGCGAAACTAAACTTGCTGAACTGGAAAAACAGCTTAAATCTTCATCAAAGACTGAGCCTCATCAAAAGAAAGATGACGATCCATCTTAATCGACTAAATACCCACACCATGGACTCTACCTCACCATGATTAAACTGATTTCCAAGCAGTGGTATCAGAGCCTGTGGATACTATATTTGATTGCCATTGCCACATTGTGCTATCTGTTTTTAAATTTTGATGACTGTTGGGCAACCATACGGTATGTCCTAAAACATATTCAGCTTGATACGTTGCTATTGATGATGCTCTTTACACTGGCTAATTTGCTTATCCGCGCTTGTCGGTGGCATTTTTTAGTCAAGCGTATTGATATTCAACAGTCTCTGTGGCAAAGCATACTAAATTACTTATCTGGTTTTGCTTTTACCCTGACCCCTGGAAAAGTAGGTGAACAGATTCGTATTATTTCGCTTAAACAAAACCAGGGTGCAGCCTGGAAAGATCTATTAATGATTGCTTTAACTGATCGATGGCTCGATAGCTACTCATTTATTCTATTGTTATTTGGTTGGGCCGTTTATCCTCATGCCTGGCGCTATATCACCTGCCCACTATTAGTGCTGCTCACCTTCATACTGCTTCCTTCTAACCTAAGAAGGCTATGTCAAATGAAAGTTATCCAAAAACTGATCACTCCAAACAAAAATATCGGCAGTTTTTTAGCGTCCCTGGCCAAAATGAAAAACTCAACTTTTTTACTCATCAGCGCCCTATCGTCTGGTGGCTGGCTATTAGAAGTCTACGCACTAAAATGGCTTATCAATCACTATGACCACTCAATCACTTACATTCAATGCCTTAACATTTTTACCTTAGCCAGCTTATCAGGTTTGATTTCTTTAATTCCTGGTGGTGTCGGTGGCTTTGAACTTAACGCTATTTACATGTTAACTCAATTAACACTGGACACACCAATTGCTTCATTAATTATCATTAGCTTTAGGATCAGTACCATTGGTTTTTCTACGATGTCAGGCTTGTTAGCATTTTTATGGATGACTTTTCAAAAAACTTATAGAAACATATATAAAAATAATTTATATTAAGCTCGGTTGCATTTCAAAGTTTTGAAATGCAGATGGATAAATAATTAAAACACAAACGGAGCAGTTATGATGATTGCAAATATTGACCCACACGCAGCAACACTTGAAAGAAAAATAGCCAGAGGCAAAAGACTTGCAACTCTGAGAAAAATGGTAGCATCCAGAAAAGATTTTGCTAGTAAGTATGAAATTTCTACTGGCACACTTCAAAACTGGGAACGTGCCAGATTTGGCGGGCTTACAGAATCTGGCGTTGATCGCATGCTGGAAATACTAAAGAAAGAAGATATTACAGCTACTTATGAGTGGATATGGCTTGGCATTGGCAAAGGCCCTGTCTTTTCTTCACTAGCTAGAAAGCAAAAAGAAAAATCAACAAAAAAGCAAACTATTAACTATGAAGATGCGTTGTCCAACGAACTTGAAAAATTAAGATCAATGTATCCAAACTTAACACATACGATTGTTGACTCCACTGATATGATCCCTCACTTCTTGCCTGGTGATACAGTGGCTGGTGTAAAAGTTTTTGGTGATGATATAGAATACTGTGATGGCAAGTATTGTATCATTGAAGATGAAATGCGAAACAAGCGAGTTAGATTGCTAAGAAAAAGTAGCTTAAAAGATCGCTTTCATCTGCAGATCGTCAATGAATCTTTAGAAAAAGAAGTGATTGAAACGAATGTTAAACTAGCCAACGCTGCTCAAATATTTTGGACAAGACGCGAAGAGTTTTAATCTCAATTCAAAAAAAGAAGGTTAGGGCGTGTCTTTAGTCTTTGTCTACTAACAAAGACTTTTTGTCGGGCACTCCCTGCCACCGATCAGCATCTTGCGGTGGGTCTTTTAGCTCTGTGATGACTGGCCATTTTTGAGATAACCGTGCATTGATTTCAATGAATTCTTGCTGATCGTCAGGCACCTCTTCTTCAGGGTAAATAGCTTCTACAGGACACTTTGGCACACATAAACCACAATCAATACATTCTTCTGGATCAATAACCAAAAAATTTTCACCCTCATGAAAGCAGTCTACAGGACACACTTCCACGCAATCGGTATATTTACAACGAATACAAGATTCTGTGACAACAAATGTCAATCTATTTTCCTTAACCATTCAACATGAATCAACTTTTTACATGCTAACACAATCAAGTAATCGGTGTCTAAAATCAGATTTGCTCCATCAACAAATTATCATTAGGATACGGTATGCCTAATTTTAAACCGCTCAGATTGACTACCATGATCCTTGGGATATGGATGGCAACAGCTTATCCAACTCAAATTAGCAAACACACAACCTATACCACGCATACTGATCAGACACTGCAATCAATCGGTCATGACAAACATCTTGGGCTAGATGCCTTATGTCTTGCCAACCCCTTATTAAACCCATACATCCCCTTGCCTAAAGGAACAACTATTGCTCTGCCAACAAGTTCACTCATCCCATTAACCCCACAGCCTTTACCATCGATTGTGGTGAATTTGCCAGAAAAAAGGCTCTATTTACTAAAAGAGCCTGAATCTGCCTTTGTTGCCAGTGTTGGCCGGCCTGGTTGGTCAACACCTACAGGCACCTATCAAATTATTGAAAAGAAAGAAAAGCCGGTATGGCTTGTGCCAGCAATGATTCGTCAAGAGCAAGCACAGCTAGGAAAACCCTTGCCCAAAGTAATACAACCTGGAAAAACGAACCCACTAGGTCAATACATGTTGCGTCTTTCATCACCAAGCTACTTAATTCATGGCACAAATGATGAACTAGAAACAACAATTGGCCAAGAACAAACGGCTGGTTGTATCAGTCTCTACCCCCAAGATATTGCTGAAATATTTCATCGAACCAATATTCATGATAAAGTAAAAATAGTCAATCAGCCGGTAAAAGTTGCTCGTTGTCAATCGGATTGGTGCTTAGAAGTCTACCCAGAATATACGACTGTAATCAATGATCGAAATGTGACTGGCCAATCATATCAAGAAACTGATCATCAGAGAAATCAGGCAATATTGACTTATTTAAGCCTTCTAAAGGCCGCTGACATTAATAAGGAACTGATTCAAAAAATGCTAAAGGAAAAAACCGGCATTCCCCACATCATTGCTCACCAACAACACTGAAATCTTATGCACAATATTCAATTAAAAATACTTGATCAACGAATACAAGATATTCAACTAAACAAAGGTACAGATCAGTCTGCTGGCTACGATTTACATGCTTGTATTGATCAGCAGATAATACTTGCTCCTGACCATACCCACAAAATTCCATCTGGTATAGCCATTTATATGGCAGATCCAAGTATGGCAGCGCTGATTTTGCCCCGTTCCAGCTGGGGGTGTAAAGGGTTGATTTTAGCAAACACGATCGGATTAATTGATGCAGACTATCAAGGTCAAATCTTTATGATGATGTCTAACCGTAGTCAAACTGATATTACTATCAACCCATTAGATCGTGTTGCTCAACTCATCTTTATCAATGTATTACATCCCAAATTGGAATCTGTTAAACACTTTCCAGCCACGGAGCGCGGAGAGCAAGGATTTGGTAGTACTGGAAGCTAGCTTATGACCCAATCGACAACTAAAACCTACAGATGGCCTACTGACATATATGAGCCAATATTTAGAGCCTATGATATTCGTGGCGTCTATCCAGATCAACTGAATGAACCAATAGCCTATGCGATTGGCCGTGTGCTTGGTACTTATGCACAAACACTAGATGAACAACATATGTTTGTAGGCTATGACGGCCGGCACTCCAGCCCCCAGCTTGCACAAGCCATGACCGACGGCTTAATGGATAGCGGACAAAATGTCACCTCAATTGGCTCGGTACCATCACCAGTTTTATATTTCTCAACGCACTATTTACAAAAAACACCTGCTTCGGGCGTGATGATCACAGGTAGCCATAACCCCAAACACCACAACGGCCTAAAAATGGTCCTAAAAGGCAACACCTTACTTGCTGAACAAGTTAAACTACTATTACAAATGATCCAAAACAAAACAATCATCAGTGGCCAAGCAAGTTTTCAGCAAATGATCCAAAACAAAACAATCATCAGTGGCCAAGCAAGTTTTCAGCAAACGTGTGTGATTGAACCCTATATTCAAAAAATTGTCTCACTATGTCCGCTTAACCGCCCAGTCAAAGTGGTCATTGACTGTGGTAGTGGCATTGCAGGTAAAATTGCGCCTAAGCTCTATCGTGCAATCGGCTGTGAGGTGATCGAGCTATTTTGTGAGGTAGATGGTAACTTCCCCCACCATCATCCAGATCCAAGCGTCGCAGCTAACCTTCAAGCATGTATTGCAGCGGTTAAAACGCATCAGGCAGATATTGGGCTAGCATTTGATGGTGATGCTGATCGATTGGGTGTCGTGACTAACCAGGGAGACATAATCTGGCCAGATCGACAAATGATGTGTTTTGCACAAGATACACTAAAACATCACCCAGGCTCCCCGATTGTATTTGATGTCAAATGTTCCAATAATTTAGGTAAATTCATCGCTTCTCAAGGCGGCAAACCCGTACTTTGGAAGACTGGCCACTCTCTTATCAAAGCCAAAATGAAAGCGATGAACGCACCATTAGCTGGTGAAATGAGCGGTCATCTCTTTTTTGGACCACCTTGGTATGGCTTTGACGATGGACTATATGCTGGCGCCAAACTAGTATCGCTATTAAGTCAACAGCCACTCGATATTCATACATGGTTTTTACAGTACCCCAACAGTTGTAATACCCCTGAGTTACAAGTTCCAATGGCTGATGAGCGTAAATTTGAGTTTATGCAAACATTAGAGAAGCAGGCAAAGTTTGAGCATGCGTCTATCAATCACATCGATGGGCTACGCATCGAGTTTGATGATGGATGGACCTTAATTCGCGCCTCAAACACCACTGCATGCCTCACCTTGCGTTTTGAAGGCGATAGCTTAGCTGTGATCAAACGCATGCAAGCTCAAATTAAGCAGCAGTTATGGAAGCTGGAGCCAAATTTAAATATTCCGTTTTAGTCGGACTTCAAGGTTTCTTTCAACCAAGCTGACACTGCCATTAATCCTTGCAACTCACCGCCCTCTGGCCTACCGGGTCTTGTGCTCTGATTGCCAGCCATCATATCAAAGTGCACCCACTGCGTTTGATCCTTAACAAAATGTTGTAAATAAAGCGCTGCAGTAATAGCCCCACCATAAGGCGTCGATGCACAATTTTTAAGATCGGCAATTGGGGTTTTTAGCTGATCGGCATAACCATCATAAAGTGGTAATGGCCATAACGGATCATGACTTTGATCAGCTTTAACCATCAAGTCATGCTGATAGACTTTATTTTTAGTAAAAAATCCTGGAATATCAGTGCCAAGCGCAACTCGAGCTGCACCAGTCAACGTCGCAAAATCAAGTAGCAGATCACAAGCATGCTCCTGCGCATAAGTTATTGCGTCACCTAGTATTAACCGCCCTTCTGCATCCGTGTTGTCGATTTCAACTGACTTTCCAGCCCGCGTTTTAATAATATCGCCTGGCCGATAAGCTTGATGGGAAATTGCATTTTCAACCGCGGGCACTAACAGTCGAATGAATAGCTTGGCCTGACTCAACATAAGTTGTTTAGCCAAACCAATGGCATGCGCAGCGCCGCCCATATCTTTTTTCATATGCCGAATACCAGCTGTTGGCTTTAGGTTGAGCCCACCTGTATCAAAACAGACTCCTTTACCGACAATGGTTAGCGTTGGGTGCTTAGGGTTACCCCAAGTCATTTCCACCAACCTTGGTGGCAATGCGCCAGCACGACCAACTGCATAAATTGCTGGAAAACCCATTCTCAAATCTTCACCATCAAATACTTGATGCTGACCATCATGCTCATCTGCTAGCTGCATTACAGTATCTTGTAGTGTTTGCGGCGTGCAGTCTTCAGCTGGCAAATTGATCAAATCACGGACCAGCCCCCAAACCGTTAGCCAATCAATGACTTGTTTTTGGTCAGCCGCTGCTATTGGCCAAACTAATTTTGCTTCAAAGGGCTTTACCTCAGATTGATATTGCGCAAAACGATAGGCTGAAAGCCCCCATTCCAGACAAGCGCGCTTTAAACAAGCTAACTCGCGCTGCTGGTGCTCAACAATCTCATAAGTGCCACGCTTTAAACTGGTAGCTAGCTTAGCAAAACACCAAGGCTTACTCAGGTCAATTACACAAACAGCCATATTGGGTTGACCGGAAGCATCTGCCAAGTAGGCAAATTCACCTGATTTACCCTCACAACCTTGAACAGCGAGCCACTTCGATTGATCTGGTGATTGCTTGGCTAACCAATTCGTCCAATCATCTGGTTTTACTAAATGAAGCGCAATCGCATCTTGTGTTTTTGATGTAAAATGCTGCTCAAAATCAATGCTCATTGATGACTCCCTAAGATATGTGAATAGGCTGATACGGCAAGCCAAGATCTTGTGCCACGACTTGGTGGGTCACCTGGCCAGCATGGATATTCACACCATTTCGGCGGTGGGCATCTTGGATCCATTGATCATAACCACCATTGGCTAGTTGCAATGTATATGGCAAAGTTGCGTTATTTAAGGCATAAGCTGATGTTCTTGGCACTGCACCTGGCATATTAGCAACGCAGTAATGCACCACAGATTCTTCAATAAAAGTAGGGTCATCATGCGCCGTTGGCCTGGACGTTTCTGCACATCCACCTTGATCAATGGCCACATCAACAAACACGCTGCCAGGCTTCATACCCTTGAGCATAGATCGAGTCACTAACTTCGGTGAAGCGCCACCAGGCACTAATACTGCACCAATGACCAAATCAGCCATTGCCAATTGTTCAGCAATCATTGCGTGACTGGCATAACAAGTCATCACGCGAGCGCCAAACACTTTTTGAAATTCTCTCAGTTTTGCTAGTTGAATATCCATGACGACAACTTGAGCCCCCATACCAACTGCTACACTTGCCGCCTGAAAACCGACAGTGCCGCCACCAATAATGACCACATAGCCTGGTGCTACGCCTGGCACACCACCAAGTAGTACACCACGCCCCTTACGATGTGACTGAAGGGCTGTCGCGCCCGCCTGAATTGAAATACGGCCAGCGACCTCACTCATCGGCTCAAGCAGTGGCAAACGCCCTGCATGATCCGTAATCGTTTCATAGGCAATGGCACTGCAGCCTGACTTGATTAAGCCATCAGCTTGTGGGCGATCTGAAGCCAAATGTAGATAGGTAAATAACAAGTGGTGGGCTTTTAACCTTTGGCATTCGATTGGCTGAGGCTCTTTGACTTTCACGATCAGTTCAGATTTTTCAAATAGCTGATCCACATGATTAACAATCTTTGCACCAAAGTGCTCAAAGTCTTTATCTGTGCACTGAATACCTAATCCAGCACCTGTTTCCACGTAAACCTGATGACCAGCTTCAACTAAATCACCAACGCTTTCTGGTACTAAGCCAACTCGATACTCATGGGCTTTAATTTCCTTTGGTACCCCAATCTCCATGTTTTTACTCCGTCATTTGTGCTATCAATCATTCATTTTTGGCATGCGCCTATGCTACTACACCCCTTTGTGTATATCTACTGGTGGACACTCAAGTCTCAGAGCCACTTCGAAAGCACCAATAAATCAGTAGTAACATGCCTAAATTAATCCATACATCTGCCAGATTAAACACTGGAAAATGCCATGATTGGTAGTGAAAGTCTAGCAAGTCAACAACGCCCGCAAGCCGGAAACGATCAATCCAGTTACCGATCCCACCAGCAATAATCAAAATTAGTGCTGGTAGTATTTGATAACGATGACGCCAGTAGCACCGAAGCCACCAACCTATCAACCCAACTAACACCAACGCTTGAGCAACTAACACCAACTGGCCAAGCTGGGCATGCTGAAACCAGCCAAAGACCATCCCTTCATTGATGACTAGTACCACAGAAAAAAAATCAGTCACCTGCATCGGCGCCACTAACTTATAAAGTACCCACCACTTACTCAGTTGGTCTAGCCCAATTCCAACTAGTAAGGTAAAACTACTTTGCAACAAAACACGATGACTTAACTGCATGGTGCGCCAAGAGAAATTTTCAGTATGCTATCACAGTGCGCAACCATATTCTAACGTGAACCTTGCACTGCTTGATCCAGCCAGCTTGCTTGCCTCTCATCATTGATCTGATTAAAAAACTGGTTTTTAGCACTCTGTTGCTCATTTTCTATTTGCGCCAATCTAGCCTCTAGTTTATCCAATATCGACTGGGATTGATGAACAGACATGACGCCATCTTGGCCTTGATTAGCTATCTGGCTCATAGGATCATTTTGACAGCATTTTAGTGACTGTATAATCAACGTAATATCGCTACGAGATAGCTCCTCTAGCGATTGCCATTCAGATACCTCCTGGTTATTTTTAGTCACTGACTCTTTGATCCAATGTCTAGTCTGACTTTTTTTGGCTCTTTGCTCTGAGAAATCCAGGACTGTCTCCTGATCGCGCTGATCGGCAACTTGTTCATCCAACTCCTGCCAATCTTGCATGCGATTGGGTGACCAAGGGGCTCGTGACTTTGGGCGAAATTGCATGGATGACATTGGTTGAACCTCAGGGCTATTATTTTTTTGGGTTAAAAAAGACATTGAAAACTCTATTTAGTGCTTATTAATATTTTAGGATTAATATGAGATAAAAAATTAACTAATTATTTTTTTTGGTATAAAAAATAACTCATTTTACCATGCGCCCGCACGTCCACTCCCACAGGCAGTCGCCGCCGCTTAAAACAATAAAAATTTTATATTTATATTAAAAAGTGATAATATTTGTCTTTTTTGAGGCCAATGACCTATTTTGTGGCAGCTTAATACCCATCAAATGCAATCAATTGGCGATAACCACTTCTGTAAATTAAGGATTAACCCAAGTTTGACAATCACCTTCACAATGAAGATAATGTCTCAACCTTAAATCAGAAGAAAAACATCAAGGAAGCACTATGAAAAAGGATAACTCATTCGTTTTACCATATCGCATCGGCATGATAGGTGTAGCCTTAGCCTGTAATGCGCCGTTAGTTATTGCGATACCAGCACTTTTACCTGGCATCGGCGGCATCTCAATCGCAGCTGTCTTTTTGGGCACATCATTAGTTTGGGCATGGGCCTATGGTGATGACTTCGCCAATACATTTGAACCTGAAACTAAAGAAGAAAAAGAACAGAAGAAAGCAGAGAAAAATCAGTTCATGCCTCAAGAGACTCGCAAAATATTCAGACAGATCAGACATCAATCAGCCTATGAAATCGACTACTCATCCTTATTTAAAAAAGATGGGCAAAAAACAGCGCTAAACTGGCTAAAATGCTTACTTATTTACCCATTAGTCATCGATGGATTTAAATGGGTAGATGACAAGCTCAATCAGCAAAGTCGACTTAAGAAAAAGTATAAAGTAAGTGAGAATGAGGTTGAAGATGACGAATCAGCTACAAAGGATCAAATCGAGAATTTCATCAATGTAGACCGATACAGCGAACAACTATTCTACCAAGCTTTAGATAAAGATTCATACGAAAGCAGTCAATTTTGGTCAAAGATTATAACCATTACTCTATCAGTGCTCATGCTACCTGCTATTATCTTTGCAGCAGCGCAAGTATCTATCTGGAGCTTACTAGCGCTGGTCATTCCCATCAAGATGTGGATTGGAGTACTAAAGCAAAGTCAAGTTAATGTAATCATTAATGGTTTAGATCAAGATGCAGTAAACTTCGCTAAAACTAACTATCTTCTTGAGCGTCATCATGCCTTGATTGATAGAAGCTCAATGGATGATGTATTTCGGATACTACTCACTGTCAGCCCGCTATTTGCTGGATTTATCAACCCATGGTTGGCACTACTAATCATTCCATCAATCCTCTACCAAATTTACGACACTTGGAATGAAGCCAAATATTTTCCCACAGGGCATGGCTTAGAGAAATTTGTTTACCGCCTAACTGGCGTTGTTCTTTCTACTTCAACGAAAAAAGAATTTCTAAGCAGCTTAATAACAAAGACTGAAATACCAATCTATGGGAAAAATACTGAGGAAAAAATTGCCATACTTAAAACAAGCCTTGGGAATAAAAACAGAGAAAAATTCCTTCAAAAAATTCGCAACGCTTACAAATCATCGCGTCGCCTGCGGCCGGTTATCTTTGTTTTTGCGATTATCAATGTGGTGCTGGTTAATTCCTCTGGCGTGATGTTTGGAGCGCTGTTTGGTATGTGCTTGCTATTTGGTCAGCCTGATGTTCGGGCGCTTATGGCTTGGGCTAATGCGATAGGATTGCATTCTGCTGTTTTAGTTACTGCTGGTATATTTGCAGTACTAGGTGGGCTAGCAGCCTACTCTTTAACCAAAAACTCCATGCTCAAGAGTATTACGGTCCTGAGTCACCCCGCCGTTTTACAAAATAAAAGCTGGGTTTATTGGTTTAAAACTTTAAGTATTTTATGTTTTGCCTCGGTATCTGCTTCGTTCAACTTCAAAGCAGGTGTTGATCTGATCACAAATTTATCGCAGCTTGGCTTTAACCTACAGGCATTTGCTTCTCTTAGCCATTTGATTGGTGTTGCTTGTTTTTTAATTACCTTTGCTGCTGTATTTGGTATCTGCAGCAAGTTTATTCTAGTAGAAGAAGACAAAAGTAACCAACGTCATCCCATGTGGAATGCCTTTGAGTATCTAGTCAATGTTGTGTTGTTTGTGCCACTGGCATTTACACAGCTCATTATCTATCAACCAGCAAGAGAGGGAAAAATTTATAACACAACACTCAATCTAAAAAGACTGTGGATGTCCGCAAAATTCTTTATTGCAGGCACCCTCTCAACCGTAGGCGGCCTCAGCTTTGCTCACCACTTCCTCAAGCCAGAGTTGCTATTACTGATACCAACACATGCTGTCGCTTTAACCTGGACGATTGGGATGGTGCAATGCTTTATTCTATTTTGTCTATTTAGAGCAGTGCTAGATAACAATTCTCTAACTGATGATATTCTGGGCTGGAAAGGTTTTGATGAACTTAAATCGGGTGAAGTCAAAGATAACGACCAAAACAATGTACAGAAAAAAGATAATATCACCTATGAAGATGCAAGCGTATTCTCTTTTGTTCATAAATAGATTGATAGATGGAATATGAGTGTCTAGTGGCATAGCTGATTAGCTATTGCCACTATCCATGATTGCTTTACATGAACAAGATCACGATTTCTCTTTAGCTAGCTGCTCTGTTAAGATACGGCCAAACCATTTCAATTGCCAGATGATCAAAGAGCGCGTGCATGAGATATTAGCTGATACGAAAGCTGAAGCGATTACGACCTACCACTTAGGTGGAAAGCATCCATTATTTGATGATGTGGTGGTGTGTACAGCGCTATCAACACGACATGTTCAGAGCCTATCTGATGCAGTTCGCAGAGGTGTTAAAAAACAGCTTAAAGTCAAAATTGAAGGTGAGAAAGATCAGCAGTGGATGTTGGTGGATCTAAACCGATTGATTGTGCATATCATGACTGATACCAAACGGCAGCACTATCAGATTGATGCGCTATTAGAGTCTATGTGCGCCGCTGATAGCTAATCAACATGCAAATCACGATCCTGAGCGTTGGTGGTCAAACACCTGAGTTTATTCAACATGGACTTGATACCTACACCAAACGATTTCGTTATCCCTTTACTGTTACGCATCGGCATTTATCAAACAATCACCATGGCCAAGATAAACGTAAACAAGATAGCCACGTATTACAGCAAGCATTAACAAAAGGCGCATATACCATCTTACTGGATGTCACCGGTCAAACTTGGACAAGTGAACAGCTCACCAAACAACTCACCACACTACAGCACACCCACCAACAAATCACCCTTATCATTGGAGGATCTGATGGCGCTGATGACCAGCTCAAAGCAAGCGTTCATGCTCGTTGGTCTTTATCTGCTCTGACTTTCCCACATCAGTTAGTCAGGCTGCTACTCACTGAACAACTTTATCGGGCTTATAGTTTAATCACTAACCACCCTTATCACCGATCATGAAGACACACAAAGACCCTTTTTATTGGGCCAGATGTTTGTTTTTTTTATTGATTGGGATATTGGTTGTCAGACTATTAGTGCTACAAGTGATTCACTATGCAAATTTTCATCAAGCAGCCCTGGATAACCACCAACAAACACAAATCTTATACCCCAAACGAGGCTTGATTTTTGATCGACATGGCACTGCATTAGCTGTACCACAAAATAGCCATCAGATTTGGCTCAAACCAAATCATCCTGATACCCAGCAAACGTTGCAAACCTTAATCAACCTTAAGGTTTTAGCCAAACCGCCAGTGATAAAAGGCAGCTTTCCCACCTTACTGAAGAAACACTTATCCAATCAAGATGTACAAGTGATTGGTGAGCATCAACACCAGCTTAATGCTCTGCATTTTGAAACCAGTAGTAGCCGTCTTTACCCATACGGAGATATTTTTGCCCACGCGCTGGGGTATGTCACGGACCCCACCAACCAAACCGATGCACCCAGATATGACGGCGTCAATGGCATTGAAGCATATTACAACGACAGCTTAAGTGGTGTACCTGGCAAACACATCACTTCAATCAACGCCAAAGGACAGCTGCAACAATCTCTATCCATCCAGCCACCTCAATCTGGTCACAATATCAAACTCACTTTAGATACCCATCTACAAACCACTTCCCACCAAGCTATGTCGGATTTAACAGGTGCAGTTATTGTGCTTAATCCCAATAACGGCCAAGTTCTGGCACTTGTTTCTCAGCCGACTTTTAACCCCAATCTGCTGGTATCCGGAATAGACCATCAAGCCTTTGATCAGCTAGCTAAAGCTGACAGGCGCCCCCTATTTAACCGAGCGATTCAAGGATTATTTCCACCAGCTTCGACACTTAAGCCAATGATTGCGCTACAAGGCCTAGAAACTGGTGTCATCACGCCAGACACCCAATTTGATGATCCAGGGTATTTTCGCTTACCCAATCATCAACACCGCTTTCGCTGCTGGAAAGAAGCAGGCCACGGATTAGTTGATGTGGCAAAGTCCATTGTGGTCTCTTGCGACACGTTCTATTATGAGCTGGGTTATCGATTAGGCATTCATCGCCTAAACAGCATGCTATCAGCCTTTGGTCTCAACCAAACGCCTCACATTGACCTACCTTATGCCAAATCAGGTCACCTCAATTCACCAGTATGGAAAGCTGATAAAAAGTTTGAACCATGGTACCCAGGCGACACGATTTTATCGACCATCGGCCAGGGCCACACACTTTCCACTCCCTTACAAATCGCCATGGCCACTGCTCAACTAGCCACCAAGGGGCATACTTACCAGCCTCATCTGTTACTAGCCACAGAACAAGCAGAGGGCAACTGGCAACCTTACCAACCTGTGCCGCTTGCTCCCATCAACATACAAGACAAGCACTGGCAACTGGTGCATCAAGCGATGGCCGATGTGATCGTTAGTAGAGCGCCCACTGGTACTGGTTGGCGCTTTGGACAAGCGCCTTACACAGTTGCCGGTAAAACAGGGACGGCCCAGGTAGTGTCACGTGAACAGCTAGCTGATAGTCAAAAACGTAGTCATTTTGATCACAGTTGGTTTATGGCCTTTGCGCCTGTTAAAAATCCCCAAGTAGTCATTGTGGTATTAGTTGAGCATGGCCATCAAGCCATTTCTATCGCTAGAAAAATATTGGATGCTTATTTTGATCACACCTAACAAGCTAAAACGTCAGCTGATCAGTAGCATCAAGCTAGATCATTGGGTGATTGGCTGTATGCTGGGGTTATTTGCCCTGGGGCTACTCACGCTTGCTAGCGCCAACGATCACTCAGACCTCCTGCTCAAACAATGCTATCGCCTGGTGATTGGCCTATGTTTAATGCTACTCATCAGCTATCTACATCCCAAACATTTATTTAAAATTGCGCCATGGGCTTATCTAGCAGTGATTGTGCTATTGATATTAGTGCATTTTTTTGGCGATATCGGTAAAGGAGCGCGTCGGTGGTTAGACTTAGGCGTGCTGCGTTTTCAGCCATCTGAATGCCTTAAGGTCATTATGCCATTGACCATGGCCTGGGTGATTAGCTTTGGTGGCAAACGCCATCAAACCCTACTGATCAGCCTGCTGATCTTAGTCATCCCCGTCTTCTTAGTGCTCAAGCAACCTGATCTTGGCACAGCCCTACTCATTGCAGCCAGTGGCTTAGGCGTGATCTTTTTAGCTGGCTTTTCCCTACGCATCTGGCTCTATGGTTTACTAGCAGGCCTGCTCAGCTTACCAATCATTTGGCATCATCTACACCATTATCAAAAAATGCGTATCTTTATGCTCATCAACCCAGAAAGTGATCCACTAGGTAGTGGCTACCATATTATTCAATCTAAAATTGCCATTGGCTCAGGTGGCCTACTTGGAAAAGGCTGGAACCTGAGCACCCAAGCGCATCTTCAGTTTTTACCAGAACCCAGTACTGACTTTATATTTGCGCTGTTTGCAGAAGAGTGGGGGCTAATCGGCTGCTTACTTCTACTAGCACTTTGGCTCGCACTCACACTACGTTGCTTAAAAATTGCTCAAGATTGTCAATCTTGGTTTGGGCAATTGTTAGCAGGCGGTATTACCTTGATGCTCCTTGCTGAATGCTTTGTGAACATTGGCATGGTCACTGGCATATTACCAGTTGTCGGTGTACCACTGCCCTTTATGAGTTATGGCGGCACCAGTTTAATCACCAGCCTAACAAGCATAGGCCTGATTTTATCCATCAAGCGATACCGCCGCCAATGGCGAGCAGCATAGAAACTTGCTATGATCATTGCTACTGATTTGGACCACTACCTTGTCAACTAGCGCCAGCTTTCAACAAGCCAAACAATACCACACTGAACAAAAGCTAGATCAAGCCCATCAAGCCTACTGTAACATTATAGCCCAAGACCCCTATCATCTTGGCGCGCTCCATGGCCTTGGGGTGCTCCATGCTCAAAAAAAAGACTACCAATTAGCCATTGATTTTCTCAATCGATGCCTCGCTTTAAAACCACATGAGCCTACCTTTCTCAAGGATCAAGCGCGGATGTATCTAGCTAATAATCAGCCAACTAAAGCCACTGACAACTACCACACCCTCCAAACGCACCATCCTAGCCCCCACACTCACCTCTACCTAGCTAGCTGCTACGCTCACAAGCCAGAAAAAGCCTTAAACCACCTTCGACAAGGCTTACCAAACACCGCCTACATTTTGCCTATTGCCAAGCATTTAAAGCAACATTTCAGTGCCCCACTTGCCTACCGCTGGCTTCGCTTTCAAATACACCGCCACCCATTGCAGCTTGATTGGATCAATCAGCTAGGTGCTTGGTATCAAGATAGCGATCAATACCAAGCAGCCAAGCTGCTTTATGAGCAAGCGCTCACCAATCATCCAAAACAAGCTGGACACTTTTGGCACCTACTAGGTGGCCTATACGCACAAGAGAAGCAATACCTACCAGCTACCGAGGCTTATCAAACCAGCTTGCAGCACCGCCCTGATCATCCAGAGACCCACCACAACCTGTGTATTTTGTACTTACAAACCAATCAACCACAATCAGCGCTCTCTCACGGCCAACAAGCTTTATTAAAACAAAAAGACCCAGACACACTCTATAACGTTGGCCTTGCCTACCTTAAACTCAACCGACATCAAGATGCCAAACATTATTTTACTGAAGTGACCAAATCTCAACCACAATCAAGCCGACCTTTAGTGAACTTAGGGGTGATTGCCATGCGCGCTCAGCAACCTGTGCAAGCAATCGATTATTTCAAACAAGCGCTTAAACTCGATGCTCATCAACCCTCAGTGCAATATTTACTCGATGCACTACAAGGCCATACCACTGCTCATCAAGGTGCACCTACTGAGTACGTTGCCCAGCTCTTTGATGATTATGCTGCCAAGTTTGATGATCATCTAGCCATGCTCAACTACTGCGCGCCACAAAAAATCTATGATATCCTCACTGAACACATCGATCATCGCCAAATAGCTATCGATTTAGGCTGTGGCACTGGTCAACTAGCCGATAAAATCTACCCATTATTTGATCAATTAATTGGTGTGGATGTCTCTGACAACATGCTCCAACAAGCAGCCAAAAAAAATCGCTACCAGCAACTATTCACCGAATCCATTGACACCTTCCTTGCTCGCAAAATCCAAGCCGACGCCTACTTAGCCTGTGATGTTTTTCCCTATATGGGCGATCTTTTACCCTGGCTCAAAGCCATTGCACCTTGCCTCAAACAACAAGGTCTACTGATTTTCACAACAGAAACAGAAACCCAAGCCAATACCTATCAGCTCCAACCCACAGGTCGTTTTACCCATCCAGCTCAGCAGATCAAAGACTGGATCCAATTAGCCGGCTTAAACTGCCTCTCAGTCACTGCCAGTGAAACACGCAAGCAAGCAGGAGTGTGGATTAAATCAACTGTATTTGTGGTGAAGCGCTAGTTATTTTTTAGGATTGTGGGACTGCCCCCCCCCAAGATTATTTTGTAGTGAATCGCCAGTTCCTGCAGTTTCAAAATTAATTTTTGGATCTTGATCTTGAGTAAATTCAAAAGTATTATCATCTTGTTGTTGCTTGTGTAAGCTAAGCTTATCTTCTTGCCCCCACTTCACCGTCACCAACTGCCCAATAAAGCCCAAAGCCCCCATAGCAATCATGATACCAATATACCATTGTGTGCTTAGTCCAAGCAGCATGGATAGCTCAGTACCTGGGGCTATCGCTATCGGCACCACAATAGCTGCAGCGGTCATAAACACTTTTGCAAGCCAGGATCTTGTGCTGTATTGTTTTCCGATATCTTTCAACATTTGCTTTGACGATTGCCATTCTGCATAAACCTCCACCAAGACATTTGGCAAAAGCAAACCACAAATCATGGTGCAGGATATTGATACTGGAAATAAAATACTGAATACCAAACCAGAAAGCAGAAAATAACTAATACTTGCACTGTGGGAATCTTGAAATTTCAAATATAATATTACGCCATTAAAAATCCCTAGCCCAATTCCCAGCCCGATTAGGGCCCACATATTGGTGATTGGCCAGAGCCACATCCACCCAGCAAATAGAGCAGAGGTTGCACCAATAGTAAGAAATTGATTGAATATCTGACTAGGTTTGTTGGCACTTTTTATGTTTTTTACTTCCATCCTGTCAAATATCCAAAAACAAAGCGTACTAAAGACCAATGAAACACCCCATCCAGGCATCACCCCAAGATAAATACCCATTGGCAATGCCATCAAAGTAATCATCAACTGAACTATCAAAATTTCGTCCTTTGTTTGCATTGCTAAACTTAACCCACCAGCCATAAAACAGATTGCGCCATGTAAAAACATCCATCCAGCAGACAGCTGAGAAAAACCTAAAGCAACTGAGATTGGCATCCCTGGAGCTAATGCCAAAGCCAATGTAAACATGGCAAGACCAATCAGGGTTTCCTGTTGACTATTTTTAAATTTTAGACCATATCCAACTATCAGTATTGGCACAATCAACCATAACCAATTTAATGAACTAGCACCACCTAGCCATAAGCTTAATCCCCAAACGCTGGTAAAACATAGACTCCATAACATCCGCATAAACTGAGCATCCCCACTGGACTCCAATTTAAATATCATCATTAAACCGCTACCATATAAAATATAAAAAGCTAACGGGTGAACAAACCATAACGCAAAAGTAAGTGGCATATAGGTTCTAATAAAACCTTGTGATAAATTTTTGCCTCCCTTGCTGAAAATAAAGCCTTGCCACCAAGATCCAATAAATGGCATACCTATAGCTAATAAATAAGCACAAATTCCCCACTGACCTGCCAGCAGTACTGGAAATACATTCACCAAGGTAAACATCATCACTGGAGAAAAGAACATGATAAAGCCAATAGGAATTAACGTGTTTTCACTATCAGGATTTGAGTTAACCCAAGGCCTTTGATCTAACGAAACACCCAGTGCAAATAAACAACTAGCTAGACACACCGCACTGCTCATTGGCAAAAATAATGGTAATGAAAACGCCAATGCCCATGGTAAAAATGACCAAATATTCTCACTATGAAAGCTCAAATAAGTATGCAAAGCGATCACAGCACTACCCCATAGCACCAACGTCATCGGTGATACCAATGCCAAAGGTGCTGCTAAGTACATGGCCCCAGAGAGCAGACCTGCCTGAAGCCAAACCTGCAGTAATCTTGAATGCTTATCAGGATTTGCTTGTTCAGTTTGCATCAATAGGGAAACGATCACGGATAGTGGTATCGCCACATAAAGGGGCATCAACCACATCATCTCAGCTAGTAGTAGTGGTGCAATGGCTAACACACCAAGTAAACCAAGCCCGCAAAGGATAAAACGATTTGCATTGTATGTTATGTTTAAATCTTCGTGGCTGATTGACTCATCGTTTTGATCATAAACTTGTTTATCTTTCTGGTTCTCTATGTGTTCCAAGTTAATAGCACCAGCATTTTTTTCCTTTTCAGATGATTGAGATTGCCCAATTTCAGGTTTCTTTTTTATGATTGCTGCCTCTATCGCATCAATATCTAATTTATCAGCCAATACATTGATAATGAAACTGCCCACACTCACCACTAATAAACTAGGTATCAGCCCCCAGCCTAAAAATCCAACCCAACCACCAACTGCAATAGCGTAATAAGTGCCTGCAGTAAGCGCTATGCTCAATAACGAGCCAACCCATAAATGAGTAATTTTTCTGTCTTGATATCCTTGTAAAATACTACTTTGATCTACATTTATAGCATTAGAATCACCGCTAAGCTCATTATTTTTTTCTGTAAAATTAGGATCAAAACTATGCCACCGACCCAAACTACCAAAAGCTGCACTCGCTATCGCAAAACAGTGGCTACCTGCTAACAAATGCACAAAAGTCAGGGCAAAACCAAATGCCAACAAAAGAACGGTAATGAAAGAGGTGATTTTACGCGATTTGCCGCTCTCGCCTTCTCTATTGTTAAATAAATACCATAACTGTAAAAATGGAAATTTGATCAGTTCGGTTAGTGTTTCATTTATATTTTCGAATGTTTTCATTTGTTATATTCTTAAATTTGTTCTGTTTAATATACCTTCGAGCTTCTACCTTGTCAAATTCTAATTCAACATCTATATCGGGCAAGCTGGCTGAGTGATCCAAAATGGACGCTATGGATGACTGATTAAAATGATCCTTAGTGGTAGGTAAAGTGCGCTGCCAAGCTAGTTGTAGGTTAGTCTCTGGCAGGCTTTTTAATAAGGAATTAAGCAGCAGTAGTGACCAAATCACCATACTGAATAAAAAAAGCTGTGGCACAGATAAAGCCAATACTCGATAGTTAAATAGCGCTAAACCAATAATCACTGCTAAAAAGATCGAGCAAAGCCAGATCAATGATGATAACAGCTGTAAAGCGAGGTGATACTGTAATCGCTGGCGCGATGTCTTGATAAAGTCTGGCTGATGGAGCACCCAACTCACTGCTTGGCCTGGCTGCTCAATAGGTATTGGTATCGATGAAACGCTTAACCAACAACCCAACACCTGAACAAATTTTGCTTGATGAAGAAATAGATGATCTGCATCAGTTAATGATTTGTCGTCGTAGTCGATTGTGTCTTTGATTTGATTGGCAATAAACAATCGCCATAAGTATGTAGATTGAAGCAGCTGCGTTGCTATTTGATAACGTTTTGCCAGTCCTTGAAGCGATGATCCCACACTAAACTCCGATAAACTAACATGTAGTCAATCAGAATTGAGATGGTTTAACGATACCGGTATTAATTAATGATTAAATCGTGGCGGTCTGGACCGGTTGAAATATAATCAACTGATACAGATAAAAGCGATTGTAGACTTTCAAGAAAATTTTTAGCCTGCTTAGGTAGCTCTTCATAAGATTGAATACCTTGAGTGGAAGTTTTCCAGCCAGGATACCAGGCATAAATCGGCTCACACTGGCTAAGATCCCTTGGTGGCCACTCAATCTCTTTTTCACCATGACGATAAGCTGTACACACAGCAATCGAGTCAAAGCCATCTAGTACATCGAGCTTAGTCAAGCACAAGCCCTGAATTGAGTTTTGCCAAATAGCTTGGCGAAGCATCACCGCATCCAGCCAACCACAACGCCGAGCGCGGCCGGTGGTGCTACCAAACTCATGACCCACTTTTGCCAACTTTGCACCAACATCATTGCTCTGCTCAGTTGGAAATGGCCCTGAACCAACTCGGGTGGTATACGCTTTAGCAATCCCAATAATGCGGTCAAAAAATAAGGGCCCCACCCCACTGCCAGAAGCCGCGCAGCCTGATGAAGTCACCGAAGAAGTCACAAATGGATAAGTGCCCATGTCGACATCCAATCCGACCCCTTGTGCACCTTCAAAAACCACATGATGGCCTAGCGCTTGATGTTCTCTCAGTGCCAATGGCACATCCTGAAATAGTGGCTGATAAGCTTGGTAGACTGCTAATACCTGCGCTTTTACTTTCTCTATTGAAAGCTCTGGTGGAATAACGGTTAATTGTGCACAGCGGTCATAAATTTGCTCAAGTCTTTCAGTTAAGACTACCTCATCAGCACAATCACCCCAACGCAAGCCAATGCGAGCGACTTTATCTTCATAACACGGACCAATGCCACGATTCGTGGTACCAATAGCTTTTTCACCTAGTTGCGACTCAGCTGCTTGATCACGCAGCTGATGGTATGGAAGAAGCACATGACTTCGGTCACTAATGACCAAGCGCTCTTGCAGTTGGACATCTAGGTCCTCTAACATCTTGATTTCTTGTTGCAAAGCACTCGGTGAAATGACCATACCTTGACCCAAGTACATCTTGACCTTTGGATGAAGCACGCCTGATGGGATTAGATGCAAAACAACTTTTTGACCATTTACCCATAGCGTATGCCCAGCATTGTGACCACCTTGGTAGCGTACAACGGCATCAGCATCAAAAGTCAACGAATCAATCAGTTTGCCTTTACCCTCATCTCCCCATTGAAGACCCATCACGATGGTTGCTGACACACATCTCTCCTATTACGGTGTTGATACCAACACCCACCTATCCCAATTATCATCATTGGTAAGCACAACCATTGTCCCATGGTCAACCAACCTGCTGGTCCAGTAAGCATGAATTCAGGCTCCCGAAACCACTCTATACAAAATCTAATCACACCATAACTTAACAGAAAACCAAAAGTTAAAACACCCGGTGCCAGATTCTTTCTATGCCAATATTGCATCCACACAAATAACACCACCCCTTCAAAAAACATTTCATAGAGTTGAGAAGGATGACGCGGTAATAAATCAACATGTGAAAAAATCATACCCCAATCACCACTCGTAGGACGTCCCCACAACTCACCATTAATAAAATTTGCTAGCCGGCCCAAACCTAAGCCAATGGGGCTCAACGTTGACCAATAATCAGGTAATATCCAAAAAGCAATACGTTCTCTCCGAATTGCAAACACCATTGAGAAAAAACCAATCAGGTATGCACCATGAAAAGACATCCCACCTTGCCATACCCGAAACCATATCCCCCAATCATAGAGCCAATAAGGTGTTTGATAGAACAGCACCTCACCAATTCGCCCCCCCAACAATATACCTAAAATAGTCAAAAATAAGATACGGTCTAGTTGCTCTGATGTCATTTTTCCAAGTGCACCACACTTCAGTGACCTATGGCTAAGAAAACTAACTAACCAGAAGGTAACAGCATAAGCCAAACCATACCAATGCACCTTCAAAGGCCCCACATGAAAGGCTACTGGATCAATCGATGGATATACAACAATCATAAAAGCTAGTCTCCTATTGTCGATTATGATTTGAAAAGCCAACCCAACGCTCAAGCCCTCTTTGCTTAAATGCTGCTTGTAAAATCGCAAATACTTCTTTGGCTTCAGCGCAGTTAAGAGACCTTGATAATATATCTTTTAAACTAGCTAAATCAAAATGTTTTAACACCCATTTAATTTGCCCCACGCAAATAGAGCTCATACTTAAACTGTCATAGCCCATCGCTACTAATAAAACCGCTGACATTGGATCACCTGCCATTTCTCCACAGATACTGACATGCTTACGCTCTTGGTGAACTGATTTAACTAGCTGAGTTAATACTTGTAAGACTGCAGGATGTAAAATCGAGTATAAATGTGAAACTAAGTGATTATTGCGGTCAACTGCTAGCAGATACTGCACCATATCGTTACTTCCTACGGAGAAAAAATCAACATAGGCAGCCATATGCTGAATTTGATACAACGCCGCAGGCACTTCCACCATCATCCCAAAATGAGGCATGTGGATATCTAGGCCTTCTGCACATAATTCTTTATAAGAACTATCTAAGATCTTTCTAGCGATTTTTAATTCACTCAAATGACTAATCATTGGCACTAGGATATGACAGTTTTTAAGACCAGCACTAGCCTTAAGCATCGCTCGAATTTGGAATTTTAGTACTTCAGGGTGATCTAAACTTACCCGAATGCCTCGCCAGCCTAAATAAGGATTTTCTTCTTTGACATCTAAGTAAGAAAGCCCTTTATCCCCACCAACATCCAACGTTCTTAGTACCACAGGCCTGGGTGAGAATGCTTTTAACAACTGACCATAAATATCAATTTGCTCTTGCTCAGAAGGAAAAAAATCTCTCCCCATAAAACAGACTTCACTACGAAATAACCCCACGCCATCAGCATTCAGCTTCAACGAACGCTGCATATCTGTCCCAAAACCAATATTGACAAACATGGACACTGCATGCCCATCTTCTGTCTGACAAGGCTGATCGCGCATCGACTCAAAGTAATCTTTCAACGCACTTTCTTCATGCAGCAATTGATAAAAATACCGCCGATAGCGCACCCCAGGATTCACGAGAATGCGACCTTGATAGCCATCAATAAAGATCAGCTGACCATTGACGTCACTGAGATTAAGCTGGGATAAACCAATCACCATCGGCACACCCAATGCTCGCGCTAAAATACTAGTGTGACTTGACCGAGACCCTTTTAGCGAACACACCCCAACCAAACACTGCTCTGGCACCTCAACCAATGATATCGGCGAGATGTCCTGGCCAACTAAAATAGTACGTTTAGGGTATTTGAATGTTTGTTTTTTCTGATTTAATAAATACGTTAACACCCGCTGACCAATATCTTGAATATCAATCATCCTCGCTTTTAAGTAAGGATCTTTCATCGACTCAAACTCTTGAATATAGCCTAACACCACATGCTTAAGAGCTGTTTGAGCAGTCCAACAGCGCTTGCGAATCTGATCGGTCACTGATCGCAACAAACCATGACGATCAACCATATGGCTGTATGCGCTTAATAAATCTTGATTATCAGACTCAGCTTGTGAAATCACAGCCTGAAGTGACTTAATATCCTCACGAACTTGAGTGACTGCTTTAGCAATTAATTCAACTTCCTTAGCTGGATCCTCGGTTTTTAGATCAGCAATCTTCTCAAAGTCCACCGAGCTATCAACCACTACAGCATAACCAATTGCTACACCTTGTACAGACGTTAAGCCCTGCAAATAATGATCGGATTCTTGCTCACTTCGGCCTGACTGGTGATGCGTCAGCATTTGTTCAAATCGCTCATCAAGCTGTAAACAAAAGGTCACCAACCATGCAGAATCCTTATCATTAAATGGTTGATCTTCACGATAACAGGTTAACAAACCAAGCAGCCGACCATGTGACATGATTGGCGCACCGATAAAATGTAATTGATGTTCTACTGCCAGCTCAGGGATTGCTACGTACTGTGGATGCAAAGTCATATCTGCAATCGACAATACTTCGCCTCGATCTTGGATCAGTCCTAGTAAGCCATGATGCAAGGGTAACCTTAAATGCCCAAACCATCGCTCAGATAAGTTAGTCGCCGCTAACAAGCGAGATTGATGTTTTTCAATCGACAGCACCTGGCACACATCAGCTTGCAAATGAGTTTTAACTTCAGATACAAGTACTTTAGAAAAAGCAATTGGGTCATTGATGTCTAGTGTTTCAATGAACTTAGTCCATGACATAAAAAGGCCTTATCTAGACTCAATGGCCCAAATAATCATGTAAGCAACTGATATTCGAATGCCAGTTCCTGATAAGTTTTTTGACCATGATCATGCATCATTTTTGACCAAGATCGACTTGTGTCAACTAGCACCTGACCATCTTTTACAAAACATGGCAGTGATACCACTAATTCTTTGGGGCTATCGTACTCACCCTCACTCAAAATCCCCAAAGAGAAAGGTTGATCACCTTCTAAACCCTCGATACACCTAATCGTTTGCACAATACCGTGAGCAGCAGAAGCCGCTGATGACGCACCTCGTGCTGCAATTACCGACGCACCACGGTGTTGTAATGTGGGTAAAAATTCATTTTCAAACCAGTCAAGTTTTATCAAGTCGGTTAATGGCTTACCTTTGACTGTGACCCATGATGGATCAAGACACTGCGAAGGGGAATGATTACCGAAGATGATCACACCCTCTATGTCTTTAACACCACAGCCAACTTTATCTGCTAGTAGATACCTAGCTCGTAGCTCATCAAGCATCGTCATTGCAAAAATAGATCGCCGATTAATGCGCTTACACTGCTCAGTCAACACACTAGCATTGGTATTACATGGGTTACCAACAACTAAGACCTTAACATTTTCATTAGCATGATGGTCAATGGCTCTTCCCTGCTCTACAAAAATTGGTGCATTACCGAACAATAAATCTGCTCTTTCCATACCAGGCCTACGCGGCTTTGCGCCGATCAATATAGCCCAATCTACTTGATGCATCCCGGCAGCCAAATCAGCTGTTAAAGTAATCGATAATAGATTTGGAAAACAGCAATCGTTTAACTCCATTTCTAAACCATTTAAACTCATTAATATTTCAGGCCTTTCCATTAAATGTAAATGTATCCCAACATCAGCACCAAATACGGCACCTGAAGCCAATCGAAATAAAAATGCATACGCAATATTGCCAGCAGCACCGGTTACTGAAATTTTAATGGTTTTTGAAAAAGCCATAAATACTCGGAGAACTATAGATGTTTTATTATATGTTCATCTGCAGTAAATTCAACATTCAAAAAGTGCATCCTACTAAATAGCTTACGCTGCAGTTACACTGCTTTCTGATTCAGAGTCATAACCATCTTCCTCTATACTCAATTCAGGAGCAAAAAGCTTTATTGGCTCTATCCATTCAGACCTTTTACTTTCAACCCGTTTAAATTCATCGCTTGTAGTTGGTTGATCTAATACAGATTTTTCATGGCTTGACATACAGAACATAAAACAGAGTGCATTTAAACATGTTAACACAACCATCACCATGATGGGCATCCCAGGCATTATTGCCGGTAGCCAACTAGACTGAAACAGAAAACTCAGTATCATTGGGCTACCTGAACTTAATAGTCCAAATAAAAAGATGAAATTGGAAGATGCAGCTGCTTCAACATTGATACTGATACTTGATAATAAGAAACATAGCAATATGTACATATGATCTAAAATGATACCAGTGGCAAATGTTGGTAGGCAAAATTGAGATCCTATTGACAGCAGGACAAGTAAAAACAAGTAGGCAAATTCTGATCGCTTTACCTTAATATTATTATCAATCCGCTGGCAAACTATTAAAAATAGACCCGAAGCAGCTGAAAATAAACTCAAGGCAAACATTGATCCAAAAAAAGACAATGCTAAACCTGAAAATAAAACCATTGCCATAAAAATAAGCTGTAGAATTTGCTTCTGGTATAAAACATTTGCCTGACCAGCAAAGCTTACAGGATCATGTGTAACTTGCGGGCTTTGAGGAGAAGATGGTGTCTGAAACCTCTGTTTTTTCACTCTTGATTCAAACGTGATTCTTTCTTTTGCTAATTTGTGCTTTCGTTGAGCAGTTTTATTGGCAAGCTCTATTTTATCTTGTAATTTTTGCGCATCTCTTTGCGCCTCTCTTATATTTTGCCGATTTTGGTTTAAATAATTTCCTATTTGGTGAAGCATTAAAAAGCTAACCAACACCCTAAATGTAAACTGAAAGTCATCTTCAACAAGCCAAATGTCGGCTGCTAATAATAATCCGGCAGCTAAAATATAAGGCTGATTTTCTTCTATAAAAGAAGTTAATTTTTGCGGGACAGCATGATTATTTACCTTAGATTTAAGCCTCTGAAAATCAAATTTTGGCCTTAAATTGGATAAGATACTCGTAGGTTGCTGCGAATTCGGAGTTGTCATGATAAATTGATGCCAAAAAAGAAATATAATATCAACCAATTTATTACAAATAAAGCTAAAAAATGACTTTTATGCTAATGAATTTTCTGGGCTAGTCGTAACAGATAATAAACTCCTAGGTTGTGCTAACTGACCTGCAGTAGGTCTGTCTGTTGAAGTGCCAGTATTTGAAAAACTATTGGCTGAATGTGCCTGATCATTATTACCTTCAGAACCAGTTTTTATTTCAGTGGGCGACTGAAAAAAAGAAATAATATTAAACAGCGATACAAAAATACTCACACCTATAGGTAACCAAAAAACGCCACTGGCAATAACACCAATGTGATGCAAATAAACCAACAGAGTAGGTAAAGCAATGCTTACAATCAGCACAAAGCATGCATAAGCTGGATAGTCCGATACCCACTTAACATTAAAACTACAAGTGGCAATCAGAATGGGCAGATACATCTGTAAAACAGTATGTAGGTGACCTGACACATAAATCGTCAAACCAAAGTTTGACCCCACTGCCAGTAAAGCTAAAACTAATAAGTACAGACACTCAGAGGGATAAAAACTAAGACGGTCTATGCGAGAGTGAGCCAGATAAAATAATCCACTGATGCCCGCATAAAAGTTGATAAATGCGTATGATCCAATAAGTAATATGGCTACTGTTATAAAGAGTAAAACGAGCATTAGTAAGAAATTAAAGGTAGTCGAAACCTTCTTATCAATTTTTTCTTCAAACGCTTCGACTTTCTCGAAGCATTCTTCTTTAATCACTTTAACGCTAGCGATTTTTTCATTTACGTTATTATTGATCAGCTGATACTGATTTGAACATTGCTTCCTGATTGAATAAATAACGCAAATCGTTAGTACAAAACAAGCTAAAGATGTTAGCCCAGCGTACCCAGACTCACCTTGTTGCTGATAAAAAAGAAAACTTTGATAAAAAGAAACGAATAAAAAAGGAAGCTCTGATTGTATCAAAGATAAAACTTGATGACGAGTGTTTGGAGCCGCCCCACCCTCTGCAACTAGTTGATTTAAATCTTGAAAATCCTGGTCCAGGGAATCTGGCTGAGCACCGCTGTTTGATAAATTTGGCATCTTAGCATCTTTTTCAAGCCCCTTATTTTAACTTCATAATGAGGTATAATAAAGCTAAAAAATAATTATTTATCTTTTTTATGTTATAATCTGCCCAACACTGATTCACGCTTTATCATTGCCGATGTAAAGTTGGCTTATCATTGTCATCTAACTTTTTTGCCACCCTTTCAAGACCAGCATTTATTTTTTTGTCTACCCCCACTAGATACAACAAACAAGATACTAGCCAACCTCTAAAGCCTGATTTAGCCAAAATCTTACCAACATCAGCGCCTTGCTTAAACGAGCTAATACTTTCCATGATATTGCCTTTATGATCACTGATTAGTTGTTTGAGATCAGCGTAATCCTGGCCATTAAAGAGGTTTTGAGCATCAGACAAACTACTGGCGTGATCAATTTTTTTGGCAAATCGTTCTATTAATTTTATATCAGATTGGTTCAAATTGAGCTGCTCGACAACAACTGTTTTAAAAGCAAACCAACCAATCATTTGAACGATGATAGTTAAAGGCTTGCTAAAGTGCTTTCGGTGATGTTGTTCAGGCTTGGTATAAAACAGTCGATCTACGCATTCCCACAATAACTTTTTATGACCAGGTGGCAAATATTGGTAATATTTTTGAATCGGTAAATCATCAGAATTCTGAGTTAAAAGTTGACTTAAAGCTTTGAGCTTTTGATTTTCTGGTTTATCACCTTTTAGTTGTTGACGGCATACCTTAAGTTTATCGACTAGTTTTATGACAACCTTCGCAGTTTCATTTAATGCGGCATACTGACCTGCCCCCTTTAAATATTGTTTAACAACACGACCACGAAAAGGTGATTCCTCAAAAATCATCCCTATTTTATTGTCTTGACCAGCATCGTTGAGCTCTTCTAAGAATTGGTGAAATTGCCATTTTCGAGACAGACAGTGAACGCCGACCAACACATCAGACATGTAATGAATTATTCCGGTTAAATCAGCTTGCGTTGGGTCCTGCCCACCTTGTCTAATTTTACTAATTAATCCAGCAATCGCATCACTATCTTTTTTGGTAAAACCAATACCATCAGCAATCTCTCGGAACATCGGAAAAACAATCGGTCGATTAACAGCATATCCAATAAAAAACGATTGAGAAGACCGACGTGCTTGTTCATATTGGTTTGTTGGTTCTGGATATGGCTCGATAAAGTCTTGATACACTTTCCATAAGCCATCTATTTCTGGATCAGTGAGTTTCACTGGAGAGAATTGTATGCCTTGTAAAAAAGTTTCTTTTTTTATCATGTCCAACACCTTTATCCAATAAACATATTATAGCATAAAAAACATTAAATGGTAAAAAATATGCGTATATTCATATATATGTAACATCAAGATAGCCCATTAGCATTAAAAGATGGAGATGGATGTCTTTTGGTTTACATGCAGTGGATCTCTTTGTCCGCCTAAAACATTAGCCCCTAGACAAACAACAAACAGAGAGATTAACCTTTTGCGTTAATGACTGTTTGACTCGATGGCGATGAAGGATCTTTGCTTGGATTCGGTTTAAAAAAACCTACAAAGTGACCTTTGTTTGTAACTGATAGAGGCTGATAAACCGACTGATATAAAGAAAGTAAATCACGTAACTCTTGATTGATCTGCACGATAAGTGGCTGATGCCCACTGGGGTGATCCATCAAGGAAAGCCACCTCGCCATGGTTGACTGATGTTTGCTCTGACTTAGTAAATTTGAAAACAAGAGGTGTTGCTTGATACCAAAATGTATCATTAACTTTTGGATTTTTTTTGATCCATCTACATTTTTTAGGGCAGACTGAATGCCATCAAACGTTGGACTAGATAGTAGTTGACCCGTCAAATTTAATGTATCCTGACTAATCGCTAAAAAATCCATTAAGTTTGCTCGAGACAGTTGTTTGCCCATACGTGATGTCAATGATTGAAAACGACGAATCACTGGTATCAGTTTTTGGATAACATGGTTGAGCTGATTAGGATCAATTTGTTGAAGCAAAACACCAATATCTTTCAATAATAGCTGGTATTTTTGCTCAGGTAATACACGCATAATACGAGAGAGATTTTTAAAGCCTAAAAATTGTGCAAAAGCTCTATCACCAGACTTACTTTGCAATAAATCTTGTAAATTCCTAATTCCTTGCTGCTGCAGGCTATAAAGATTATTTTCTAAAATATGTAAACCTTGATGCCAATCGATTTGATTAATTTGCATACATTGAAGCAGACTGACCACATCAACACCCAGCTTTTGATGAATTTTCTTAAATGTTTTTTCACCAAGTTTGCGCTTCATATAAGCTGACAGTCTTTGTTTGACCATATTTGGACGATGAACCTGAGTTAAATGATCCCCTTTATATAGTAAAGCCTCAGGTTGCTTAGCAATCACATCAAGCCAGGTATGATAATGACCAATCAAGCGGCCTAAATGATCAGCGGTGCTTACAAGTAACGACTGACCACCGACCTGAATATCTAATAGTTTAAATAAAAAGTTGACCCTGTTTTCAAGATAACTATGATCACCAAAACCTAAAGCTACTGCAGTCATCTGGTAGCCCAAGGCATCAAAAATTGCTGCTAATTTTTGACCTGAAGGTGCCCGTCTCACCTTTGAACAAATCTCTTGCACACCAGGTGATCGCAACAAATCTGATATACGCTGACACGCTTTTTGTAAGCACTCTAAATCTAGTCTATCAGACTTCGAAAAAGATTGACCTGAGCTTAATAGATCTTTTAATGACTTCTCTACCTGACTAAATAACTGTAAATCGTGTTTGGTTAAACCAATTTTTGTATATAAATCTTGCCTAACATCATCTTTAAAGCTAGATAAAACCTGCTTTACCAATGCCACACAAGCCAGTGCAAAGCGGAGTAAAGGCAGCCATAAACACTCATACCACACTTGAGATGAACTAGCCTGATCCACCCACTGCCTAAGCTGATCCTCTAGATGGCTTAGATCAATTGGCTTGCGACCTTTTTGCGTCAGTAACTCAATGATTTGTGCTCGATCTTGATCTGTCAAAATATCTGGCAACAACTTTACTAGTTCCTGTATATCATTTTCTTTCAAAAAATCATCCTACTATATCAATTTAGAACTATTATAGGACATTTTGCTTTTATTTATGCTAAAAAATACTTATTTATGTAGGGTGCGGGTCAGTTCGCCCATCAATATGAAAGATTCAAATACGATTAGTTGCTTTGTGATAGACAACTGCAGTATCTTGAACCTGGCCTTCACAACCCTGACCATGCATGCCTACTAAAAAACTTGACCAGATCAACAAAATCGCTGGCACAGTGCATCATATTACTTACCATCATCCTGAATCGGGCTTTTGTGTTTTTCGGATCATTGACCACGATGCACCCATTGACCAAGAAACTTGTGTTATCACAGCGCATGTTGAAAGCTTACAGGTCGGTGAGTCAGTACAGTGCAGTGGTCAAATTGCTCAACATCCAAAATACGGGTTACAATTCAAAGCTGAACAATGCATTCGTCAGTGGCCAAGCACTCAGAAAGGGTTAGAAAAGTATCTTGCTTCAGGCTTAGTGCCTGGGATTGGCGCCTCATTTGCTAAAAAACTCGTTGGCCAATTTGGCGAAAAACTCTTTGATATTATTGAACAAGAGCCAGAGCGTCTTGATGAAGTCGATGGTATCGGCAAAAAAAGACGTGAAAGTTTGTGTCAAGCTTGGTCAACCCATCAGCAAGTTCACCGAATTATGGCCTGGCTACAATCCCATGGCTTAGGTTGTCAGCGAGCCAGTAAGATTTATCAATGCTATGGTGATCAAGCAGTCGATCAACTGCAAAAAAATCCCTATCAACTCGTTGAGCACCTTCATGGCTTTGGCTTTTTAATGGCTGATACATTAGCCAAATCAATCGGCTATGAAACTGAATCTCCCCAACGTATCACAGCAGGATTGGTACATACGATTCAAGCTGCTGAAAAGTCTGGTCACACCCTACTACCTGAGCCTCAATGCCTAGAACAAGCGGCTAAAATCCTCAATTTACCAATCAATATTATCGAGCCTATTCTTAAACAGCTGATCAGTGAAGGCGTCTTACTGTCTGAGCCAGGTGATCCGCCCATGGTCATTCATCCACGCTGCCAACTGGCGGAATTGAGCATTACCAATTGCCTAAATAACCTTCAACATCAACCAAAAAGATCAATAAGCTATGATCCACAATGGCTTGATGAACAAGCCATCACCTTATCCGATGGACAAAAAAAAGCGCTTCAACTAGCGCTAGACAACAATCTATGCATTATCACAGGTGGTCCCGGCGTTGGTAAAACGACCCTGGTAAGATCGCTTGTCAAAATCTTTCTCAAAGCCAATTTGAACATTGAGCTTGCTGCGCCAACTGGCCGGGCTGCTAAGCGCCTAACGCAATCGACTTCTTTTCCAGCAAAAACAATCCATCGGCTGTTAGAGTATAATCCCGTTCAACGTGCATTCAGTAAAAACGAAGAGCAGCCGCTACCCATCGATGTGCTCATAGTCGATGAGACATCGATGATTGATATTTTTTTAATGGCTGACCTGCTAAAAGCATTACCTAATCCAGTTCGCCTAATACTCGTTGGTGATGTTGACCAATTACCTTCGGTTGGTCCAGGAATAGTGCTAAAACACCTGATCGAATCAAAAACCTTTCCAGTCGCCTACCTTGAGGAGATCTTTCGACAAGCGAAACACTCCCTAATTATCAAAAACTCCCGCAGGATTTTAGCTGGTCAATTTCCCATTGCTATTGAAAAGGAAAAAAAAGCAGACTTTTATACCATCTACTATGAATCACCTGAGCAGATTGAATCCTCATTAAAATCATTAATCCTAGATAGGCTACCTAAGTATTTTAAATTAGACTCTTTAGATGCCATCCAAGTGCTCTGCCCAATGCAACGAGGGCTGATCGGCACCAAACAACTCAACCAGACCCTACAACAAATTATTAACCCCAACCAACCAGTGATTGCTAAAAAAGGAGATCGGTCCTTCTGTCAAAATGATCGGGTAATCCAACTCAGCAACAATTATGAAAAAATGGTTTTCAATGGTGATCTTGGCCACATTGTTCGATATGACAGCATTAATCAAGTTTGGCTGGTTCGCTTTGGCCAAAGAGAAATTGCCTATCAAGCGAATGAACTAGACGCCCTACAGCTCGCCTACGCTATCACTATTCACAAATCACAAGGCTCAGAATTCCCTATCGTGATTGTACCAATGACCACTCAACACTTTACCCTACTCGAGCGCAATCTACTCTACACTGCCGTCACTCGGGGCAAACGTATGGTGATCCTCCTAGCACAAAAAAAAGCCCTAGCTATTGCACTCAACACCACTAAAGCTTACCAGCGCCACTCGCTCCTGCAAGCAAGGCTTCAGCAACAAAGCCATTAACGTATTTCCACCAAACATTTGATTGTTAACCGATTAACTTTATAAGCAATCGGTACACTGGCTCGCACTAGCTTTTAAATATAGCTATTGAAGTGATAAATGAAATGATATTAATGTATCACTCTGATTATCATTTGGTTGATTGGCAGGAAAATTATCTTCAAGCCAACTGATTTTATCAGATGAGCCCCAACTGTAATATCCAGCGGGTAGCTCACTCCTTCGTATCACTTGTGCATCAAATCTTACCTTTTGCCTAATCACATCTGAACTTGGATGAGCGCTAATAATATATTTAAGGTTTTGACAACCTAAAAAAGCCTCACGGTAAATTCTTTGTACTATAGAAATTGGCAATTCGACGACTTGAAGAAAGCGACATCTATAGAATGCTCGAAAACCAATTGCACAAGCGCTTTTAATATCCACATAATTAAAAAAGCCTCTTTGATGCTCCATTTCTAGAACAGGGCCTTGTCGATGAATAACCAATGGCGCCTCTTGCTCTTGAATTCTGATATCAGCAGCTTGTAGCGGTGGCTGCGGATCTTGCGGATTTGCATAATTGGTCATGTTTCTACCCAAAAAATGACATTGGCCATCTGTTATGGCAAATATCTTACAAAAAAATAAATAATATCTTACAATTTAAGATATGTAAAGACTACAGTTAAAGAAAAATATGCCCATTGAAAAAGAATGATATGATTTAATTTTTATTGGGGAAAAGTACGTAAAAGTTAAAATAAAACATTAATTTGGGTAAAAAAAATTTTTTATGGCTTTTTAATTATTTTTTAACATTTTATGTTGAATTTTTTTTATTAAAGTAATATAATCACACAAAAAATTTTTAAAACAAAATTATTGTTCATAAAATGACAAAAAACAAAAAGCTTGCCGCTGAAGCTAAAAAAGCTTTATCCCTTAAGCCAACCTTAAGGTTGCCCTGTCATGCTTGTGGACATTAACCAGGGGTCAAAATAATGACAGATAAAGAAAAGTTGGATCATTTTATTAGTCTGCTAAATACGACCGCTTTTGGCTTTGAAAGCACTATGCAATATTTCAATGAAGATAAATCTGGTATATGCACTAAAAAAAATTCATATGATAGCGCCCATTCAACTCTGAAGTGCGACACCCAATCGACGTAAGTGTTTTTGCATCACCTCGTTTGGTGACCTAAATCCTAGCACTTTTCTAGGGCG
>Ga0233438_10000763_pt1 | contig 39034 bp, 53 predicted proteins | sample SI_123_September_FD_182720 | JGI IMG/M metagenome (GOLD analysis project Ga0233438, IMG submission 182720) | Seawater microbial communities from Saanich Inlet, British Columbia, Canada - SI_123_September2016_10_MG | ecosystem: Environmental > Aquatic > Marine > Inlet | place: Canada: British...
ACTTTCCAATTGTAGTGTATAATCATACATAGAGCATCTGCTATATCGTGTTCACGATCATATGGTATTTCCTCTATGTACTTTCTGGCTATTTTCACACTTCTTTCCTTTCGTTCTTCGTAATTTAAACCACCCATACCAAAGTGTCTATGCACACTAAGTGGGGATATCAAAACCACTTTATCCATGAAGATGTAATGTAACAATGCTTCTATATTATTCATCCCAGATGGTGGCTGTCGTTCCACAAGAATCACATCAGCTTCTTTAAATATATGATCATACTCCTCTACAAATAAAGATATCAGAACAGCGGCATCATTACTCTTACCCAAATATTTATACTCTCCTAAATCAACTTTTTTCAAATATTCAATTTCTATTTTATGTCCATGACATAATGCCATGACCAGGCCCATATTTGTATACCCAATATCGATCCCCAATATTTTCATGGCTTATTATAAAGATGAAGATTAACTATAAGCTTGTAAATTCTGTAGTTCTTCTGTCTATCCCCGTGATCATGATTTACGCTTTAGTGAGGAACCCAGTCGAAGTAGAAGTAGAGGTCCCCGTTCCGGTGGAGGTACCAGTTCCCGTGAGGGTTGAGAGTCAGCGAATGCCTCCAGAATACAGAGGTCCACCCATAAAGAAATACAAGCCTGGACATTTCCAGCAAATCGGACTACTTTCTAACGAGGCGGGTGAAACTTTACCTCTATATGGTCGCGAGGTTCGTAACAGGCGTGACCGCTATCACTACCACACAACAACCCTGGGTGATCAGGTGTACCCTATTCCCGTTTCCATAGATGGTCGTGAGTGTACAGAGGATATCGGTTGCCCTGAATTGTATGGTGGTGAGCAAGTCACTGTCTATGGTCGGGATGATGTTTTCACTGTGAAGGCGTACCGGACGGACAATTTTTTCTAATTAAATCAAATTCTCTCAGTGTCAAAGATCCATTATCTCCTCTTCGTTGAAGGTGAATAGCCTTAATCTTCAGTAATTGAAGTACCGTATCATCATCCAAGTGTTGCGAAAAATTCCGCTTCGCTTGAATGTCGTCAAGTTGATTGTTCTCTTTTAGAGATTGTATATATGGCCAGGTATACCGCCGCAATTCATTTAGTTCCCCTCGTAAATTTACCATCTCAGGAAGAAGTACTTCTCGTATGAGTCGATTTGTTTCTGTTAAATCTTCTTTATAGGACATAGTTATATTTCAAACATTTTCTTTATCAATATTAATGGACTACAAGCAGTTGAAAGAAAAAGTTAAGGGAACCGGTCAGCGTGTCACAAAAGATGTAAATGGTAAACGTACAAAATTAACCATGAAGGAGTTACGAAAAAAGGTTCGCAGAAATATGGAAAATCGTGTTAAAAATGCAAAACAGACAGTTGGTATGTGCAAATCTCTGTTAAACATGGGTACCACAGGTTCTAGGGCTCCTCCTCCCCCACCTCCACCTCGAGCTCCTATGCGTCGTGCAATGCCTTCACGTGGTGGTATGCCACAGAACCTCATCAAGAATCTTCAAGGTGCATTGAATCGTCGAGGTCTTAGACAAATCGCAAACCGAAACGCGAGGACAACAGTCGCTTAGCTTTCGTCATGGATGGTTGACTCCAAAGTAACCACCTAGACCAAAAACCAGCAGTGTACATACCATTTTTCGACCAACGTTCTTTATCACTCTTAACGACGCTCAACATACGTCTATGTACGTCTTGATTGCCGCTTGGAACATTTCCACCGTGACGTTGAACATATAAACGCATCCGCATTGGATCTTTGTGGATTGTATAGTCAGTGTAGCCTCGACCACCAAAGTCTACTTTACGACCATTTTCGAAGATCGCTCGGAATTTCTTTTGGGGGTTGGGACTCTTGATGAGTCTGACCTTCATTATTATAATTAGACAAGTTTATTCTGCTTGAGGATGATGTACGCAAGCATGAGTACCTGGACAACCTGGAAAACGGTAAGACCGAAAGGCATCTTGGGGACAATGAGTAACTTCTTCTCAATAGGTTCGGCCTCAGCCTCGGTCTCGGTCTCGGGCTGGTATTTTTCGTAACAGTGGGGCATTTCTATATACCTAGAAATTAAGCACCACTACAGGAAGGGCAAGCGTAATTTTCAACCAACTTCTTCTCCTTACCACGCTTCAATAAGAAGAGATGGTCATACATGTGAAGGAGGGTTGTCGCCACGAAAATAGCAATAGCGGGACGATTACCTAAGTTCTTTGTCATCACGAGGACGAATAGGAAAACGGAGAGAAGTATAATTTGTACCTGAGTAAACATCATATTTATAATACATTTAGATTATTTATGAAGTACTGCACAGTGACAAGTTATATGTCACGTGGACCATGTGTCATAAGTGACAATGTGTTATGTGCTGAGAGAAGACTTATACGCAGCCTGTATGTCAAGTGTATCAAGAGTGGTAAAAAACCCCATCAATTTACAGATTGGCTACACCGAAAGTATGGTCAGTTGATAGTAGAGAGAAGGAATACACTTGGAGATGCGATATCACTACCCTGTGTATTGTGTCGCAAAACCTTGTCAAAACACGGGATAAAGTGGACGGCTCATGATGGGTGTCAATGGGTACATGGTAACGACGATATACCTACTCGATCTACAAACAAACAAAAGAGATTGTTAGGGTTTAAGTATTAGGGTTATCTACCCGCCCACCACAAATCGGAATGTGTAAGTGCATCGGAGTAAAGATGATTTCTACAAACTGCTATATACATATCACTTCCTCCGATTAATTCTAATTGTTTATCTGGTACAATCCTTTTTGTAAATGGCCCATATGTTCCATCTTTACATACCATACACAAGGCTGATAGTTTCACAACTTCACATGCCAGTGGAATACAATCGATGAGTTCACCAAACTTTCTTTGAAAAGAATCCGCATCCAAACCTGTTAGTATAATCTGTTTTTTCAAATAGATACAATGTTCCACAAATTTTTTAAGTCTAGGAAAAAACTGTGCTTCATCAATGGCAACAATGTCCGCATTTTCAAATGCATCTCTGTCTAAGAGACTAAAAAGATCATGAACTTTGTGACAGTTAAATTTCACATTATCATGCGTTTTCAAAACTTCATCGGGTGATCGCGTATCTTTTGCTGAGTTTACAACTATAATGTCCTTCCCAAGAACTTTCAAACGCTTGAGTCTTCTGATAAGTTCGGAAGTCTTACCTGAAAACATATTTCCCATAATAATTGAAAGACTCATATCTACTAATTATAATGTTGTATTTTTTATATGGGTCTCGACATTCACAGAGCAGTTTTCAATGGACACGAGGGGTATTTTAATTCCAGGACGGGTCGTGTCAAATTTCAAGGGAAAATATTTCCCAACATTGCAACTGCCATCAAGAGTCTAAAGTAGATTATTCTTGTATAATTCCACCCAACTTGTGACACTGGTCTCATCTTCATAACACCATGGATACATTTCCTCGTCGTACCCTGCAAAATGAATGGGGTTTATACCCATATATCTACATATACCACAATCTATGTTACTATCGTCTATGATAGTATCTATGTTTAATGAACTACATATATCAGCTTTACACACTTGCAGAGGAGTGTAACTATTTGTTAGAATCATGTCGTCAAAAAGTCTGGGAAAATTGTCGTCTAACCAATCTTCTGTTTTACGTCGGACACATTCTTGGCGACCCGTAATTGCGTATATTTTAGATATGTTTGGTCGCATCATCTGGACGATTACACGAGACCCGTGTATAGGTTCTAAGTTATTAAAAGTTTGTGAGACGTAAAAATCGCGTACCATTTTTGTTGATTCTTCTTGGGACAAATCGAAGATATTTCTATATACATACGAATATCTTGGTTTTGAAGGTAGTTTTAGTTTATTATGTTGAGCCATTGGTTTAAGAAACTCAACTAAAACTTCATCTATGTTAATAGCCACTCGATACATATAGATATTTCTGATCTTTTCTCTATATCTATTATAGATGAACGACAAAACTCTTGTTTTCAGTTGGTGGTTATGGGTTTTAGCAATCCTTTTTAGATTAGGGTTTACATCTTATTCACCATTCTTGCCGTTATTGATTGCACTCGTCGTTGCGACATACTTAGTGGTATATAAGTTCCGTCGTGAATATCACTGGACAAAGAAGGTAGTCATCATGTCTTTAGAACTTTTGTTTACGGTGATGAGTTATTCGTCCAGGTCTATTTTTGATACGACAGATCTGATGATCACTACTATGATAACTATGGTATACCTATTCTATGTAAATTTGAATGGTACAAATGTTTACGATTTGTATTTTAAAAGATTCCCCGAGGCACACAAGGGTGAAACTTTCATGGAACACCTAAAAAATCTCAGTAAAAGATAAGATGCCCGAGTTTTTTACAAGTATAAGTAAGCGTAAGGAATTTGATAAAAGAATTAAAAAGAAAATTGATCGGTTAGTTAACCTGTCTGAGTTGGCGACTAACCGTGACCGAGAAGCCGCGATAAAAATTCAACGTGCTTGGAGGAGAACCAAGACCCCTGAACATAAGATGAAACTCGCAAAACTTGTTGAAAAGCTCACCACGAATTACATACAGATGAACAAGGTGAAGAACATTGCCAAGCAAATGAACAATACGAAGTTATACAACCGTGATAAGAATGGAAACGCGATAATGACAAATATAAATCTCGGTAAAAAGTAAGATGCCTCTCACTGATGCTGCCATCACCAAGAAGGTGGGGCAACTGCGTAGAACAGAAGGTCAAATCTACGCACCCCTCAAATACTTCAGGGGACTTGGGACTCTCAAGGAAGTTGAAACTCGTTATAAGAAGATGCTCAAGAAGGACTACACCAAGTTCCGAACAGACGAAGGACGAAAGACGAAGACTTCCTCCTACACCCAAAAGTTCTGGAAAAGGTATCCAGGTGCTAAGTCGTTGCCAGATATTGCGAAGGCTACTGGCATTTCTCTAAAAACTGTGAAAACCATCTACAATAGGGGACTCGCTGCGTGGAGAACCGGGCATCGTCCGGGAGCTTCTCCACAAGCGTGGGGGTACGCGAGGGTTCATAGTTTCGCCACTAAGGGGAAGACGTATTACACGGCTGATAAGGATTTGAGATGAGATATTTATTTATCTCACGGGAAGTCTTGATATTATATAGATAACCTGTCCGAATGTATTGAAAAATATATCGTCATATCTGGGTTTACTGGTGTTCTTATAAACATTGTCAATTGTCGTACAATCATGTACCCTATCGGGTTGTGAAAAACTATGTTCAATGATATACCAAATTATACCAACTAACAATAATTTAGTATGATCATATAGAGATCTCGCACCAATAACGTGACTCAAAATTACAAACGTAATTACATGCGCAATGTTCCATAAACACACTGGTATATCTATATCGAATAGTTTAGCGTTTAATATATCGTCACATTCCGTATCTTTACTATTTATTTTCATATAGTATCTATACATATGAACAAATAACAGCACTACAACAAACCCAGATACTAAAACCTTCATTATTATAAGCATAGATTATATTCGAAGATAATATATGTATATTACAAAATTCTAAAAACTGATTCAGGTGACATTCTTCTTAGCAACTTCTTTATGACATGGTACACATAATGGACGTAAAACCGCGTTATATTCATGAAATTTATACCATGCATCTTCAAAGTCTTTATCTTCTTCTAAAAATGCATCAAACTGTGAATTGTCGTTATTCAACTCTCCAGATTTTGTAAATTTCGTAGGTATACTACCTTTCCACTCGCGATTTAAAAATGCGTTTTTAAGACTTTTAAACGTGACAGGCTTTTTATGGTCAACCTGCAGGTCAGATTCATGAAACAGTTGATTACATCTTTCACATATTGATGGTTCATTGTTTTTGAACTTTTGTATTTGGGGATAAATTGCGGTACGCATAGCATTATGTAGTTTATCTTTTTCTGACTTCTCGGGTGTAACTATTGTTTTTTTGCAACAAGTTTTTAAAGAAAATGTTCGTATACCATCAGTATTCACTACACGAAATTCAAGGTGGTTTGTTATATTTAATCCAACTTGAATGTTAATCATATTACTAAAACGTTCAGTGTTATAATCTGGATGACGCTTAATCATACTACAAACCTGTTTATATAAATCCGGGTATGCACTCTTTATCATCAGTGGACATAACTCAGTGTCTATAGACTCTACAAGCTCTTTATGTTTTTGTTCTCGCCATTTTGCAGTTGTCTCTTTATTAAGCCATTTATCTTCTGTAAATTGCATATATAAAGAATTCCTTCTTTTCTTTAAATATGGCCAACCGAATTTCCTGGGACGACTACTTCATGCAGACTGCCGAACTCGCATCCATGTGAGCGACTCAAGGTTGGTTGTGTCCTTGTCAAGAATAACAGACTCATCAGTATGGGTTACAATGGTTTCCTTGCAGGTACTGACCACAAGTCTATTGTAAGGAATGGACATGAACAAGCGACTATTCACGCAGAGATTAACGCAATCACGGATGCGGCGAAGAGGGGTGCCTCCATTGATGATTGTGTGGCATACGTAACCCATTACCATGTTTAAATTGTTACAAAGCATTAGCAAGCATATCTATTACAAAACGATCCTATATTAGAGGAATTAGGGTACAACTTACATAACGTGACGATTTTGATTTTCTTCGGGATCACTCTGATCAGGATCATAAATTATCCCGCTTTTACGCTTCACTTGAAACGGTTCTACCTGTTTCACGTGAGTCGACTCGTAAGGAATAGATGAATGATGAAGGCAAATACGTACCTTACCATCCGGGTTACGTTTATAACCGAATGTATATTCAACATCTGAAATTGTCCCGGTTGTTGCACATGTAAATTCATACGTACCCATTGCAATCGCTACTTGGTCGTGACAATCAATATCATGGTTGTTGAATATAACCCTACTAAACCCTTTTTTTGCATTGATTGCAAAACCCTGATCTTCCTTGTACCCCCCGATTACCGCGTCGTGGCCCACAAAATAGGACATCGCGTCACCGGCTGTAGGTCTAAACTGTTTTTCGGAAGCCTTCGTGGGCTTGAAGAGCACTTTAGAGTGGTCATAACCATACAGTTCACCAGCACGTTGACCAGCAAGACTAGCATAATCTCCACCGGATAGAAAAGAATTAGAAATATCAACGATAGATTGTGCCCAAAAGTCCTGTGCCTCGAGAACTTCACTTCTAGTCACTTGATCAGAATCCACTGGGATACGAAGATTATCAATCAAGTGAGAAGCTTCGTCCATGGGTGGTGAATATCGAGATCTCTGATTAGCATCCGGGTCATATTGATCGGGGTCATATATCATAGTATCAACCTGTTTTACGGTTTGCATCTTCACTGGATTTAGACGCTTTGATTTGGGAACCGAAAATCCGCGGGCAGAATTAATTTCAACATCGTATTGATCTGGATCTGATACAGAACGAGTATTTACTTTACGTAGATTACAAACACGGAACGGAGAAATGATATTCATTTTATAGTAATAATGGATATCTTTTAAGTTGTTAGTTATTAATACATGTCGGGTTAAAAGAAAAACCTAAACATAAAAGTAAGCAGTAACATGATACTCGTAGATCAAATAATTAGGTACCTGTCTAAAGATATTATGTTACCATCTAGATGTTACGCAACGAAGAGGGATTTACTACGTAGAAAAAGCTGTTGTGATTGTAAAATATTTTGTAAAAAACCACCTCCGGGGTCTATACCCGCATTTCAACGAGTTGAAATATTAAAGAATAACCCCAAGTAAAATGTAATGAATGTAGACAATATTCCCGTACAAATTAGAAGGATAATCCAGGATCGTGAATTATCTATGGCACAGAAGATGGTTGCGTTCATGGCATTTATGCCGTCGCTTCCCGCTGACCCTAAAAATGATAAGGTCTGGAAGGATAATACAGAAGTTGGAGAAACAATCAAAAAGATGATAGATGAAGGTAAGTTGTCCTTGAATGGATTCGATGAACATGCTAGACTTCGGATAGTTCAAGAGCCTTAAATAGAAATCCTTGTACACATATTACATGAATGAACGCTTTGAACAGTTCATGCTTGATATATAATGAGTTCCATATGAAGCATGTACACGCCACACACGACCACAAAAATACAAGTGGATCTGATGCATAGATATTAACATATACCACAAGTGCGGTATTACAAGTAATATCATACCACTTAACTATTACGTTATTAGGAAACAAAATATGAAACAACAATCCATTGTTTAATACTGTATACGATATCCACGAGTTTGTTTGAAGATAATGTAACATATAAGGGATCAAACCCATCGCACATATGTGATAGGACTGCAACATATAATTTACTTACTTGTCCTCTTTATCTTCGTTTGGACGAATGGCCCACTTGTTCTCCTTGTTGAACTTTTCATAATCAATCTCTTTGATTCCAAGTTTCTCCATGATAAATTTCTTGATGGGATGAACACCCTTCTTGGAATCCTCGTTCTCTTTCTCATTTGGTGGGCGACGCCTTCCCTCACCGGGTGCTTCAGCGGGTTCTACGAAATCATTCTTCTTCGCTTTAAGTGCGAAAACTTGACGTATTAAAGCTGGCTTTAAGGTAAACATTTATGAATACACTTGCGTTATCTTTAAACAATTTTCTAGGTCATTATTAAATGCAGGCGGTTTTGTTAAGTCTGGGTATGTTAGGAATTGCTTCTATATTTACCCGTGATACAGAAGATGATAATGAATCCATTGATGAAAATAATGCGATTGAGGATTCTTTAGACTATAGACAAAAACATCCCACATTAGTACATGGACCAAGTAAATACTTTAAAGAAGATCCCAAAGATGCTACACCTCGTTTAAAGTTTATAAATCTGATAGACAAACACGTGAAATTTAAGATACGTACAATACCATGGTCAAGATACATGATAAAGATGTGTAAGTGTATGATCCCAACACCCGGTGGTTCTATAGCTGTCGAGGGTGAAATAGAACAAAAAAAGCTCAAAGATAATGAAGTGCGTTTAGCACCCATCTCAAAGATGCATAGACAAAGACCGGATATTTGTGAATTTCCAATACCTAGTAAAACTGTATATGTTTCTATGTTTGTAGAAGGTTTACCTGTTTTTATGGACCGTAAAATGAAAGCTTACGATACATTCATATGCAGACAGCATATAGAACATAGAGCTAGGACAATTCCTGAATATGTATGTGAGCGCGCCGAGTAATTAATATTTCTATAAATTACTATGGTTCATATAGATCGAATACGAGAAGAAATTCGGGTTTTGAATTTGGGCAATGAAAAATTATTGTCAGAGAAGATCTTTTTGGTCTTTACTCGACGCTTAGATTATTTTAACTCTATACACTTGGGTTTATCTCCAGACTCGTGTATTATTGACGAGCTGGACATGAAAGAAGAGGAATTATTGAATGAGTATATTGATATATTCAAGGATAATTTTCCATGTACATATACGTTATGGTCAGGTAAATGTTAATAATGTATGATATTCCCAGTTGCCAGTGCCGTTTTAGCAACTCCGAGTGCAACAAGACCGATACCGATTTCTGAATACTTCATTTTAAGGAGTCTACCAGCAATAGTCATGGGAAGGACCCACGAGGTTAGTTGAAAGAGGCTATAGTTTACAAGATCTGAATCGGGAAGAGCTGCTTGAACTTTTACAGATCTCGTGGGACGTTTTTGAATTTTTCGTGATTGTAGTTTTACCGGCACTTTTTGTGTATATATAGGTTGAGCGATAGCCAGCATTTACTAAAGTATTCGTTATATCTTTAAAGTACTTATTTATAAAAAAAACAAAATAATATAGCCTAAGTAAGTACAAATTAGGGGATCGGTATTCAATGTCCAACACTACAATGAAAATGTCTTCCATTACCGATTACATCCTCAAGCTCGAGAAGCTCAATGAAGAGTCTCGCACCAAGATCGAGCAGCTCAAGAAGATGCTCACCAAGGAGAGTGAAGATAAGGTCGATGCCCTCAGCGAACTCCATGATATGAAGTGCAAGTCTCTTTACCACAAGACTGCTTACCCATTCGAGGATGAAAAAAAGAGTGTCATTAATGAGGGTCTCGTTGACTTCCTTAACGAATTTGCAAACGAGGCGTCCGACTTCTACAAGGAGGCAGCTTACAGAAGGGCTGCCGGTATTGTCAGAAATCTCTCTTACGAGGTCGAGAGTGGCCAGAGTCTTCTTAACATCCATGGTATCGGTCAGAGTATCGCTTCCAAAATCGATGAGTACATCGAGGATGAGGATTCCGACTACACTTACTCCGACTCCGAGTCTGACGATGAATCTATCGCATCTAACGATGACGGTGACTCGTTAGTATCCGACCTAACTGACCATGATGTTGATACGGATGAGGAGTACTTTGTATCCTACAACCACGACATTTATGACATGCTTTGCAGCTGTGCGGATGAAGTTTCAGATCGTTTCAAGAAGGAGGCTTATTTCAGGGCCGCTGATGCTGTTTATCATCTCCCATTCCGAATCAAGAATGCTAAGGATCTAGCTGATGGACCTAAGAAGGTTATTGGTATTGGTCCTAGTATTGCTCGAAAGATTGATCACTATCTCAAAAAGGATACCAGTGCTGATCTTGTTAAGGTACTCACCAAGCTTGGAAACCTTGAGCCAGCTATGTATAAGTCAGAGGCTTACTGGAATGCAGCTGAGAAGATCCGTGATCTTGGCTACACGGTAACATCTGGTAATGATGTAAAACATCTTCGTGGTTTTGGAACTTCTATCTGCAACAAGATTGACGAATTTCTCAATACCGGTACGATTTCCAGGCTAGAGGAACTTTCTCAGTAATTACAGGAGATGCATGCATTATCATTGATGCACCCAACCATGTATAGGAAAGAAAGTGTGAGGTTACCTACAAACATAGTTAAACAACTCAAAGAAGTTAGTAGATTATCTACAAAAAATAAATGGGAATACGCAGGAGGTTTTAGTGTTGATTTTAATAATAATGAATATACATTTGGTAATTTATCTCGTACAACATCTAAAAAACGAAGTACTGTGTCATTAGATGATATAGAAAGTGTTTGGCCTAATACTATAACATACCATACACATCCAGGAGTTGCATTAAATGATTCGACAAATGATGATCACAACGACATATTTACAACTCTACCGAGTAATGCAGATTTTGAGTCTTTCATACTGGGATACCCAGAAATGCACACTAACATAATATGTGATTTACATGGTTATTATGTTATTGACATATTTGAATCATTTGAAATGAAAAGTAGTCCTATACCACTTTGTGTAAGTTATACAATGGCAGAATTTAGAAAGAGGCCTATTATTAATCATAAAGTATTTTCAGAGGACAATTGTGAGTATTTTTCAACAACTATACATGATTGGCGTCGTATTATAAACTTTGAATTGAACTATCATTTACGTAAAAAATTTGGAATTACTATACGTTACTATGGTTACGGTGATATACCTGGATTTGTTTCTATAGATCGGGATAATATCGGTTGATTGCATCTTCTAATTCATCTACTTCGTACCACGCTAAATGACATTCCTTCGCTTTCTTTCCTTCAATTTCACAAATCTCTTGTGCTTCTTGTATTGCTTCCTTGAAGCGTAAACGAAGTCTCAAATTTTCTTTTCGCTTTGGTTCTATTTCGACAGGTTTCTTTTCATAAACATCTTTGAGTACATTTCGACTGGTCTTAATTAATTTATGTTTGTACGAATCATTTGATGAATATGCAACACACCTCATTTAAGATAATATATCATTAAAGTTTTAAACCCATGGTGCTGGTATTTCCTGACATACATAAAATAATAATAACAAGACTTAATCTTCTTTAAGAGCGGGATTTCTTTTGGAGAATGTCAAAGCACAAATCCCACAACTGAAAATGTTAACAAAGAACTGACATCCTAAAATGTGTACTTTATCAATCATTGGGTGATATCTATACATACACCATAGATAGACGGACATTATAGTCTCATAATAAACCCGTATCAAGAGGTTGGACATAAGATAAAGTTTATTTAGATATTCATAATAAACACCATGTTTAGGTACTAGCCTACGTAAGATTAATATAGTAGTATCAATTTCTACAACACTCAATCTCGCTGTAAAATCGGATTCTTCTGGGTGATTCAAGGGTCGTATGAGGAAAAGAAGAACAACTATATGATGAAGAATGATCAATTTACGAAGAGAAGGTACGACGTTTGGTTGGATGGTAATCCAGATTAAATCATATATCATGTAAAAAGACAGAGCATGTGTTAAGAACATAGGATAAATCACATATCCGAAAAATAATTCGCCAACAGAAAGCATTGAATATGGAACTAGAAATGTAGCTGTTGCAATATCATGAACTTTAATCGGGTTCATCTTATATATTTGTGTTATTTTCATAGTTTTAAACAGGATTAATCATTGTATTGTGTGTGGAGGTAGAGGTCAACTTGAAGTTTTTTGGTGCTGTCACTATAAAATATAGATATAATATAATGAGTTGTATTATCGGTCAGACGAAGCTCGAAAATAATGTAACAATCGAACCCATGGGGTGTAGGCCAGTTAGCCCGGATGTGTGTAAATCTGGGTTTATGGCACCGAGTGAAAGTGTAACAAGGCCCGCCAAATCGTTAGATCAGTGTTGTAAATGTCAACCCGGAAAATCGTGTGCATTTTGTGTAGATCCATCGAAGTGTACAGATCAAGAAACGACAAGATATATGGCAGATGAGGATGATGAATGTTTTTCTGAAGACACGTCATTATACGAATCGGTGCCACCAGAAGAACCCATGGAAGAAATTGTTCCTGAAGATGATGAACAAGAAGTTGAAACTACTCCTGCAGTATTTTACTTTGTTGGGATAGGTATATGTTTACTTTTCATGATACTCCTTTCATTGACCCGTTGATTCAAATCCACCCGAACCCCTATTCGTGTTCTCAATGATACTATTATTTTCATAGTTTTAAACAGGATGAATCATTGTATCGTGTTTGGAGCCAGAGGTCAACTAGCTCAGACGAGGATTATACCCGCATTGGATAAGATTCTATGTCCTTATACACCAATATCTAGGAAACATGCAGTCAATTTGAAGCATTTAGATAATATTCCGGATGTTGTTGCTTATATGGCTATTCCAACACATGATTTCCAAGAGAATGTTACACCTTATTTGGGTATGATCGATCCTTTGTACATACTTGAAACCCCACACGGTCATTCATTTGAAGACTTTGAGTCTATACAATCATTTGTTAGGGAAAACAATCTAAAAGTTCTATACACTGACCACTATCTCAGTAATCCCGGATTAGATAGAATCGAAACACCCGACAATCTTGAAACAGTCAAAGTTTTTTTACATGAGAGTGCTGATATAAACAACCGGATTGATTACTTTGATAGTGTCGGTATAATACGTGACATGTATCAAAGTCATTGTGTATTGTCGTTTGCTTCGATCTTGACAAAATATACAAATAAAAGCAGGAGAGAAATCTTACGTGAATTACGAAATGTTAAGCCAATAATCACAAAACTACTGAAAACAGACAATTACAAAGGAAATGCCCCCACACGGTGTAGGCTATCAATGAAATATAATGACATCTTTTTAGAAGCTGATATAGCAAAGATGGTTGATGAGAAGAAGGGTATCTATATCAACCAAACAGACTTCTACAATTTAAGTAATGGCCCTTGTCCATATGAAAAAATGTTTGAAAAAATACAACTATGTGATGAATCACTTTTACTTGATGAAGAAGAGATCAAATGTTTATGGGATCACTTTTCAATAATTGAATGTTGACACTCTATGTGTTAAAATTAATTTATTATTTTGATTATATATTATAATGACTTCCTTAATCAGTCATATTGAATTGTCTATAGAGAAAGCCGAAAATCTCGAATCTAACATAACCCCAGAAGTTTTAGAAATAGAAGGAGCTTCCGATGTAAAAACGAGACATTTTTACAATAATTTATGTTCGATGGATGATGTTATGTATATGGAAATTGGTAACAGAAAAGAAGATTCTTTGTGTTCAGTGTTATCTAATAATCTTGTTCATATGTTTGTTATTAGTGATTGGGGTGATGAAGATATATTTAATGACGAAGCAAACTTTTTTAAAAATATCCAGAAATGTAAAAAAGAAAATACAAATTCAACATACGTAATGATAAAGAAACCTATATGGTGGAATATTGACGAAATTTTTCTTAATTATTTTCATTATAATAATCCTGAGGGTAGAATTTTAGAAAAATATAACATTTTCACATGTGGTTCAGATCATACAGATAGTGCGAAACACAAGGATGGGCTTGTTCAATATTTAAATTGTTTAACTACTGAATTTGTTTATATCGTCAATAACTGGAACGAAACTGAATTTAGAGACGATATAATAAATGCTATAAAAGATAACAATACTTTAGAAATACTATATCAAAATGAATTGTCCAATGGTTTGGGTATTTTCGTTTTAAAACAAGTAATACCCGCTGATGATGAATTTTAAAAAAATAAAACTACCTCTGTTCGTATACAGATGGACTTCATGTGTATACGAAAAGTAAATCTCCTCCGGCCGGGTTTGAACCGACGACCTACAGGTTAACAGCCTGTCGCTCTACCAACTGAGCTACAGAGGAATGATCCTCTCTACTAGAATCGAACTAGTGACCATTGGAACTACAGTCCACTGCTCTACCGACTGAGCTAAGAGAGGGTAAGGTCCATCACATATACTTGTTCAGGGAGCCTGGTAAGGTGAACAGTCTTATCAGTTTCCCACATATGATCCGGTTTGTGATTAATGGGTACGAAGTGTGGGGTATCCTAAAAAGGCACTCGCCTACCATATAATCACGGTTATTCAAGCTTTGAGTTAGAGTTGGCCTTTGTCGATGCCCTTATTATCAAATTAGACCCCAAAAGTCCTGGACACCGACCCCTCTCTCCACTTGAATAAGCTCCCACCAGGACTCGAACCTGGGGTAGGGGATTCAAAGTCCCCTGTGTTGACCAACTACACTATAGGAGCGTGTCTCCTTCGACCGGGTTTGAACCGATGACCTACAGGTTAACAGCCTGTCGCTCTACCAACTGAGCTACAAAGGAATAATGCTAAGAGTGGGGTTTGAACCCACGAGACTTGCGTCAGCGGGTCTTAAGTCCGCCCCCTTAGACCACTCGGGCATCTTAGCTTTATAGTAGAACCCATGACACTATCCCATCAACGACCCCCGACGTCGGGGCTTGAGCCTAAAGAACTACTAATATATGTAGGGGTCAAATCTTTAAGTGCTTAGGATTTGTTTCATAGGTTAATTTATCCGAATACCACACGGTATATTATTATTGGTTGATATTATATTATGGTCCCTCCGATAGCTAAGTTTGTTATTACATTCAACTCATTTTTAAGTGCTATAGTTTGGGTTGATTTATGTCGGGAGTTAAATCTTATAAAGACCAGGAAACATATTAAATAAAATGACCCTCGCTATTGCAAATGTTAAACCCGTTTGTTTTTCCAGTCATACCGAGTATAAAAAACTCAAAACAAAACTAAAGAATACAACATTTGGTTATGGGTCTGCTATTGCAACATCTTATTTCATTACACAGGGATCTACCGAAGGACTTTCAGCAGTTTTAGGAACTTTTACTTCATATACTTACATTTCTCTTCTAGAAGACCATGTGGACAATATTGAAAATTCACCATTCCAGAAACAGTTTTTAGCTCCTATAGGTCTTGCTATTTTTGAGACATCATGGAATAATGCTCCTTTTAGTTTTGACTTTGATTACGGAGCGACACTCGTTGGATTCTTGTCTTACAAGTTGGCCTTGACAGCTGTTCTCTACGATATGATACGAGATATGATGATCAAAGATAGTATCGAGACTTATGATACATCCGAGAAGAAATACAACGTAATTAAAAAGGAAAATGATGAATAAGTATATAATGCTTATTGTAGCAATGTTTAATACGGCCCGTGACATGGGTCCACAATACATTTCGAATGTATTGGGATGGGTTAAATCTGCTTTATGGAATGCACCTTTCAGGGTATTCCTTGACATTGAACTCGAACTTCTACGACTTCAACGTAGATACATCGAAGAACCGGAAGAACCGGAAGAAAAACCAAAAAAATCTTACCTAGGTAACCTGTTCTCCAGATCTAAGTCAGATTAAATGACTGAATACGTTATTCCACTTAGTTATACATTTGTTCATTCGGGTAAACCACTTGGTATTCCCGGTTTGGCATCTGACGAACTCAGATTTGCTTTTCTTCAAGCTACTGCACCTCTCTGCCCAGACGTTCAACGTAAAATCTGGGAAGAAGTTCTTTATTGTACAGTTCCTGTTGAACCACCACCTACACCCAAAAAATGCCCCTCAATCTCATACGTTCGCTCATCGATGTCTTTACCTCGAAACATCACGAACAGTCATCATTGTTAGATAAGCTTTCCAATCGTAAAATAATTCAAACTGTTAACGAATGTGGAGAAAAACGTTACATTGAAATAAAAAAAGAATACCCAGAAATGAAAAAGGAACAATTGGATTATTTATACACAAGATGTAAAAGTTTGATGCATTTTGTGAATAAAAGAGGAGTTCTTCAAACTAACGATGATGATCTGGAACTTTTGTATGTATTCACTACAAAAATAAAACGCATTCACGATAACATTATGATTAATGTGGATGATCTTTATGACGAGTTTAAGTCCATTGAGAAGCGAATAAAAGGGAAAACAGATTCATTTAGAGACCTTAGTCAATGTAATTTAGAACACACGTAATGGAATGTCCAGTTTGTTATGAACCGACTGCTAGATGTCAATTTAAATGTGGTCATGTATTTTGTCATTCCTGTACAAAAACATGGTTATATAAAGGTAATTCGTCATGCCCTATGTGCAGAAAATCGTTATGTTTCAATGGTATGATACGATTGAAAAAGAAATGGAATAGAGAGAACTGTGAAGACGTTTTTCAAGGTATATTAGAAGAGGTGTGCGACGAAAACTACATACACGTTTTACTGAATTGTATATCCATGGTTCAAGAGCGTTTTAATTACGTATCAAAACGTTTTCCTGATTTAGAACCACTTGATATAGACTTTATATTAAGATACGCGTGGATACCGATCGAAGCGTTATTGGATCACCATTTCGTAGAATATTTTGATATTTTCACATTCGAACGTCTTTTGTTTGTAAATAGAACAAAATATGGAAACCTAAGTCGATGTAGGAAAACTGAACAATCAACTTTCAAACATGGATCGCTTTCACAAAATCATGGAGCTGTTGGACAAGAACTCAGAAAATATTCCGGAAGGGGACTACCTAGAGTTTGCCAATACAATTGCTGAAATCCGTGATCAAGTAATACCGCCATCATTTCTACTTGATCAGAATGAACCATTGACAATGTCTGCATACCCTCGACCATATGTTCCTGCAAGTGAAGTCGAACAACAATCACTTCGCGAATTCATTGATGCGTTGGATGCAGAATGGAGTGAGACTGACGAAGTAGAACATCCGGGGTATACTTTCAACACTGTACCAGAAATTCCTTTAGAAACGGTTGTTGAGTATATGCCTCAACATATATATGATAGACTTGTTACATCTACCGGATCAGTTTCTACTCAAGTTCAGCAAGATGAAAATGGATGGTGGGTTGATGTGAATTGGCCAAGTGGTGATACATCCAGTTATCCCGGTGGGATGCATCAACCTGTCGAGGATAATGGAGCATGGCATAATCTTATGACGGAAATTAGAAATTTTCAGTTTTCAGTCCCAATGGAAATAGATTAAACCTATTCACCAATGAGATCAATTTCCTTTTCATAAGTGTGTGACAATAAAATAGTTTTCAAATCTCTTGTAAATGTAATATGATTTTTTGGAATATCACCCCATAACCTTTCGTTTGATACGAAACTATCTATCGCCCCGTCTTTTAATAGAGGTTCCAGTAATATCCAATTAGGTTCAGTATATTTTATTTTGCTACACCCTCTTGCAAATTTACGAGCATATATATACCACGCAGCTATGCTTTTGTAAATATGTATTGGTCGTTTCTTTTTTTCTAAGCATGCACGGAGAGATGGTACAATAAAGGTGTGAAATTTAGTGAAACCATCCATACAAATGCGTTCTAAGTCGTCCATATTAGTTGAACTTGTGAAACGTTTTTCGATTGTATCTACATATTCATGGATATCAAATGGTAAATCATGTTCGATAGATGGAACAATTTCTTCCATTTGTAATTTTTTAAAATGTTCTCTATGATCCTTGTCATTCATTACTTCGTCGAATGTATTGTATCCAGATAAAACACCCAAGTATGCTAAAGATGTATGACCACCATTTAAAATTCTTATTTTAGTTTCTTCGTACGGTTCTATATTGTCAGTTATCGTAACACCAACTTGTGTTAAATCCGGGAATTCAGATGCAAACTTATCTTCTATGACCCATTGTGTGAATTCTTCTGTTTGAATAGCGTTATGCCCATAACCTGGAAAAATCCTTTCCACTTCCCTTTTCATTTTTTCTGATGATCGAGGCGTAATTCGGTCAACCATACACGAAGGAAATTTTACATTTTCTCTTACCCATTCAGCAAGTTCGTATTGATTAGTATGATAAAGATAGGCTAAAAAGTGTGTTTTAAGAACTAACCCATTTTGACGTATATTATCACAACACATTATAGTTACAGGCGTTTTTCTGTTTCTAAGACCGCAAGCTAAATATTCAAAAAGGGGAGAACCGGGTCTGTATCCACTTTCTGTAACTGTTATTGTTATCAAATGAACACTTGGTAACGTAAGCATATGTTTAGCTACAATCCTATTTTTGGTCCAATCTACATAATCAAGATGCGACCTAACTAGCTTGTAGGTTGAAGGTGTCTTTACGATATAATCATGTATATCCCTGAATCCTTCATTCATCAGGTTGACTGCGACAATACCCCACCGAAGATCTCCTGTCTTTTCCATGTATTCATCTATATACATAGCCTGATGTGCTCGGTGAAAGTTTCCATATCCAATATGTACTATACCTGTCTGGACGTTGTTCTTGTTGTACATCCGTTAAGATACTTAGACAAATTAAAATAACTAGAAGTAATGGAAAACTTGCTGAAAGCTATGCAGGTGATAGATCAAAATTCATCCCTAATACCAGAAGGAGACTATCTCGAGATTTGTAATTATTTAAAAGCAGCTTACAATCAAAGATCTGATCCTGAAAGTTTTTTTGATTACGAAAACTTTAGAATTTTACCTCCCAGTCAAAACGATGGTATTGTAAGTTACTTCTATAATCATTACCTGGATCTCGCTTTAGAATTTGATATAGATTTCATATACAGTCAGATACATTATTTAGAAAATGAATTGGTGAATTATAAATCAATACGTCGTATATCAAAGCCTCTAAAAAAACGTGTACTGAGACACTATTGTCGTATCTATAATGTGGATCCAGAGGAAGGTGAACAATATTTCGAACCAAAGCTTCTCACAAAACTGTGTAGATCATATATCGAAATCGAAAATGATTTTAGATCGAGATATCGAGAAGTTATAGAGAAGAAGATACTTTGGTTGGAAGAAGCAAAAGAAAGATTTGAAGAGATATAACCAAACTACTTTAAGAAATAAATGTAATATACTAGTAGTATGCAAATCTTTGTGAAAACCCTTACTGGAAAAACTATCACCCTCGAGGTTGAGTCATCAGACACAATTGATAACATCAAAGCTAAGATTCAAGATAAGGAAGGTATTCCACCTGATCAGCAACGACTTATTTTTGCTGGTAAACAGCTTGAAGATGGACGCACCCTCGCTGATTACAACGTTCAAAAGGAGTCTACTCTACACCTTGTTTTGAGGCTTCGAGGTGGTGCAAACGACGAAGAAAAGCCAAAGGCCAAACGCAAGCCAGGTCCATATGTCTTGTTTTGTAAAGATGTCCGTGAAACTGTTGTTAAGGAGAATCCGGGGATTGGTTTCGGTGCCATCGGAAAGAAGATGGGTCAGATGTGGCGAGATCTTCCTGAAGAGGAGAAAGACAAGTATCGTAAGTAAATATATGTATATATAACATGTTGTTGTACATAGTTGGGGTGGGTGCTGTATTATACACTTTACCGTATTTATGTTTGAAGATTGTTTTTAAAGAACGTAGAAGAAGGGGTATATCACCCAGAGGATCAACAATAAGCTTAAGGGAAACACCCGAAAAGAAAGTAGATGCCTCTGGGAGTTAAGAAGCTTCGATATAATGCTCGTTTGCCTACCCGTGGTTCTGATGGTTCTGTGGGATATGATTTATATAGCTCCGAAGATGCGACTGTACCGTGTCAGGCGGGGCGAGCTTTAGTAAGTACTGGTATCGCGTTGTCTATTCCTGATGGTCTATATGGACGTGTAGCCCCGCGTTCCGGTCTAGCTGTGAAGCACTGTATCAATGTCGGTGCAGGTGTTATTGATCCTGATTACACTGGTGAAGTCAAGGTCGTCCTATTCAATCATGGTACGGAAGACTTTGAAATCAAGAAGGGTGATCGTATCGCTCAACTTATTTTGGAAAGGTGTGATACACCTATTATTAAGGAAATTGGTCTCCTTGAAGAGACTTTACGTGGTTCAGATGGATTTGGATCTACGGGGGTGTAAGTTCATCTTTACAAAACCATAAATCTTCAGCTCTAGGCATGAAAAGCATTCCATGACTCATCACCATTGATAATTTGGCTTTGTTTACACTAGTGTGAGTATGTAGTATCCACCTTTCCCAATATTCTACCCGGAAGAAATCTTCCCAATCTTCTTTTGTTGATTCATTAATTTTCATCATGCCTCTATGAATCTCACCCGGATCCCTCTCTATTCGCAGCTCCTTAGGAATGACTGCCCCTTTCCTAAGAAGTTGTGCACGCATGATCCTTGCGTTTCCGTGATCTGGGTAATATTGTACTCCCCTTTCACCGAAATCAATGGATCTTTTATTAGGTAAAGTTACTCTGTATCTATGTGTTACAGAGGGACTTGGTTGTAATACGACGTGCATATTAATGTGAGATAAGGAAATAATATTATGTATATTCATGCTCGAATATACTTCACTCGGTGGCACCGTCATACGAGTAGGTGAAAATGCAAAAGAAAATGATGAACTCACACTAATGAGTGCTCCAAAATATTGGTGGATGCATGTTTCCGGGTTTTCTGGTGCACATGTAGTTGTGTGTAGTGAGATGAATACGTTACCAAAAGAGACGCGTAAAGATGCTATGGTACTTGCTATTCATCACAGTAATTCACCAGATGTGAAAATGTCTTGTGTAGATATGCTTCGCGTAGAACAAACGGTATGGATGAGACAAGCAGGTAAGTTTAAGTTACAGGGTGAGATTATAGAACGTACTATATTTATGAGACGAGAGAAGGAACGTCTTAATCGGTTATTAAAAACAAAAACTACTTCTTCATAATAAGTTTACGCATACTGTTAGTGGGACAACTGTAGAGCTTCAATACTAATTCCCAATTTGTCATACCGGGTTTGTGAAATGACTGTTTAAGGAGTGTCTTGGTTCGTTGCTGCATATTGTGTGGGTCTCGTTCCTGTCTACGTGCCACACTAATGGCATTCTGAATAGTCTTCGTATTGCGTTTATGTACGTTATTGGTAAGTAGATTATTCTGAACCCGCAGACCACTCTCCGTCTTGGTAGACTTCAAGTCTGAAATCTCTTTCTTGAGTGTGGATACACTCTCATTTACCTTACGTAGATTTTCCTTGGTCGAAAACCAGCTAGTTCTCAAAAAATCACATTCCTTCTTGTTTTCTGAGAGCTCTTTTTCGATTGCGACCAATTTAATTTTTCGTTCCCTTGATTTTTTAGTCACCTTTTGAATCTGTAGAACAAGGTTGGTCACCCCGGACCGGACCTTACTGACAGATTTAGAAGCTGAGGTTTTCTTTACCATGTTGGAAAATATGCAATACACACGGGATGTTATGACTTAGGTTGTAATTTAGTTACCAAATGCAACACCTGCAAGACCATCCTTGACGCGGAGTACGTTGAAGTTAACGGCATACATACGCTGGGTCGCATTACCACCGGAAACATTGCGAAGTGCAACCTTGGCGGTGTCTATGCGGCTGAAGTTAAGGGAACCACTGGGTTGGGACTTACCGAGGTTGAGGCAGAAAGGCCAGGTGTAAACGGGGGCTGTCTCAAGAAGATCGTCGGGAAGGTTCTGGCAATGCATCTTAGGGACAACGCTATGATGATAATGACTAGACATATCCTCAGAAAGGGGTGTACCATTAATGTAAAGAGTGGCATCATCGAAAGTGTACGCCGCATCCCAAGCCGAGGCGGAACCAACGTTGGCAGACACAAGGTGAAGAGCACTGGTGGGGTGATTGAAATAAGTGAGATCAATGTCCGATGCAGAAGAATCAACCATCTGATACTGGGTTTGGGTGATTAGGATCTCATGCTCCTTATCAGTAAAGAATTTACGCTCTTCGGTGTCGAGATAGGCATACATAGCGTAGGCCTTGGGACTAGAAGAAAAGGTACCATCACGGCACTTAATACGAATCTCCACATCATGATACTGCATAGCCACCAAAGGAAGAGATTTTGTCCAATCCTGGCTGAAGAAGAAAGGAATCACAAAACTGTCGGCGGTGCCGGCATCGTTCTTCGCATTATCTTTCATTTCAGCTGTGGATACAGTAGAAGAAGCACGAGCCTGAGTTTCATTATAAAGAACATTGTGGACACCCTGAACATATAAAGAATCAAGGCGGCACACTTGTTGACCACCAATGTAAAGAAGGAACTCAGTGGGACTGGAATCACTGGAAAACAGACCAGTGGTGTTCTCACCTGTCGCAGAGATACCTGGAGCTTCGATCCACACATAGCTCAGAAGGTCACCCTTCGACTTGATGGGAATACTGACTTCGGCACCCGATGTGAAACTACCGATGTAGTCAATACGCTCAGGTTTAATAGAAAAATTTGTGTGACGCTTATAATTTTGGCGAAAAAAACTTACTTCAGGCTGACCAGTGATGTATACATCCTGGGCACCCTTGGACACGAGGTCAATCAAAGCAGCTGACATTTACTAATAAAGTATATTAAAATTTTAGCTCCAGTTATACATAAGGAAGATGGTGGTTTTTCAAGCACTCACATGGGAAGCACGAGACGAAGAGGATACTGGAGATGACGATGGTCCCGTAGGTGAACATTTAATAAGCATTTTTGGTAAGACCGAAGATGGAAAATCCGTCTGTGTAACTACGGCATTCGAACCTTACTTGTATATTAAGTTACCTGAGATCAAGTACGCAAAGGAGATTTATGCGAAGATAAAAGATAGTTGCACTGGATACAATGTTGTAGAATCAAAGGACATTTGGGGGTTTCAAAACAACCAAAAATTTTTATTTATGCGAGTCACGTTTTCAAACTTGGCATTACGAAGGAAGACTGATTATTTTTTGAAGAAACCAATGATTCTTTCTAATGGTTCATTTCCCCTGAGGGTCTATGAATCAAATTTGGATCCTATTCTTCGAATGATGCATAGAACGGGAATTCAATCAACTGGGTGGCTTGATACTGGCAATGATTGCGTATATTCTGATTTGGCTCACGTTGATATTGATCTTTTCTGTAATGACTGGGAAACCCTGAAGCCTGTTAAAAGAGATGACGTGGCACCATTTGTAGTTGCATCTATCGATATCGAGTCTAACAGTTCTACAGGTAAGTTTCCTGATGCCGACGTTGATGGTGATGCTTGTTTTCAGATTGCATTGTCTCTTTGTAAGATGGGATCCGATGAATCATACGATAAAACATGTTTTTGTTTTAAAAAGACCGACCCTCATCTCGAAGGTTGTAACATTTATAGTTACGACACTGAACGAGAAATGCTGGAAGCGTTCAGAACTTACATGATTAAGGAAGATATTGATGTTATGACTGGTTGGAATATATTTGGTTTCGATCTTGAGTATATATATAAACGTGCTATTAAGAACAAATGCTCACATTCCTTCTTCAATCTAGGAAAATTGAAGAAATATGAAACCTACCAGGGACCAAAGCAAAAGACAAATGGTTCGGGAATGGTATACAAGCGTCTTTCTTCGAGTGCTTTGGGTGACAACATGCTTAAGCTTCTTCCTATGCCTGGTCGTTTTATTTTTGATCTCTTCCATGAAGTTAAAAAAGGATACAAACTTGATAGTTACAAACTAAACAATGTATCTAAACTATACCTCGGTGATCAAAAGATCGATATGCCTCCTCGTGAGATGTTTGCTCGATTTGCAGAAGGAGATCCAGTCAAGCTTCGAGAAGTCGCTGAATATTGTATCAAGGATACACTTCTTCCTCATAGACTTACTAAGAGGCTTTGTATACTTCTAAATTTATTGGAGATGGCTAAAGCCACGTGGGTACCAATATCATTCTTGGTTGAACGTGGGCAACAGATTAAGGTATTCAGTCAGCTTACAAAGAAAGCTCGTGAGCTTGGATTTATGGTTCCTACTATTCGTTACGGTGCTTTACCCCCTGAACCCTATGAAGGTGCTACTGTTTTGGAAGCACAAAGTGGTGCATATTACACACCTATCACTGCACTCGATTTTGAAGCACTGTATCCTAGTATCATGATGGCACACAATTTATGCTACTCTACTTATGTAATGGATGAAAGGAGGTATGGAAATATTGAAGGTATTACATACGAAAAGTTTGAACTAAACGGACGTACATACAAGTTTGCACAAGATGTACCTAGTCTTTTACCAGCAATTCTTTCAGAGCTTAAGGAGTTCCGTAAACAGGCAAAGAGGGACATGGCTGCAGCCACGGGATTTATGAAAGAAATCTACAATGGTAAACAGTTGGCGTATAAAATCTCAATGAACTCGATATATGGTTTTACTGGTGCGGGTAAAGGTATTTTGCCATGTGTACCAATCGCTTCCACAACCACATACAAGGGAAGAAGTATGATTGAAGAAACAAAGAATTACGTCGAGAAAAACTTTCCCGGTGCAAAGGTGCGTTATGGTGACACGGATTCTGTTATGGTAGAATTTGATGTAGGTGGAAGAACTGGTGTAGAAGCTATCGAGTATAGTTGGGAAATTGGTGAACGTGCAGCGGATGAGTGTAGTGCACTGTTCAAAAAACCAAATAATCTTGAGTTGGAAAAGGTTTATCACCCATACTTCCTTTACAGTAAGAAACGATACGCTGCTAAATTGTGGACCAAGGGAAAAGATGGTAATATGAACATGGACTATATTGATATTAAGGGTCTCCAAGTTGTTCGTAGAGATAATACGAAATTTGTGAGAGAAGTTTGTAAGGATTTGCTCGATGTTGTAATGGAGAGTAGTGATCCGGAACCAGCTAAACAGTTAGCTCTCGAGAGAGCGATTAATCTTCTTGAAGGTGATGTATCTAATGAAAAACTTGTACTGTCTCAGCAGCTCGGTGATTCATACAAAAACAATAACCTATCTCATGTAAAAGTGAGAGATAAGATGCGAGAAAGGAAACCAGGGTCCGAGCCACAGAGTGGAGATCGGGTTCCTTATATTCTTGTAAAGACGGATAACCCACGAGCAAAAGCTTATGAGAAGGCTGAAGATCCAGTGTTTATTGAAGAGAATAATATTCCAATAGACTATCATCATTATTTTACTAACAAGTTCTTGAATCCAATTTGTGATTTGTTAGAACCATTGGTAAAAGATCCTAAGAATGAAATATTCGGAGAGTTGATCGCTCAGCATAAACCTCCACCTAAAAAGAGAGAACCAGCGTTGAGTGGTATGAAGAAGGAGCAACTCATAGAAGAGTGTAAAAAACTAAACCTTGAGACAGATGGAAAGGTTGCAGATTTACGTCAACGTATTAAGACCACACGAGAAGATAAAGTATCAATTGATCATCTATTTAAAAACTACGACTGATAGGAGGGTAAGATGGACAAGTTACAGGGTCTCTTCGAAGAAGAAGTAAAAAAGAGACTGTTATTGGAAACTAAGAAGATTAGAGAAGAATTTAATGAAAAACTGAAAAAGGTAAAAGAGGAATACAAAGACAACTTCTTATCTAATAAACAAGATGTTAAAGATGTCATCAAGAAAGTGAACGAGGAACATCGAGAAGAATTACAAAAACAAAGATCATCTCACAACGATGACGTGCGTCGTATAAAAGATGAACATAAAGTTGTAATCAAACAAATGCGTGAAGAGTTTATCGGGGCACAGAATCAAAATCAAGAAACGATAAGGAAATTACATATTTCGTACAGTGACTATTTAAGGGTGATAAGTATGAATTACCCTCATGTACCATATAAACTTCTTCTACGTGATGCTCCTAATGAAGAAGATAATACATGTAGGGGTTTGAAGAAAAATGGTACGAGATGCAATATGATTGGAAAATATAACGGATATTGTAAACACCATCTCAATCAGTTTAAAAAGAGGGACACTGTTGAAATGATTGATGACTCATCCTCGGTTCTGTCATTCGGTTCAGAAAATAAGGGGCTTATAGATTTCAATTCTATGTTATAGAAGGGATGAGTAAATCATATATTCTGCTATCTTCTGTAAATGAGTTCTATTCTGATGACAAGAATAAAACAATCTTAATGAGTATACTAGACAAAACCAGTGGTATTTCACTCAGAAATATCGAATGGTTTATTACTAACTACGCTAAGAAACATCAGACTTCTTACACGACTACCAATGGACGTCTCTTCACTGTCCATTGTGCTTACAAGTCTAGTTTAGATGGATATAGCAAAAAACTATTTGATCCTTTTGCACGTTCGGAGAAGTTTACTTACGCTATTCCGGGTACATCTCATGAAATTCAAACGACGATTGCTCAGTTGAATTTCATCAAATGGTGTATAAAAAATCGTATTATCGATTACATCTCCAAACACAAAGATACACTCTTTAGTAAACGAGTGACATAAAACCCTTATCGAATTTAAAAGTTTGATACCCGGTATAATATATGTAAAGGGTGTATACATCAGTGAGTCCTGGGTCCAATTTCAATTCTATCTTAGTCTTCTCAGATTGAATTTCACTGAAATCTAAACTACCCGATGGATTTACATTAATAGGGTTCATCGAAAATGAATACGTATATATATTTCTCACAGGTCTTGATAATCTCTTTTGGTATGGAACCATGTATTTGTAGTACCCATCAGTCGTACTTGAAATATTTGGTAAATCAACACCTTGAATAAAAAATTTCGCTTTTTTCATGACAGGATTAAAAAAGCTGAATGCCTCGTCGAAATCAGGGTTCTTAGAGAAGTTAAACCTATTTTGAAGATAGTGATAGTCAGAAAAATTTGCATCAGGAACTCGAAATACACTTGTGTCGAGTGTAATACTATAAGACTGTGTAAACGTGTCTTCTGTATCTGATACAAAATCAGAAATAGGATCTGTGGGTAATAATACAACACCGTCTTTTACAATATCAAATCCCGGAATGTTTGTGTAACGTTTACCAGAGATTACTCTAGAAGAATCGGTAGTATAGTATTCAAATGTAAATTTCTCTATGAACGAGTTGGCCGGTACCTTCACTTTGATAATAGGGTTTGCGGTACTTTCAATTAAGCCGGTCCACGGGATAATGTTATATTCGGTTGAAAATGGATCACCTACTGTCTGAATATTGGGCAGCGGGTCATCTTCTGTATTGTTTCTGTATAACTCGGGTGGATCTGAAAAATTAACACGCGAAAACGTCGTTACACCTCCCTGGGTTAAGGCTGTAAAGAAAGATAAATTTTTAAGTGTAAACTGATTTGCAACAGGCAGGCCTGTTGCAATTTCTCTGACGTAAATTTCGTACGTATCAAATTCATCTGGTAATGAACTGATAGAAGTATCTTCAAAACGACTATTTCGTAAAAACCAGTGAATAGATTTAACACGACTATTTGGAACAAGATTCGTCTGTACAGTATCCACACCTGGTAGAGTTTCGATAGTTGGGTGTTTTTTAACCAAATCTGTAATCATCGTATATTCTTTATTTTTTAGATAAAGACGTTCAACTGGGTCAATAGTGAATTCTTCAGTTATAATTTTGAAGTTCTCAAGTTGAATTGTGTCAACGGAGTTTGTAAAAAAGTTTTGTGGGTGGAATTCAAATTCAAATTCTATTTTTTGTTTATGAACAGCGCATAGGGGGAAGAAAGGTCTGTTTGGTTCATTCGACAGATATTCATCACTTGAATATTTACGTGAAAAGAAAAATGGTAAAGGAATGATAACTTCTGAATCTAATGACGCATAAGCACGTTGTGCAGATGAAGTATCGAAACCCAACATTCGATTAAGAATGAAACGGTTAGAAACCTTCTCTGATACTTCTAAATATAACTCGTCGTGAATAACCATCCAGTCGTCAAAAATCTTTTCAACTTCTATTTCATCTACACGCATAGTCACGGACTTGATAAGATGACGACCAACTTGATCCGAATAATTCTTATCCTGAGTTAGACCTGGAAGTTTTATCATGACATACATATTACTAAGGAGGTCACCCATATTCTGTGGATTGAAGGTTACTTTGATGCGTTCATTGAATGGCCATGTTGGGGAAGTTGGTGATTTGTTGACAACTGTAGTTCTATGAAATTTTGTAAAATGAGAATGTGTCTTAGGGTTGTAATTAAAAATAGATTGATCTAGATTTTCACTATGTATGTATGACTCTTGTTTGCCAATGGCATGCAGAGACACGGCGGCTCCACTTGAAGTGGGCATCTTAATACATGTCTATATATTTTTAATGTCGGTTATCCACATGTCAATGTGGTCCGTCTTTTTCAGTTTTTCTAGTTCCTGTCTGGCCTGTAAAGCTTCCTTATGAAGAGCTTCCACTCGTTCTTCTGTGTAATCGATAGTCTTGATGTGCAAGAGATAATCGTACGATCCATCAAGTTGGCGGAAAGTTTCACTCAATTCCTTCTCAAGATCCTGCTTCTTCCGTTTGAATACTATGAGTTCACCATTTACAACTTCTTTGACAAACCGTGCACGTTCGCTGCATACATCAGATCGTAGTTGAGTTTCCCATATGAGGCGATCTTTCCTCTTTTTATAGTATTCCGTTCTAAGTCCAATGAAGTCTGATAGAATATCCTCTGCAGAATTATACTTACAAATACCCTTGGATGGATGAAAGAGATGCATGTTTGTAGTGCGAATGGTCTTTTGTAGTTTGAGATCCTTAACGGCATCTTTGCCATTATAATCTTGTATCAAGAAATCCACATTCTCAGTTGTACTGTTGTTTGTGAAACCGCTTATGATTTTCTTTTCAACGAGGGTATCAAGGTGTTCTTTGTAATCTTGGGTCCAACGCCCCGGAGGGAGTTCGGTCACTTTAACAGTCCTTCCGACGCTAGTCCATACACCTTGTGTCATCCATGAATCGTCATCTTGTTCAAAAACTTTTCCCTTGAAACCCCTAAACCAAGGCTTCATCTTTTTGATAGGATTACCACCAAGGAAGTTGAGGATATTGTTCCGAATATCCTTTGGGTTAAACGGGGGTACATAACAAGAAAACCCAGTTCCAATACCCTCACTTCCATTCACCAAGATCATAGGTATAGTAGGCATATAGAACTCTGGTTCAATAGAGCGACCATCGTCGTCTAAATAAGTAAGAACTGCGTCATCTCGGGGATCAAATACACTCCTCGCTTCAGGCATCAGACGTGTAAAGATATATCTCGTCTGGCTAGCATCCTTTCCCCCCATCAGCCGTGTCCCAAATTGACCACATGGCTCTAGTAGATTCAAATTGTTTGAGCCTGTATAGTCATTGGCTAACTTTACAATTGTATCAGCGAGGGATACTTCACCGTGATGATAGGCAGACTTTTCAGCCACAAAGGCGGCAAGTTGAGCAACTTTCATTTCGTTGCGGAGATTCTTCTGGAAACATGCGTACATAACTTTACGCTGTGATGGTTTGAGTCCATCAGCCACATGAGCAATTGATCGCTTGAGATCAGCAAGGCTAAAGTTCACAAGGTCCTTATGAACAAAGTCGGTGATCCCCAACTGTTTAATGTTACCGTAAGGTACTTCAAGTTCATTGGCTTCTTTGGCGGTACTCTCCAGAAGCCATGTCTTACGGTCATCAGCCTTCTTCTTGTCAAATGCCAAGGTAATAGATTTATCAGACATTACATCTGTATTAAACTTGACGGTAAGGTCTTCAATCTTCTTGAAGTACTCCCTAGCCTCCGCAGAAGTTGAGGTACCCAAACCCTTGTAATACTTGATACGCCAACCAGATTGTCCATTTCCATACCACGTGCGAAACGCGGAGTCTGTATAGAAGGATTTGCTTTGATTACCCCTAGAAGCCTTAATAATAGGTGTGACCATCGATACAACAAACCCCAATTTGAGGAGACTGGGCCAGAAGTAGTCAATCATATTTAGGATCAGACCCTTAATGTGCGAACCATCGTTATCAGCATCAGTCATAATCATGAGACGACCATACCGAAGCTCGGATACATCTTTGTATTCTTTTCCTTGTTGGAGACCCAAGATTTTCTTTAGGTCGTTGAACTCTTGATTCCCGGTTAACTGAGCAACCGATGCATCTCGGACATTCTTACACTTCCCCCGAAGTGGGAATACACCGTAGTGGTCTCTACCAACAACGGAGAGGCCAGCGACAGCGAGTGTCTTTGCCGAGTCACCCTCTGTGACGATGAGTGTACACCTAGAAGATTGGGCTGTCCCAGCTTTGTTTGCGTCATCAAGCTTGGGAATACCAGTGATTTTTGACTTTCGAGCTCCACCATCAGTTTTTGAAAGTTCTTTTGCTTCACGGAATTTTGAGAGTGCAGTGAGTTCATCTGCGATTCCGGTTTTCAGTACATTTTTTACAAAGGTCTTGGGAAGTTCAAATTTGCTTCCGAATGACTGAACCTTTGATGTGCATTCAGATTTTACCTGACTTGAAAAAGTAGGATTCTCGAGAATTGATCGAACAAAGATTGTGAAGGTATTTTTAACTTGTTGTGGTTTGAGTTTAATTTTTTTTGCCATATCCTCAATGATGGCATTGGAAACAATATTTGCGACATGATCGATATGTGTACCGCCCTTTGTTGTGCAGATACCATTTACAAAAGATACTTGTTGCATACCATCTTCAGATGGGCCGATACAAACAGACCAACGATCACTGGTCATTGAACACACATTGTCAATTCCTTCGTGCATTTTTGCATAGGCTTCAAAGTTTTGTTTGGGGAGAGCCACTCCGTTGAACTTGATCTTGCAGTTGGGAGATGTACAGATGTTGGCATCCCATACACGTTTTTCCATAATTTTGTAAATACCCTTTTCCATCTCTTTCATTGCAAACCTAGACCAGTCGGGTTTGAAAGAAATTGACACAGAGGCTGTAGCACCATTGAATTTTTTAATTTTTGGAACATAACAAGTGGACATATTATCAAACCATTCTTGATGATATTCTTGTTTGGTACTCGGATCCTTGATAATTACAGAGAACCATTTACTGTAGATATTCGCCAATTTGGCTCCGTACCCATTTCTACCCCCCACAACTCGCTTTTGATTGTCGTCATAGTTGGTACTCGTGAGAAGATGACCAAAAACAAGTTCAGGATTCCATACATCTTCCTTTTCATTTTTACGAATAGTAAGACCTCCCAAAGGTCCATTGTTGTCCACAGTGATCATTCCAGCCGTGTCATCAATATTAACTGATATAGAAGAAACTTGCTTAGGGTGCATTGAGTTTCTATCTATAGCATTAACGAGTATCTCATCAAAAATTTTCAAGAGAGCCGGTGAATATTTAGTTGTAGTCCGTTTGAATTTTTCACCATTCAGAACCCAATATGGTTCTCGAACAGCATCTACAGGACCAACATAAGAGTCGGGTCTCTTGAGAACATGCTCAATGTGGGTCAGTTTTTGAACCGACTCCATTCTTTATTTTTTACTACTCTATTCTCTAACTTAGGCTATTAAACTTCTCCACGTTCGATCAGCTTCTTACGATTTGTCATGTGAAGATCCTGAACCAAGGCCTTGTTCTCTGCACCGTATGGTACAGCATAACCTTCGTCACAAAGCCATTTATTAACATTAGTCCACACACCATCTTCGTGAACCCATACTTCAGCTAGCACTCGTCCAAACTTACCACGGGAATCCGCCTCTGGACAACGAAGTTGAATTTCGATGTCATCCTTTTCGGAAGCGACGGCCTTGAGACACCACTCCTTGAGCTTCTTCTTGGATAGAAGACCGAACTTCTTCTCTTCGAGGTCACGGGTTCTGGACTCTGGAGTGTCAATCCCTAGAAGACGGACACGTTGCTTCGTGCACACATCAAAACCCAAATCGATATTCACGTCGATTGTGTCACCGTCTACAACCCTCTCAAGAGATGAGACACGATAATTGAAATTACAAGCTTCAACGTTATAAGAAGACATTATATTAAACACTAGTTCTAGTTCTTTAACTAATAAGCGTCGAGACGGTCTCTTGTGTCGCTAATCAAATCATCGATGTTTTCTCGCAATGATAATAGACGATTTAATATTTTTTGGAGTCGATCACGTCGTGATATGTAAGAGGATCTTATAACATTCAGCGTTGAACCCTGATAGATAATAGACGTCCATCCTCGGTCACTGGTTAAGGTCGGATTATGGGTATTTTTGGCATGTAACGACCACTCACTCGGGGAGTTATACTGATTGTTGTTATATACGATAAAACCTTCATTTGTTAATGTAGCATATTTGGTAACTTTTTTACGATTTATTTTTATCTGCAAAACATTGTGACCTGGGGTTAAAAGGCCTGCGTCGATGAGCGTCTTTAGGGACACAGGTGAAGGTGCCATTTTTATATAGAAAAAGCAAGGTAAGATCTAACTTAGGTGCACTTTTTTCTGTAAATGTTGATTGAAGCTGGAATTTACAAGACAACGCGATAAGCAGGGGCATTTAACCTAGAAAGTTCACGAGCCACCTTGACGACGCGACGAGGAGACCTGGCTCCCACACCAACGCGGCTTACTAACTTCATCTTGGCATTCCTTTGGAGACCCTTCATCGCCATAATACGCTTAATAGCCTCATCCTTGGTGAGGGGTTGAGCTTTCTTGGAAGGCTTTTCGTTAAGTTCCCGGAGTTTTTTGATGTTTGAATTTGTTGTAACCATACCTTTCATGAAATTGGTGACCGCCTTCTTTTTTAGAGCAGCCTTCATAGATGGTGTAACTACCTTCTTCTTGGCGGCAGCACGCTTCTCAAGACCCTTATACCACTTGGCTATGGGAACGTTATTGTACAGATGTAAGTTATCAGTGCGAACACCCCTTTTGGCAGCATGGCGGAGTAGATCCTTCGCAAGGGGGGAGTTCTTGGCACGCATCTTAAGACCCTCACACATTTCTTTAATTGTGAGTTTTTCAGCTTGAACAATACCATATTTCTTGGCAACCTTCACTACTTCAGCCTTCTTGTGGAGACGGCACTTCTTGCGCCCCAGCTTGAGATCACCTGCCTTGTCCACAGATACGAGTACTGGAGACATTTTGTATTATACGGAGAAAAAGTTTACTGTATTACAGGATATTTATCGTCTACTCAAGCTCTTCCAGACGTGCATTACGAGCCCTATTTTTAGACCACCCCACGCATGCGAAGCTGGTGCGGCCCCAGAACCCGAGGGCAACTCCGCCGATTGTGACCAAGCTCTCGACAACAACCACACCTCCTCGGCCCCCGAGGCCGTCCGGCGTGGAATATATCCAAGACGGGATCAACGACCGCCGCCTCCTCCCGTGCAAGCTTTTGCCGGTGTTTCCGGTTCATCTGAACGTTCTGGTGAAAGACCTTCAGGTGGTCACAGAACTGCAGGTACACACCTTCAGGAATCTTATCCGAGTGTTCATCCAGTTGCATCATCATATCACAGATACGATCTTCAACGGTCATTTGAGGTTTCCCCAACCCCTGGTTAAACATCGTTGTACGTGCCGTTTACTTTTTGATACTTCTTATATTCATTACATTTACTTAGGTTCTAAAAGTTGGGTAAATGACCACTCGTGTTGGAGTAGTAGGTCATCTCATCAGACCACTTTGGGAGGGACTCTTCCTCTTCTTCGAGGAGCCTCTTTTGGATCTCCGCAAGGGTCATGTTATCCTCGAGCTGTTCCTTAAGCTCCGCAAGGGTGATGTCATCCTCTTCCTCCTCTTCCTCCTCTTCCTCCTCGTCATCTTCACATGCTTGGCAATGAGCGTCAAACATGTGACAGGTGTGTTCTCCGTTTTTGACCATCTCTTGGATGTCGGGGTCATGCATGATGTCATCCTCGTCCTCGTCCTCGTCCGAGACCGGGTCGCGAAAGTTAGGCATGCTGCCAAACTCAACCTTTTCGGTGACGGGAGGGATGACCTCAAAGTTGATTTTAGCGTTGGGGAGCAGGGTCGTGAGACGATCCAAAGTTTTCATGGCGGAGCGGGATCCGATGAGCTTGCCGCCGAGAGCTTGAATTTCAAAGTTCATTGTTGTTTGTTGTTTGTTGGTTGGAAAATACAAAGATTTCTGATGACTTAGGTTTCTAAATTCGGAATGTTTTTTGAAAAATATAAATTCTAGGCTTCACTTAGACATGGAACATCTAAGAAACATCATGGAGATCATGGAAAATGATGAAATGTTCCCAACAAAAACAGAATGGGCGTACGTGGAGATATCAAACGAACTCAAACATTTACACTTGAAATTAAAAGAACTAACAGGTCAGCTAGAAACTACAGCTACAGTTGATCCCTCAGCACCGCCACGGGTGATTCGAGACGCTTGGCGAGATCTCAACAGTTTACGTGTCAGACCTAGACGTTAGCCCCGTTCCTGGTCTTGATTTAGGCATTAAATTTCGAACGGTTCTTCAATATCAGAATAATGAGGTCTTTTTTTGGACACAATATATGTGATGTGACTTGTATGTATACCCCAAAGAATACCTGATACAACTGCCACCATTTCGTAGCTACTTAACCCATTTTCATCTTCAGTGTTACCAGTGATACACATAAAACTTCCTAGTGTTATCATATTTTCTACCCCCAATACTGGAAGAAGGGACGCGATCTCAACTGGGTAATCATTTGAAGCTAGAATTAACCAAATTAGATTTGACAAAAGGGTGTAGAGATTCGTGAAGAATACGAATACTTGGCAACCACCTATGAGGTGTGGGGATATGATTATGAGTGATACCGTAGAGAGACACAGTTTTGACCATCTATAAATGTACTCGGGTTCAGTCATATTCCAATATATAAGTGAGTTCTAGATCATACTTAGGTTTTATTTTTTGTTTAAACCTTCAATTTTTAATAGATTTTTATAAAACATATCAAGATTTTTGTTTAGTTTATACTGTTTATCGAAGTTGTTCTTATCACGTTTGATACTATTGGACATGGCATTCACAAGGGATTTACCACCCGCTTTCTGAAGTCCGGCAATCGTCGCGGTGGTTCGATTATTCCTATATTTTATAGTTCCATTTCTAATTCCCTGTTCACCTAATTCCAACGCATTTGTGATGTACATGGGCAACTCTTTTATAATTTGTCGTCGAGTGCGGGCAGACTCAAGAATCCAAAGGTGCTTGAGAACTAACTTATACACTTCACGTACAAACTCTATTTTATCCGCTTTATTTTTGAAAGGTGGATTCCATACAGATGTTACTCGTTCAGTGAAAAGACGTTTTACATTTATAAATGAAGATTCACTCCGGTTAAAAATCTTGAATAATCGTGTAATAATTTTATTCATATTATCATACCCCGCCTTTTGTATGACATGATAGACTATAAATAATACCATCTTGTTTCGTCTGTTAGTGCTAGCATTATCATAATTTTTTATCAACCCATTAATGAGAAGTTGGCGCCTGTTATTTGGATTAGACGCGTTGAGTGGTTTCGATGACATTCTTTGTTATTAAAAAATATTATTTTCTATCGAAACCAATATCCATTCGCAGGTGATGAGGGTACGTTAGCGGCACTATTTGTTCTAGAGAGGGCTGGTCTAATTTTATCGGGGATGATAGAGTAAAGTTTCTTTAATTCGTTGCAGAGGGCTAGGTAGACGTTCTCAGGGATTTTATCAGATATACTGTCTATTATTTGCATTACATTTTGAAGTACATTCATTACTATATTACGTGGCTATTTTTACACACCCGCAATTTGTAAGGCGATCTTGAGACAATGTGTTTGTGGGTTCCAATTGGTTTCTCCGATGTCAATCATCTTCGCCGGCAGCCCAATATACGTCTTATACTTCCCCGCTACACGAATTTCAAGCCTAGAACCAAGATTCGCGTATGTGCAGGTGTCGCGTCCGCCCTGCCGAGGGAACTCGGCTTCTGGTAGATCAACCTCAAAGTGGATTCTACCCCCATCAGTGCAGCTCCAGTACGCGTAGTTTGAACGAAAAACAGCTTTTCTCTCGATACCAGCTTCGGTTGGTGTTTGCCCATTCTGGTATGCTGAATCAAGTGCGTGCTTGTCACCCTCATAGTAGGGGCAGCTACGCCTATCATGACCCACGTGGTGACAGCGACCACAGCGACGCGGACCCGAAGATCGCCGGTGGGCTCCGTTACGGATACCATACATTCGGTCAATCGCTTCTTGGTAATCTTGAACATCCACGTATCCGTGTTCATTTGGGGGAATCTGTGGAGCTTCCTCAACGGTGTACATGCGTGTTTGGTGGCGACCACGTCCGATACGAGAAAATGATCCAGTCTTATTGTGAAGGTTTTGGAGGTGATCACAGAACTGGAGGTAGAGGCCTTCGGGGATTTTATCCGAGGCGTCGTCCAGCTGTGTCATCATCGTACGTAAAATATCTTTTTGAGTAGTCATGTTTTTAGATGAAATTTACAAATATTCTTACAAACTTAGGTGCTAAATTCTTTAATATTTAACGGCGTCGTTCGACCCGTGCCACAAACCCGTTGTCCACCATTCGTCCATTCTCACCCACCCAAAATTCACATGACGCAGACTCCCAGTAATCACGGTGATAGACGCATGCATCAGCTAGCCTCAACTCATCCTCTGTGTCCACACAAAGCATCTCTAACCTAGACATATTTGCCTTCGACTCAACCACCTTTAACTTAGCGTTTTGGAGGGCGACATACCATTTCCTTTGGCATTCTTCCTTGTAGTCATCGTAAATCTTCTTCTCAAAGGCAGGAAGCTTTTGGAGTGTTTTTAGTGAAAGTTCATCATAGTAGACGAATCCACGTTGAGCACGGATAATCTCCTCCTCGGTTCCAATTTTCAACACAATTGTCCGAAGACCGTTTTCCATCAGGTTTTTCCAGGTCCAGTCGCCGGGACCCGTCACGGCGGCGGTGGATAGTCGACCAACGAGTTCCCCAGCCTCACCACCAGGAGCCCATCTGACGTTATTTTCACACCACAGCTTGATAGCCTGAGTCTTTCGAAACACAGTCATACGCTTGATAGGGGTCCAAGTACGCCTCGCTTCCTTTTCACACTCCATGAGAACCTTGTACTCCTCATGCATCTTCTTCACATGACCCAGAAGCTGGTTTCTGAGACATGCAATCTCAGAGAGACGTGTTCGATCGAGATTCGGAGCGAATGGGGCACGAACCGCTGGTCGGGGAGACTCGTAGTCACTGTCACTCTCACTCTCGTAATCAGTTTCAGTGTCATAAAATGGGTCTTCCCATATGGATTTATTTCCATTGAGCTTATCGTGGATACGTTTCATTTTGTCAACCATGTTCAAGTACATCCCATCTCCAATCTGGTTGGAGATTTCATCGAGACAGGTCATGAGGCTTTGGAGATCTTCCATGTTGGTTATTTTTTTGGATGAAAGATTTCGAAAGATTGATTGACTTAGGTACTTTATTTTTACACTTTTTAATCTAAGTAAGGGATGACATGTCTGATTTCAAAATTTTTACGACTAACAGGACTCTTAGCTACGAAAGTCTTATTTCCCGGATATCTTAAAAGTAATTTGATAATACCATCTTGGTTATATACGTGTTTCACCCTACCATTAACAAGATCCTTGGATATGAATACACGTTTGTTTTTGGGTATATTCTTAGCTTCAGTATTACTGAAACTGTTATTATAATATGTAGCTACGTTAGTCTTATTATAGTTTGGTAATATTTCGGGACTGTTTCGTCTGAGTTTAATGTGTTCGGACATTAACTGTCTTACCCTATTGCTATTGCTATTGCTATTGCTATTGCTATTTACTGGGACAGGAGGGGGTCTTCGCCCCTCCCTACGCATTCGACGAATTGTGCTGGCTGTCAAACGCACCATTTATTATAAACACAGAAAATTATCGGTTGTTCTTGTTATTGTTGGAATTGGAGTTGTTGGAGTTCATGTTATTTTTAGTGGGGCGTCTGGGTCGTGTATTGTTATTGTTATTGTTTGAGTTAGAATTGGAGTTTGCGTTACGGTTACCTCTTGGTGACCTCCCAGTAT